>Ga0099364_10001910_pt1 | contig 33704 bp, 28 predicted proteins | sample TergutTh196P3_FD_73070 | JGI IMG/M metagenome (GOLD analysis project Ga0099364, IMG submission 73070) | Microcerotermes parvus P3 segment gut microbial communities from Pointe-Noire, Republic of the Congo - Th196 P3 | ecosystem: Host-associated > Arthropoda: Insects > Digestive system > Gut ... | reverse complement strand
TGCTACACTGACGCCATTACACATGTTCATCCAAACCAAAAAGGAGAACCTAACTATGCAGAATTGTCGCAAAAAAATGTTAACTTGGGGGGGGGGGGCAACTTAGGTTGCCAAAAAACCGACAAACGAGGTTTCACGCTCGTCGAACTCCTCGTCGTCATTGCCATCATCGGCATGCTCGTCGCCCTTCTTTTACCCGCCGTGCAGGCCGCTCGCGAAGCCGCCCGAAGAATGCAATGTACCAACAACATGAAAAACATCGCATTGGCACAACACATGCACCACGATGTGCATAACAAACTCTCCCCCGGCAATTCACAGCCCGATCACTTTCGCGATATCGAAGGTGCATTCATGGCCGGTTCAGGAGCAGGCACCGCTGTTGCTGGAACCTGGGGCTGGACCGCGTTTATCCTGCCTTTTATCGAACAAACGGCAGTGCATTCGGAAATTGATTTTACCCAACTGTCTTTCGCGTTTGCCAAAGGTTCCGGCTACGGCGGTACTTGCGAACCCAAAATGAACGATGAGCCTTGCGGCCATCCCGGAGCGGTCGCGAATGACACCAGTGATGAAGTTGCGGTGCGTCATCGCAGAGTTGCGGAGTCCTCTCCCGCGATCTTGCGATGTCCCACATCACCGCAAGAGCCCATTCGACCCAATACCACCAAGGATTATGCGGCGAATGGCGGAGCGGAAGAGCCGGAAAGGGCCGCTCAAGGTGCGGGACGGCGTACTCGAAGCATGGCCGTCTTTCACGTGAACAGTGAATACAATTTCAGTGCGATCCAAGATGGCACGTCCCACACGCTGCTCAAAGTGGAACTTTCCTCCAAAACGTTGCCCAGGTCCGAGATCCGAAATGCCCACTATTACGAACGGGATTTGAGCACGGGCAACGCGAATCCTTTCGTCTATGTCGATCACGGCTCGCAAGGATACGGGATATTCACGCATAGCGGTTTCCGAAACATTCCGCCGAACGATTTGCTCTACAATCGTGATGCGACCCGCACGCCGCGGAGTTTCCATCCGAACGGCTTGAATGTGGTGATGTGCGACGGGTCGGTGCGGTTTGTTTCCGACACGGTCAATATGGATGCGTGGATGGCTGCATTTACGCGAGCCAGTGCGGGCATTCAGGTAGGCGGCGGGGGATCCAATGCCGGCGGCGGACATCTGTCGCTTTGGTAGGCGAATGTTAGCCGCATCGCCCTGCAAGGCAGAGAAGGTAGGCAGCCGACCGCCGACCGCCGGGCGGCTGCGTCGGCGGTGCCGACCAAAGGGCCGGGAATGTATCTCAATCCCCGGGTTCAGTGCGGAGTACCGCAGTTGCCGCCCGGCGGTCGGCAACCTACCTTTGGTAGGCGGATGTTAGCCGTGTTCGGAGACTGTCATTCCGGCGAAAGCCGGAATCCAGCCGAGCAGCGTGCATACCGTTTCCCTGGATCCCGGCGTGCGCCGGGATGACGATTTATGCACAAATCTATTACACACGATCAACCATTAGGAGAAATTTTACATGCTTTATAGAGCACATTACAGTTTGTTTGCATTGGTCGGCCTCGTGCTGGCAGTTAGTATTGGGTGCGGCGGCAACACGCCGTATCGGGTTGTTCCGTTGGAAGGGGTCATTACCTACAATGGGGAGGCATTGGAGGGAGTGGTTTTGGAGTTTTTTGTGGAGGATTATCGTCCTAGTGGGGCGATGGTTCGGCCGGGCGGTCGATTTCAGGCGGTGCATACGCAATCGACGGATGGCGTACCGGTGGGAACGGTAACGATGCGAATTGCGTGGCCGGGCGGGCATGATCATGCACCGCCGCCGGCGTATGTGCCGTTATTGGCCAAATATGGGATTGACTCGGAGGGTTATGTATTTGAGTTAACCCGCGGCGATAAAAATTTCCGCATCGACTTGGAGTAGCGGATTGTAGGCGGAATCCAGCGGAACAGCGTGCATTGCCGTTTCCATGGATTCCGGCTTTCGCCGGAATGACGGAGGCGTAAAAAGGCGAACATGTTTTTATCGCATGCGATTGATTTTTTTGCCGTTTATGGTACTTTGACGTTCGCCGGTTTCATCACAAAAAGACGATGTCTCGCCTCTGCGCCCTCCTGCTGATTTGCATCATACCCGCCCTCGCCTGTGGGCCCAGAGGCGAGCCGCGGCTGTACATCTATTGCAGCGAAACGTTTTGGTATGTGATGCAAGAAAACGCCTTTTTTTTTAATCGTATCTACGGCTTCCAAATTATCCTGATTCCCATCAGGGCCGACCGGACCGAAAGCCAAACAGAAGAAGCCATCGTCATGAGAGGTGGCCGGCTGGCTCTTCCCTTGGAATGGCAAAACAGGCCGGACAGCCGAACAAGCACCGTTGATCTGTATACACAACTCAATCCAGATATCGCAGAACAAATTGGAAGAATTACGACTTCAGGGATCGGCGATTTATTCCTGACCGATTCGGCAAAACAACTGGATGTAATCCAAAGTACCGCTCTCGCCGCAAGCGAAATTCCCATCTGCTATTTGACGCTCACAATGCTTGTTCCGCTTGGAAATCCACAGCATTTCAGTTCGGCCAGGGATGTCATTAACGCAAATCGGAGGTTGGGAATCATCAATCCGTCGTTCGATGGCTTGGGAGAGGCCTCTTGGCAGGTGCTGGGCAATATCATTCCCGGCGGAGAATCGGAAATTTTGATGAACGGCGTCATGTTGTATGAAAGACAATATGACCTTTTAGAAGCGTTAGAATCGAGAGAAGTGGATGCGATTCTTGTTTGGAATTTTACAAGCCAAATCAGTTTTGTTGTTGCGAAATATGCTGCAACTTACAATGCAGCCAATGAGCAGATTTTGCGTGAGACCGAGCGGAGAGGGGATCGGGAGGGCGTGCAAGCCATTTTGGTTGAAATGCACCGACATCTTGTCGAAACGAAAACATTTGCGGAAGAGGTTCCGTTGTATGCAAATTCTGGAGAGCGTTATGTTGTTTCAGTTCCTTTAATTTCGCTCAGTACGGCATCCAATTTTAGTCATACTAAGCGTTTTGTGGATTTTTCGCGTTCCAATCAGGGCAGAGAAATTTTGCGTCGATACGGCTTTGTCGTGGAGTAGGGCTAGAGTGCTTGGCGGCGTTTCACGTGTTGCTATGGACAAAAAATCGGCATTCTGGCGCAGGCGGAATCCAGAAGAACAGTGCGTCACTCTTATCCACTTACAATGAAAAAGGTGAAAATGAACTGGAAAATTGAAAGACACGCGTTTGAGTGAGTCTCAACATTCTGCAGTGTCACTCGGGACGACTCGCAATGCTACTTCGCAAGTAGAATTACCGGACAGAATGAATATTAGTAATCAGTACCGAAACCGGCAACGTTGGGTGGTGTTGCTCCGTAGGACATTTTTGAATAAAGCAGTGATCAACATGATGAACGTCTTAACACTTCTACTGCCATTTACTATGAAAAGTCTTTCCAACAGTAGCTCACTGTGCATTAGTCAACAATGATCTTGCCGAGCGGTTTTCTGCAAAGACAAGAACGGTGTTAACGTCGGAATTGTATCGTAAGAGTTTTTCCTACGTGCAGTTGGAGCGAAGATCAAAGACCCGGCTTTGGAATAGCGCAGGCGGCGAACGGCAATCCTTCGGTGTGATGAGTAATGTTACGGGACAGCATTGCTCATATTATTATCATTGATGATCCGATTAGCCCTGCGATGTCGATGTCCGACAAAGGACTCGTAGCGGTCAATGAGTGGATGGATTCTACTATCAATGCCTACAATGCTGACTCCCTTCACAAGCAAGCGAGCGATGGTCAGTCATGCAAGTCCGACGCTGGTTGCCTTGAATGCCAAAGTGCCGCCCGCTCATCCAAATTGCCGGTGCGTTTTTATTCCTTAACATTGGTGAAGGCGTTCCTCGTCCTGCCAAAGCGGAGGCAACAATTCGTCGGCTTACCGGCACGCAGTGGAAACAGTATGTTCGTGCAGCAAGCAGTCGGAGCGATGTTCGGTAATGGTATTTATCTTCAAAAGGAAATATCTCCGAAGATCACATATCGGCATGGTTTGGGTGTCCATCATTTGTACAGATGCGTATGTCTACCAAAATGGAACTACAAAAGATTAAGGAAAGCGACGTTGAAAAAGAAAGAAAAGGTTATTTGGGGCTGATTGCTCTTGCTGAAGGGCAAGGGAAAAAAGCCAAAGATATTTCTAACAAAGAATTTTCCCAAAAATATAAATATGAGTAACGATCACATTGGAGTATTAGCACTACAACTTGAAAGCAACCATTTCAATCGAGTCCTGTCGGAATTGCCTGCAAAATTCGGCACAGGCTTGTTACAACCGGCAAACGAATTTCTCAAATGTGCGAATAGGATTGTAGCCATCCTCTTCCTGCTGCGCCGACACTCGCAGGTCTTGGCGGTACGCCCTCAAATCATGCATCGACGGGTACAGGACATGGTGCTACTTCAACGGCAAATTACGGGCATGTTAAATTCCCAACGGAAGCCGAAAGACTATTTCAAGAATTGATACTCGATTCGCCGATGGACGCACTCAAACGTCGGTGAACGTCACTGGTTCCATTGCGGATGGCCGCACGGAGACCATTTGTGGAGCGACGGGTTACAACTCGTTCGAGCGATTCAACGTTCCCGGCGGGATAACGACAAATCTGCATGTGCCCGAAAGTGCAAGAAACCTTGTCAACCTCGTCCACAATGAACATAGTTTCATTGATGGAACGTTAAATTCGCTTTTGCATAATGGGCAGATCGGCGGAAATGTGTATTTTCTTAATCCACACGGCGTTGTTGTTGGACAGAGCGGTACTATCTATGTCGGTGCGGGAATTTCAGCACGCGGTGTCGATCAGGATTCCGATGGCGGTGAGGTTATCATTTTTGCTGATAGGAATTCCTACTTGCAGGCCGGTGCGGTAAACGTGCTTATAGGGCGACTCTTACCGCTGCTGGACACGTCCGTTATAGTCTTTTTGTCCGAGTTATGGACGCCGGCTTATACGGAGGGATGCTCCTGCGATTGTTTTTGCCGCATTTTCCGATAGAATGTCCATAACGTTGCCGTCCTCCAATGGAGTATCTTCATGCGAAATACTTGCCTCGTTTTGTTTTGTTGCATCGCCGTTGTATCCCTGCTCATGCCGAGCACGCTCCTCGCGGAAGATGCCATCCGCGTCCTTTCGATCAACGTCCGCTTCTCCACGGCAAACGACGGCGAAAATAGTTGGCCAAACCGAAAGGAATTTATGACCGACCTCATCATCGAAGGAAATTACGACTTCGTCGGCACGCAAGAAACGCTCCTGCATCCCAATCCACAACTCAATCAAGCAACATACATTGCGTCCCGTTTGCCGGGACACGGCTTCATCGGACGCTCCCGTGAAGTTGATCCCGACGCCGGCGAAGCAATGATCCTGTACTACAAAAAAGACCGATGGCATATTGATGCTTCCGACCAAGAAACATTTTGGCTTTCCGATACACCGGACGTTCCCGGCTCGAAAACCGACCCCAACGCAGGCTGTCCGAGGAGCGTAACGGCGGCTCTTTTTCACGAATTGAAGGCCGACGAGCCGACAGGCCGGAAAATTTATGTCTATAACACGCATTTCGACCATTTAAGCGAAGAGGCAAGGCAACGCGGGGCGATTCAGTTGATGGAGCGGATTGCCGCCCGAAAAAATCGCGATGTGCCCGTCGTTGTCATCGGGGATTTTAACAGCGGCGAGCAGAGTCCTGCCGTTTTGTATATGCTCGGGTCGTCCATGCGGCTCGATGATAAGGATTGGGAGCCGCCGTATAAATTGGCGGATACGTTTCGCACTATTCACCCAGACGCGGTGAATGTCGGTACATTTCATGGTTTTCGCACACCGGGCCGGGAAAAAATTGATTTTGTGTTCATTTCGCCGGAATTAAGAACCCTATCGGCAGAGATCATCCGCACGCAACGCAATGGCCGATATCCGACCGACCATTATTTGGTCGATGCGGTAATTGCCTGGGAGCGATAATTAGGGCGAAATTCAAATTGGCCTGGACATTTTTTCGTCATTCCGGCGAAAGCCGGAATCCAGTCGAGCGGCTCGCGAGTCATTCGCTGGATTCCGGCTTTTGCCGGAATGACGATGTGCGCATCGGAATAACGGAAGCGATTCCTGACCAATTTGGGATATTCGCTAAACACGAAATAAGCGTCAATATGGCCTAAATTCTAAACTCGCGGTCAGGCCGGTGCCGATAACGTCGACATGGCAGAGTCTTATTTTGATTGGCTTACCGAACAACAAGGACTGCCGGCGAAACCGTTCGACGCTTTGGAAGAACTCAAACAACTTCGCCGGAAGTTGGCCGCACGCATACAAACATCCGAGTTTTCGGCCACCGACACGCCTGTTTTACCCGCGAAAATTGAAACGAACGACGAGCCCGACACTCAAACAGAGGATGCGTCGCTGGATTCGGCCTTGAATGCGGTCGCCAATATGAAACAAACTTTGGCGGCCTGCCAACAGTCTTCACAACGCATCAAGCCCCAGTGCAGTAATCTCTTCCGAGGCCGGGAATCGCAAGCCGAAGAGAATGCCGACGAACGGACTCAGAGCCCGATCGTATTGCCTGCCGCCGTGAGCCAAGAGTTGAATGTTCCGCAGGACAGTATGCTTGAAACGATCAATGCCGGCTTGATGGCCTTGGGGATTATCGGCGTTGTATTTGGGCTTTTGAGTTTTTATCGGGGCTGGGAAAGCGATTTGTCGTTCGGCACGCTGGCCAGTGCTTCCGGTGCGGCCATTGTCGCAGTCGGGTTCTGCGGCCGGTTACTCGCTTCGGGCGAGCCAGACCGGGAGCGTTAGTTTGTATTCATTTTTGCTTTGGGAAAAAATCGTCATTCCGGCGAAAGCCGGAATCCGGACGCGCGACGTGCATGCCGTTTCCCTGGTTCCCGGCTTGCGCCGGGATGACGGAGCGGCGTCCAGACCAATTCTGAATGTGCGTTAGTTTGTGCGCTGCTCGCACATTTTTCATCACTTCCTGTTTCATTACTTCCTGGTCTCTTCGTGGAAGCGGTCCAGGAGTTTCATCGTCATGGTGCCTGGTTTTCCGTTTCCGATGGGTCGGCCATCCAATTTGACGACCGGTATCAACTCCGCTGCACTGCCCGTCAGAAAACACTCATCCGCCGCGAAAATATCGTACCGCGTCATCGGAACTTCCCTGACCGGTATGCCCATCTCGCCAGCAATTTCGATGACCGTCTGCCGTGTAATGCCTTCTAAAATCCCGGCTTCCGTCGGCGGAGTGTGCAATTTCCCGTTGCTGACAACGAAAATGTTGTCCCCGCTGCATTCCGCAACTTCACCCTTCGTGTTGAGCATCAAGACTTCGACGCAACCGGCCAGATGGCCCTCGATTTTGGCCAAGATATTGTTCAGATAGTTCAGCGATTTAATCTGCGGACTGACCATTGCGGGATTGGTTCTGACGGTCGATGCCGTTACGATGTCGAGTCCGGTTTCGTAAAATTCTTTGGGATACAGAGCAAGATGGTCGGCAATGATAACGACCTGCGGCTCTTTGCAAAGATGAGCATCGAGGCCGAGCGTTCCGATGCCCCGGGTAACGATCAGCCGGATGTATCCGTCCTGGATATTGTTGATTTTGAGCGTTTCGTACGTTGCCGATTCCATTTCCTCGATGGTCATCGGAATGTCGATCATCAGGGCTTTGGCGGAGTTCCAAAGTCGGATCATGTGTTCCCGAAGGCGGAAAACTTTGCCGTTGTAGGAACGCATTCCTTCGAAGATGCCATCTCCGAAGAGAAATCCGTGGTCGAAGACGCTGATTTTCGCGTTTTCCTTGTCGAAGAACTTGCCGGTAATGTATATTTGCATTGCTTGTTGATGGCTTAAGGATTATTTCATTATACCGCAAACGGAGCGTGAGGGGATATACTTACCGTTTCAGCCGTTCGAGAGCATCCCTGGCCGATTGCTGTTGCTGGCAAAGTTCGGCAAGCGATTCCCGTTCCTTCTCCACCACGGCAAGCGGGGCCTTTTGGATGAAATCACTGGCCAATTTCGACTCCTTCGACTGGATAAATCCCGACAATCTCGCAATTTCCTTTTCCAACTTCGCAATCTCCGCCGGGACATCAATCAATTCCGAAATGTCCACGAAAACGTCCATTCCCGTCAACGGCACCACCGCAAAAAGAGCCGATGGTTGCGTTTCCGAACCCCAACCAGTCGCTCTCGCCTTCGCCATCGACAAAAAATACGGCTCCATCGGCTTCAACAACGCTGCCGTTGCCTCATCGCACCGCACCGAAAAAGCAATTTCCGTCTTCGGAGGAACATTACGGCTTGCCCGAACATCCCGAACAGCACGCAGTAACTCCTGGAATACCGCAAACTGTTTTTCGACTTCAGGATTGATTGCCGACTCGTCCGCCGTGGGATACGGAGCGACGGCGATAGAGTTTGCCGTTTCGCCGGCAAAACGCCCCGCAGGCGGGCTGGCCAACATTAACCGTTGCCAAATTTCCTCTGTAACGAACGGGATTACCGGATGCAACAAACGAATCAATGCACTCAAAACATGAACCAATACCGCCAAGGCGTGCTCCCGTTGCGAGTCATCCTGCAACCGCGATTTGACGATTTCCACGTAAAACGAACAAAATTCGTCCCAAGCGAAGTCGTAGAGCGAACGCATAGCCTCGGCATAGTGATACGTTTCCAGCGATTGCGTTACTTCCCGTGTTGCGGTCGCAAGCCGGGAGAGAATCCATCGGTCTTCGAGGTGAACATTCACTGAGCCGGTATCAGAGCCGCGAACTTCCGGCCTCGGCTCTGGTGATGAGTCCGATTCCGAAAGATTCATCAACACGAATCGGGCCGCATTCCACAGTTTATTGCAAAAATTCCTCGCAACCTCGAACCGTTCGCCGATCATCGGGCCTTCCGGCAACGCCCTATCCGTCGGCGTCTCCGCCCATTGCGTGCGGAATTCCTTCTTGCACTTCGGACATGGTATCTTCGGCAACACTCGATTCTTTTTCGTCTGTTCGCACACAGCACCGCAATACGGACACTCAAAATCCAATACCAAGCGGATGTCCTGATTCTCCGTCGTCAGATATGCCAACGCAAAACGCAACGCATCCGCTCCGTATTTGGCAATGACCGAAATCGGGTCAATGCCGTTGCCCTTCGACTTCGACATGCCTTCGCCGTATTTGTCCAAAATCTTCGGATGAATGTACACTTCGCCGAACGGCTTTTTGCCCGTATTGAACAGTCCGGCAAGCACCATCCGGGCGACCCAAAGGGTCAAAATGTCCCGATTCGTAATCAGCACGCCCGTCGGGTAGTATTGTGCAAGTTCCGGGGTTGTTTCGGGCCAACCCAGCACGGAATGCGGCCAAAGCGCACTGGAAAACCAGGTATCCAAAACGTCTTCCTCTTGAACGAGTTTTCGGCCCGGTATGGTCCCTTCCGCAAGGTCTTCAGTTTGACTGCAAATCCACCAGGCGTTGCCTTCGCTGCTCCATTGCCAAATGACGTCCTTTCGACCGGCAAAGGCGTTTTCGAGTTCGGTTTCGCTTGCTCCTTCGCAGTACCAGATGGGAATGCGGTGTCCCCACCAAAGTTGCCGACCGATGGGCCAGTCCCGTTTTTCGGACAGCCAGTCGATATATCCCTTGGTGTATCGTTCGGGCAGGATGCGAATGTTCCCGGCGGCGGACGGCGAGTCGCAGGCGACGCGGCTAACGGCATCAATCGCACTCTGTGCCAATTCATCCATCTGCACGAACCATTGGTCATTCAAAAACGGCTCAATCGGCGTTTTGGAACGGTCGCTGTGAGCGAGTTCAATGATCCGCTCCTCGGTCTTGACCAGCAAGCCCTCCGTTTCGAGGTCGGCAACGACCTTTTCCCTCGCTTTTTTGAGCGTCAGCCCGGCATATTGGCCGGCATTTTCGTTGAGCGTGCCGTCCTTGTTGAGAATGTTGAGCATCGGCAGGTCATGCCGCAGGCCAACTTCGTAATCATTCGGGTCGTGGGCGGGCGTAATTTTCACGCAGCCAGTTCCCTTCTCCGGTTTCGCCCAAGTGTCGGTAATCAAGGGAATCCGCTTGTTTAAGAGCGGCAAAATGACCTGCTGGCCTGCTTTGGCCAGTTCGGCAAGCGTTTTGAGCCGGTCGAGCGTCCCGTCCGTTTTGCGAAGTTCGATGGCGTCAAGTTCCGTTTGGAGTTCGGCTTTTTCTTTTTCGGATGCCGACGCAATGCGTTTTTGCAGGTCGTCAATCGCTTTATTGAGAGCGGTTTCGGGCTCGGGATGCACGGCAACGGCGGTATCGCCGAGCATGGTTTCGGGCCGCGTCGTGGCTACGCAGACGCTAGGCGTACCCTGTGCGGCGCAGGCCGTATTACCGGGCAACGCGGCTAACGGGTATTCGATATACCAAAAATGTCCCTCGACGGCTTCGTGGAACACTTCATCGTCGCTGACGGCCGTTTGCAGATGCGTATCCCAGTTGACCAAGCGTTTGCCGCGATAAATCAATTTCCGCTCGAATAACTTGAAGAAAAAGTGCCGAACGGCCTTGGCGCAGATTTCATCCAGCGTAAACCGCGTTCGGCTCCAATCGCAGGAACAGCCCATTGCCTTGAGTTGCTGGATGATTCGGGTTTGGTATTGTTCTTTCCAGTCCCAAATGCGTTGGACGAGGGCATCCCGTCCGATGTCGTGTCGGGTCTTTTTTTCTTCTTCGAAGAGTTTGCGTTCGACGACGGCTTGCGTCGCGATACCGGCGTGATCGACGCCGGGAACCCAAAGGGCGTCGAATCCCTGCATCCGTTTCATACGGATCGTGATGTCTTGCAGGGTGTTATTGAGGGCGTGTCCCATATGCAACGCTCCCGTAACGTTTGGCGGCGGAATGACGATGCAAAACGGGCTTTTCGGCGCGATGTGAGCCGCTCCGCTTGGTGGAGCGTCGGGTTGGAATAGATGATGGTCTTCCCAATACTGCGTCCATTTTTCTTGAGCAGCACCGGGTTCGTACTGTTTGGGGATTTCGATTTCGTGCATGATTTGTGTAGCGGCTATCCCCCGAAGGCGGCGAGTTCGTCTTCAAACAGGAGTTTATTGGCATCCAGGATGATTTTAACATCATCGCCGACCTTGCCCAGCCCGCGGATGTATTGAGCACACTGGCCGGTTCCGCTTTTCGGCGGCGGCGATACATTCATCTCTTCGATGGAACGCACTTCGTTGACCGTATCGACGACCAACCCAACCTGAACCTGACCGCCGCGAAGGTTGATCACCACGATACATGTCCGTTCGTCGTATTCCCTGCCCATCATATTGAAACGCAGGCGCATGTCAATGACCGGGATCACTTGACCGCGAAGATTGACGACTCCCTTGACGTAATGGGGCATATCGGGAACTTCCGTAACCTTTTGGATTCCGACGATTTCCGTTACGTGACGAATTTCGAGGCAGTAATCCTCATCGCCGAGCCGAAAGGAAAGATACATGTCTTTCAGGGTATCTTCCAGGCCGTCCGAAGGCGCGCCTTCGCGATTCACTTCATCCTGCTGTTGTTTTGCCAATGCTTCTGACATCTTTTGTAAATAGGGTTAGGGTAATAATGGACGCACCCCAAAACCCGTCATTCCGGCTTGCGACGAAATGGCGGATTCTGGAACGCGTCTAATCGTTTAACGTCCCATTTCGACGAGGTATTTTGCGAGTACCAGGTCGGATTGGCTCGTAATTTTTATATTTCCGCGATCCGACGGGACAACGCAAATCGGCACGCCGAGGCGTTCGACCAGTTGGGCATCGTCGGTTGGAATGTCTGTTATTCTCTGTTTGTAGGCTTCGAACAGCAATTCTCGCCGAAAAACTTGGGGGGTTTGGGCTTCCCAAAAGTATTCCCGGGGATAGGTCGCTTCGATGAAGCCGTCAACGACTTTCTTTATTGTACCAGTAACGGGCGAGGCAAGCAAGGCGGCTCCGTGTATTTTTGCTGCCGAAAACACGTCATCAATTTCCTGGGCGGTAACGCAGGGGCGGGCGGCATCGTGGACGGCAACGAAATCGGCTTTGGAACTGACGGCGATGAGGCCGTTTCGGATGGAATCCATTCGGGTTTCTCCGCCGGCGACGACGAGGAGGAGCAGATCGTTGATTTCGTTGAGGTAATACTTGCGAAACCAGTCAATATCTTCGGGTGCGGCGACGATGATAACCTGTTCGACGTCATCGCGTCGCAAAAATTTTTCGATACTGCGGAGCCAAACGGGTTTCCCGTCGAGGTGCATGAAGGTTTTTTTGGCCGTGGGTTCGTAGGATCCCCGTTGTGAGAATCGGGAACTTTTCCCTGCGGCGGCGAGGATGAGGGCGAAGGTGCTGTCTGACATGGCTCAATTTCGTTCATTATATTGCACAAGAGCAGAGGCGTTAGCCCCCCGCTCTTGTGATTACGAGCCCTTTATGCTCCCCTTCGCATTTTCGCTCTTGACACCAGTGCGGAAATTCACGATGATTCCGCGTCGGCTTGTAGAATCTCAAAATGCCATCACAATTTATTCAAATACTGTTCGGCGTTTGCTTGCTGTTTGTTTCGGGATGTCATTCCTCTTTGACGATGAAACAAATGCAGGCGAAGAATCCGCTTGCGAAAAATGCTTCCAAAACTCCCGTCGAAATTGTCGATGCTTGGAATTCATACGCCCAAGCAACGCCCGAGGGGAAAATGCTCCGCGGAATGGCCGGTCGGGTGCATTTTTACGACGATAAAAAGAAAACTCAGGCCATCAAGGTCGATGGCGATGTTACCGTCTTCGTCTTCGATGCCAAAGAAACGGATCCGGCCAAATCCAAGCCGCTCCAAGTTTTTCGTTTTCGGGCGGACACGCTTGAGCAATACTATTCGCACCAAAAGCCTTTGGGACACGGTTATAATTTGTTTTTGCCGATGGATGATATTGACGGCGACGAAAAGCCGTTGTACATTATCACGCGTTTCGATAACAGTTTGGAAGAGACGTTTTTGGTTGCCCAGCCGGTCAACAGCATTTTGGTCGGCAGGAGACCGCAAACGCCGACAGACCCGAGTTTTAGGGAGTTTTTGGATTCAAATTCCGTTTTAGCCGACGCGAATCGGAGTAAGGTATCCCATCTTGAGTCGGCAATACAGCAGGCGGGATATGTTTCGGCTGGTTCCCAAGAATGGAGCGTCGAGTCGGAAAGCCCTAGAGTCACGAAAATCCCGTTGAACAGCGAGATGACTCGGCGTTTGGGCGAAGCAAGAACGGGCGTGAGCCCTCCGGCGAAGCACGATGAATAATTGACGCCTCCCGCTCTTGCCGGTCAGTGATATAATCTAGCCACACTCTACGTTGCCGAAATCCATGCAACTCATCCCGACCGACAATCCTGCGATTGCAACACTCGTTCACGCCAATTTGCCCGCAATCACCATCATCGGCAATGCCGCCATCCGAAAAACCTTCGATGAAAAAACTCTCCAACAAGCCATCAATTCGCGCAGTGCAACCGGCGTTACCGACGTGATCATCAATCCCGATGCACACGTCGGATTCGGCGCCCCTATCGGATGCGTCATGGTTTCGCCGTCTCACGTCTATCCCGGGCCCGTCGGCGTCGACATTAAATGCTCCATGTCCCTTTTGCAATTCGACCTGCCCGCCGAAGAAATTGCAGAAAAACCCATCCGCCGTGCTCTGATCAAGGCCATCTGCGACCGCACGCCAACCGGGCCCGGCAAAGGACAGCGAAACGTCAAAAAAGGTCGCCAATTCGCTAAAGAATTGCCCCGACAAGCCGTCATAAGAGGGGCAATCGAATCCGTCTGCGAACAATTCGGCATCCCCTTCGATTGGACAAAACGCTGCGAAGATGCAGTGCATTATGGACATGACCGCTCTTACCGAGCATTGGAACTGCGGCTCAATAAAACTCTCAAGGAGAAGCATTTATCCGGTTTCGGCAACAAGATGCTCCAATTCGGCTCCTACGGCGGCGGGAACCATTTCGGCGAATGCGAAATCGTCCGCATCGGAAAGGATGAACACGCCCAGCGCGTTGCCAATGTGTTCGGCTTGAAAGACGGACATGTTGCGTTTTTGTCCCATTGCGGTTCGCGTGGTTTCGGCAACATTTTAGCAACGCAGCAGTTCAAAATCTTGCAGCAAAAGTTCAAAGAATGGCGGCGTCCCTTTCCCGGCAATGATCGGGAGTTGGTCTATGCCGAAATCGGCTCGCCCGAAGCGAATGATTATCTTGATGATTTGGCACTCGGAGCCAATTTTGCGACGGTAAATCATCTTTTGATTAACAGATTGGTTTTGGAGGCTTTTCAAGAAGTTTTTCCCGGGGTGCAGGCGAACTTTGTTTATTACATTAGCCATAACATTGTGCGTCGGGAGACTTGGCGGGAGCAATCCGTGTTGGTGCATCGCAAGGGGGCGACACGGGCATTTCCGGCGGGGCATCCCGCATTGTCGGACACGCCGTTTGCTTCGACGGGCCATCCGATTTTGTTGCCGGGCAATCCGCGGGATGGTTCCTGTGTGATGGTGGGATTACCGGGAGCGGACTTGACGGCATATAGCATTAACCATGGGGCGGGCCGGGTGATGGGCCGACGGAATGCGATGCGGACGTTGAATCAGAATACGGTGGATCGCGAAATGTTGGAGGATGACATATTGACGAATTGTCGGCGTTATCCATTGGATGAGGCACCGGCGGCGTACAAGAATTTCGAGGATGTATTGGACAGTGTGAAGACGGCGGGCTTGGCGGCGGAAGTTGCGAGGTTGCGTGCGGCGTTCGTCATCAAGGACGGCGACGCAGCGGATGATTAGGGCGTGTTCAACTTTGCTCTGGGCAAAAAACAGCCCTTCCGGCTCACCGGAGGCGTGAGCCTCCGGGTTGCCGCCAACTCGCTCTAAAGACTCCCGGGCTCGATGTGTTTTCGGTCTTCCAACAATTCCCGGGCGATTTCCCACGCAACGACATTCTCCACCACGACGCTCGCCGCCGGTACCGCACATACGTCGCTTCGCTCATACACTGCCGGACTAGGCAACTTCGTCGCTAAATCAACCGACTCCAACGGCTTCAATAACGTCGGAATCGGCTTCATCGCCGCACGCAAAACAATCGGCTGACCATTCGAGATGCCCCCCTCAATCCCGCCGGCATTGTTCGTCCGACGCACAAATCCCTGTGTATGGTCCGCCTCGAATGCCGAATCAAAACCCATCGGATCATGCATCGCCGAACCCAAAGTCTGTGCCGAAGCAAAACCCAATCCGACTTCCACGCCCTTGATTGCCTGAATCGACATCACCGCCTGGGCAAGTTTGCCATCCAACTTATCACACCACTGGGTGTGCGAGCCCAACCCGATGGGAACGCCGAAAACGCGAATTTCAATGATGCCGCCGACGCTGTCGCCCGATGCCGCAATGCCGTCGATCAGTTTTTTCAATTCCGCATCTTTTTCGGGAAAAACAGTGTACAATTCGCTCCGATTCCGGCGTTCGAGCAACTCTTCCGGCTGAAAATCGTCGTCATCCGGCAAGGTAAATGACCCGATACTTTTCACGAAGCCGATTGCCGTAATTCCGTGCTGTTTGAGGACTTGCTTTGCCAAGGCACCGGCGGCAACTCTTCCTGCCGTTTCCCGAGCACTCGCTCTTTCCAGGATGGGCCGGATGGGAATCCCATATTTAATCGAGCCGGCCAGGTCGGCGTGTCCTGGCCGCGGTTGCGTGATGTCGGGAGCGGTATCAATGCGATGGTCGCGGTTTTTAACCCAAAGAGAGATGGGTGCTCCGGTTGAGGTTCCTCGCCAAACCCCGGTCAAGAAGTCGACGGTATCGGCTTCGATTTTTTGTCGTGCGCCGCGTCCGTATCCGCCTTGTCGGCGTTTGAGTTCGGCATTGATATCATCGACATTGATCGTCAGGCCAGCGGGAAAATATTCGACGAGAGCCAAAATCCCGCGGCCGTGCGATTCACCGGCTGTTTTGTATTGCATATTGTTTCGTTTTGTTCCGTAACGGAAAATCCAGCGCAAGAGCCGGAGGCGTAAGCCTCCGGGTTTTTAGGCACAAAACCAGCGACTCACGCCTTTGGCCTTGCGTCCTAGGCTTTGCGTATCTCACTCTGCCGCTACGGGCTTGCGTTTGTTTTTCGACCCTCGTCGGTTCTTTTTGACGACGGCGGTCTCATCGACGACTTTTTTGACAGGTCGGCCTTTTAGTCGCACGGCTTTGCCGATTCTATCCCGTAGGAAGTACAATTTTGCCCTGCGGACGACGGCACTGCGGATGGTTTCGACTTTAGCGATTCGGGGCGATTGGAGGGCGAATTTCCGTTCGACGCCTTCACCGGCGACGATTCGGCGGACGGTGAACATTTCGCGGGTTCCGCCGCCGCTTCGGGCGATGACAACGCCGTTGAAAATCTGAATTCGTTCTTTTTCGCCTTCGAGGATTCGGCAATGCACATCGACGGTATCGCCGATTTCAAACTTGGAAACTTCCGTTTTTTTGCACTTTTCCTCGATTATATTGATCAGTTTGTCGCTCATTTGCCCATTTCAAGCCGGTATTCCAACAGTTACACCATTTTAGCAGACTTTTTCTAGCCGACAAGCAGTCCGTCTGTTGCGACGGCCAGTCCGTTACGGAGATGCGGCTACTAGTGCGAGCGTGAAGAATCCGAGTGATGCAACAGCCTAATCACCGAAACACATCGGCACGGAGCGAATAGGGCGTCTTGCCCGGCTCCGCATCAGGATTAATGGTCAAAATACCGCCAACCTTGACAGACGTCGAACGGTACGGCACACGACGGTCGCCCGAAAACGTTACCTCTATCATTTGAGTTGGATTGCGTGTGATCGAACCAAACTGGCCCTGCTCCACCGATGGAACAAGCATAAAACTCCTGATTTCCGTCATTTGCCGCGTCGGAAACATAAACCCTTCAATGAATACGGGCGTTCCGCTGTGGACATTTCCGTGCTCGTCCCGATGCGGAGATAGCCGCAAAATAGGGTCGGGAATACGGCCTGTTCGGGAATCGGCCAGAATGTCCTCAAAAGTGAGAGCCATATATCCAGCGGGAACTTCAAACCGTGCCATATAGACATGATAAACCATCGCGCTGACCGACAATGCAATCGAAAGCCCGACACCGGCGGAAGCGATTTCTAATCCGGCAAGTTCCTGCGATGCTCGAAGGATTTTTCGGATGGCCGTGATGCCCAGTGCGATGCCCATAATGGGAAAGATGATGAACAACATACTGACAAACGTCAGCACGGAGAGCAAGCCGAGGATCAGGGAGCCGACGGATTCGGCATTAAGCGATTTATAGTCGGTATTTTCATCGGGCAGAACGGAGTCGTGGTCCTGATAATATCCTTTGAGGGCATCATCGAATTTCCCCCGTCGGCGTTTTGGTTCCGCATCGCTCATCTTTTCATTATAATTCCGTTTGCTGGCTTTGTCAATGAATTTCCACCATCTCGCAGCCGGTGTGCAGTCCGCTAATCAAAGGATTCGGGAAAACCACCGGCGCGTATGGCCGAAAATCTACAAAAAAGTCAATTCCCGTTTTGTATTCAGTCTCGCCCCGCGTCTGCAGGGCGAGGCGGCGAACTACTTCTTCACTTCAAACTCCGCATCAATCGCATCATCATCGCCCTGCACATCGGGAGATTTCGCTTCGCCCTGTCCGTCCGTCGGTTGCTGCTGCGCCGCTGCCTCATACATCGCCTTGCTCATCGCATGCGAGGCCTGCTCCAACTGGTCCGTTGCCGACTTGATTTTAGATAAATCATCCGTCAACATCGCCTCCCGCGTTCGGCCAATTGCTGCATTCACCGCATCCTTGTCCGTCTGATTCAATGCCGTATCATGCTCCTTCAACAACTTCTCCAACTGGAAGCACATCGACTCCGCATTATTTTTCGCCTCTACTAACTCCCGCTCTCGCTTATCCTCTTCGGCATGCATCTCCGCATCACGCTGCATTCGCTCTATCTCTTCCTTCGACAAGCCCGACGACTGCTCGATCCGAACCTTCGTTTCTTTCTTCGTGCCGAGGTCTCTTGCAGATACATTCAATATCCCATTGGCATCCAAGTCGAACGATACTTCAATCTGCGGCACGCCTCGCGGAGCCGGCGGAATACCCTCCAAATTGAACTGGCCCAGCAATCGGTTATGTGCCGCAATTTCACGCTCGCCCTGATACACTTTAATCGTTACTGCCGATTGACTATCATCTGCCGTACTAAAAACTTGCTTTTTCTCCGTCGGAATCGTCGTGTTCCGTTCGACCAACTTCGTCATAATACCGCCGAGCGTTTCAATGCCCAGCGACAACGGCGTAACATCGAGCAGGAGCACATCGCGAACTTCTCCGCCGAGTACCGCTCCCTGAATGGCCGCACCGGCTGCGACGACTTCGTCGGGATTGACTCCTTTATGCGGCTCCTTATTGAAAGTAGTACGCACCAAGTCTTGCACTTTGGGAATCCGCGTCGAACCGCCGACCAAGACTACTTCGTCAATCTGCGATGCCGACAGATTCGCATCCTGCAATGCTTGCATAACGGGACCGCGGCAACGCTCGACGAGATGGTCGGTCAACTGTTCGAATTTTGCACGCGTCAACTTATGCTGCAAATGTTTCGGGCCGTTTTGATCCGCCGTAATAAAGGGCAAGTTAATGTCGGTCGCTTGGGCACTGCTCAATTCGCGTTTCGCCTTTTCGCATGCCTCTTGGAGCCGTTGCAAGGCCATCGCATCGTTGCGGAGGTCAATGCCTTGTTCGGATTTGAACTGTTCCGCGACGTGATTGATAAGCACTTCGTCAAAATCATCACCGCCGAGATGGGTATCGCCGTTGGTGCTCAACACTTGGAACACGCCGTCTGCTACTTCGAGACAGGACACGTCGAATGTTCCGCCGCCGAGGTCGAATACGACGATCCTTTGGTTGACATTTTTATCAAGCCCGTAAGCCAAGGATGCTGCCGTTGGTTCGTTGATGATACGAGCCACTTCGAGTCCGGCAATTTGACCGGCATCTTTGGTTGCTTGTCGTTGAGCATCGTTGAAGTAGGCGGGCACGGTGATAACGGCTTTGTTCACTTTATGTCCGAGATAGGCTTCGGCGGACTCCTTCATTTTTCGGAGAGTCATCGCGGAAATTTCGGGCGGCGTGTAGTTTTTACCGTCGATTTCAAGTTTGACGTATTCATCACTGCTGCCGATGACTTTGTACGGCACCATTTTTTCTTCGGAGGCGACTTCGCTTTGTCGCCTTCCCATGAAGCGTTTGATGGAAGCGACGGTTCGCGTTGGATTTGTAACGGCTTGTCGTCGTGCAGGTTCTCCGACGAGAGTTCCACCGCCGTCGGTAAAGGCGACGACGCTGGGTGTTAAACGATTTCCTTCTGCATTGGGAATCACTTTAACGTCTTTTCCTTCCATCACGGAGACGACTGAGTTTGTCGTTCCGAGGTCGATTCCGATTATTTTTTCTCCGGTTGCCATGATTGATTCTCCGTATTTTTTGTTGGATTATCCAGGTTTTGGGCTGTAGCCTCCTTAATCATCTTTAGTGAGAGCAAATCGTGTGCCAAAAAACGACTTTCCGTAAGATGTTTTCGCAAAAAGACTTGTGCAAGATGAAGAGGCCCAAACTGCCAAATTGGCAGTCTGGGGGTTATGTCTGTTATAGTCCCTGAATGTAAAAAGTTCCCCTAAAAACTACTCGCCCACAAAAAGTCTGAACCGATAAAGAACATCGTTCATTAACCTTTTCGGAACCGGAAGAAAATAAGCACAAAGCGGATCCAATACAAAGCGCTCCTGTTGAGTAAGCAATAGCAAACCATTATGCTGGATTTGGTATGTGCGAATATCACTCCATCGGATGAGCCAAGTTCGTCCAAGCGATGTCCGTACTATGCCATTACTATTCACTTCCAAACGAACCGGCAGGAAGGCATATCCTATCGACAAAATAGGCAAGAGCAAACAGATGAGCACTGCCCAGCCGTTGCCGTAATTCCATACGGCAAGACACACACAGATTGCAACCAATCCGAGCACGATGGCACTGGCTTTTTGGTCGGCCATCAGGCTGACGGAGTAGAGAATCGGCTTTGTAGTTTCCATGGGCCCTCACACTTCGCCATTTTACGAAATCCAGGGCAAAATTGCAAGATGCCGTCCCGCTCATGCCCCCCACTCTTGCGCTGGCGCTCTTTTTTCGTTATAATTCCAGAATGCCGCAATCGCTCTGGAACCGTGGATTTATCGCCCTGCTCTGCACGCAATTCACCGTGGCCTTCAACGATAACGTTTTCCGCTGGCTCCTCGTTCCCATCGGAAAAGCCTATATGGCCGACGGAAAAGATGATATCCGCTTCCTCGGGGCCGCCTTCCTCATCATCCCCTTCATCCTTTGGGCCTCCATCGCCGGTTACGTTACCGATAAATACAGCCGGCGAAATACCGTCATTTGGTGCAAAACCATCGAACTTATTCTCCTCGCCCTTGCCGTCGGCGTCATCTGTCTCGGGCCCGCCGTCTCGCCCGACTCCAACGGGATGCCCCTTAAAGTCATTCTCCTGCTCGGGATTCTCTTCCTCCTCGGCTCGCAATCCGCCTTTTTCAGCCCGTCAAAATACGGACTCATTCCCGACCTCGTGCCGAGTACCTCCATCTCCGCCGCCAACGGAATTATCGCGATGCTGACCATGGTCGCCATCGTGTCCGGGCAAATCGTCGGCGGGTACGTGTTCTTCTGGACGACCCTTTTCGAATATACCGACAACGAAATCATCGTCGCAGGCATTCCCGGCGGAAATGCTATTTGGATTACCATCCTCGTGCTCGTCGGCACCGCAACCCTCGGACTCTTGACCAGTTTCTTCATCCCGAAATTCCAACCCGTCGACCCGGGAGCGAAATTCCCTAAAAATCCCTTTGCACAAACCGGCAAAGACCTTGCGATTCTGTTTTCGCATAGGGCCTTGTTTTGGGTCGCGATCGCCAGCGCGTTTTTCTGGGGCCTGGCCGCTTTGGCGCAAAATAACATCGACAAATACGCGACCGAATACCTGATGGTCCAACAGCAGTACGTCACGCCGCTCGCCGCTCTCTTGACCCTCGGGATCGGGATCGGAGCACTCATTTGCGGCATCCTGTCCGGGAAACGCATCGAATTGGGACTCGTCCCTGTCGGTGCATTTTTTATGGGATTGTTTATACTTATACTCGGCTTCACGCCCGGCTATGCCGGAGAAGTCGGGGCAGGTTACGGTTCACCGCTCGCGACCCCCTACGTTTTCGGGGCGATTTTTATGCTCCTCGCGGGACTCGGAGCCGGTTTGTACGACGTCCCCCTTGCCGCTTACATTCAAAAAAACAGTCCTAAAGCCCAACGAGGAAGAATGATTGCTGCCTATAACTTTTGTACCTTTTCCGCGATGCTTCTCTTTGCCGGACTCGGGCTGCTCGGTGCGGCCGTTTTCGGTGCATTCGGCGGAGGAACTGCAAGTCTCATGATTTGGATTGCGACCGGACTCTTAACACTGTTCGTTTGCTCCATGCTGTTTTATCTCTACACCGCCCAGTTTTTAATGTTCGGCTTGAAGGCCTTGACATGGATTTACCGGCCCAAGCACGTGGGGCTCGAAAACATACCCGCAACCGGCGGAGCCCTGCTTGTTTGCAATCACGTCAGCCTGCTCGACGGTTTCATGCTGTATTTTGCGAGTCCGCGGCCAATTCGAGGCGTTGCCCATCGGGACATGATCCCCAAATTCCTTGACCCTTGCGTTCGGGAAACGCGGCTCATCACGATATTGCCCGGCAGCCCGAAAAATGTCATCAAAGCGATTCGGGAGGCCCGGGAAGCACTCCAAAACGGCGAACTCGTTGCCGTTTTTGCCGAAGGAGGAATCACCCGAAACGGCCAAATGAGAGCGTTTGAACCCGGTTTTATGGCAATGCTCAAAGGCGTCAAAACACCGGACGGCAAGCCGATCCCCATCATCCCGTGTCATATCGGCGGACTGCACGAAAGTATGTTCAGTTACAAATACGGCGAAAAAATCAAACTCCGGCCACGCAAACTCTTGATCGACGTCATCGTTTCGTTCGGCAAGCCGATGTATGACGTCAAATATCCGTTGCAAGTTCAACTGGCCGTCCAGGAACTCGGCGTGGATTCGCATCGGGAACATAATACGAAAAAGTTGCAGATTCCGGCCAGGCAACTGATTAGAGCGAGCAAAAAACGGGGCCGCCGATTGATGTTTGCCGACTCCACCGGCAGGGAATTGGATGGTTACAAATTTTTGACGGCAGCCCTTGCACTGCGGAAATTGCTGCGGACGCACATTCTCGCTTCCCGTGAAGAGGAACCGCACGTCGGCGTGCTGACGCCGATGTCGGTCGGCGGCGGGATTCTCAATGCCGCCCTCAATTTGGACCGCCGCGTCCCCATCAATCTGAACTTTACGTTCGGCTCGGAAGGCATCAATTACTGCATCCGGCAAGCGGGAATCAAACACGTCCTGACAAGCCGTCGGGTGCTCGAACGCCTGCCTCATCTCAAGACGGAACTCCAGGCCGAGGTGATCTGTACCGAAGATTTGGCCGAAAAATTGAGCAATAAAACGAAACTCAAATACTTCCTGCTGGCAAAATTCGTCCCGGCAAGCCTGCTCGAATGGAAACTCGGTTTGACGGCGAAGGGATTGACCGATGAATTGATGACGATTATCTACACATCCGGCTCGACGGGACAACCCAAAGGCGTGATGCTGACGAATGATAACATTGCCGAAGTTGGCCGAGGCTTTGTCGGGGCGCAGATGCTGACGGAAAAAGATACCATTCTCGGCTTCCTGCCGTTGTTCCACGCATTTGGTCTGATGGGGAACTTTTGGCTGCCGATTTTGTGCGGCGGGCAGGGCGTGTTTCATTTCAGTCCGTTGGAGCCGAAAAAAATCGCCGAAATGGCGAAAAAGTACCCGATTACTTTTATGCCGTCGACGCCGACGTTTTTGCGGAACTTTTACCGCTACTGTCCGAAGGAGGATTTCGTCAACGTACCGGGCATTGTGTGCGGAGCGGAAAAGTTTCCCGTCGATTTGATTGATGCCTGGGAGGCGAAATATGGCGTGCGTCCGACGGAGGGATTTGGTGCGACGGAACTTTCGCCCGTGATGGCAACGTGTATTCCTCAAAACCGAGTTTCCGACAACTTTCACACATACCAAAAGGATGGTTCGATTGGCCGAACGCTTTGCAATGTGGTGGTCAAAGTTGTCGATTTGGAGACGGGCGAAGATATGCCGCCCGAGGGAATTGGGATGATCGTTGCCAAAGGTGCGACGGTGATGAAGGGGTATTATAAGCAGCCGGACAAGACGGCGGAGGTGATCAAGGATGGCTGGTATTCGACCGGCGATGTCGGCAAGATCGACGGGGATGGTTTTGTTTGGGTAACGGGCCGTCAATCTCGGATATCGAAGATCGGGGGCGAAATGGTGCCGCATATCTTGATCGAGGAGGAAATCCAGAAAATTCTCTCGGATAGGGAAGATACGGATTCGGCGGAGTTGGTGGTTGCGGTTACGGCATTGCCTCATCGGACGCGTGGCGAGCAGATTATGGTCTTGTATAGTGATGCGTCGTTGAATCCTGAAAAGGTAGTCGAGCGATTGCTGGCATCGAGTTTGCCTCGCCTTTGGATCCCGCGAGTGGAGGGATTTGTGAAGGTGGAATCGATCCCGATCCTGGGTACGGGCAAATTGGACCTCGCCGCAATCAAACGCATGGCGGAGTCGGTTGCCAAAACGTTATCGGAATCCGTAACGTAAGCGTTTTCGCCCCGCAGGGCTCGGCGGCTTACGCTGCGGCTCTGTTTGCAACGTCGCTCCGTACGTGGTACAATACCGACATTATGAAAATCGGCGTCTTTACTTGCTGGTGCGGCGAAAATATCGCCCGAACCGTCGACTGCGAAAAAGTTACCGAAGAAGTTGCCAAAATCCCCGGCGTACACTGCTCCGTGGACTATAAGTACATGTGCAGCGAACCCGGACAACAACTGATCAACCAAAAAATTAAAGAACTCGGCCTCAATGCCGTCGTCGTCGCCGCCTGCTCCCCCCACATGCACCTGCGAACTTTCCGCAAAGCAGTTGCCCTTGCCGGTATCAATCCCTTTCTCGTCGAAGTCGCCAATATCCGTGAACACTGTTCCTGGGTTCACTCCAACAAAGAACAAGCCACCGACAAAGCCGTCGAACTCATCCGAATGGCCGTCGAAAAAGTTAAACATAACAACGCCCTTTCCATGATCGAGGTGCCCGTTACAAAAAGGGCTATGGTCATCGGCGGCGGCGTCGCTGGCATCCAAGCCGCTCTCGACATCGCCTCGGCGGGACATGAAGTCGTCCTCGTCGAAAAAGAGGCATCCATCGGCGGAAAAATGGCTGGACTCTCCGAAACCTTCCCCACGCTCGACTGTTCCCAGTGCATCCTGACACCCCGAATGGTCGACGTCGGACAGCATCCCAATATCAAGTTGCTGACCTATTCAAAAGTGGATACCGTCGAAGGTTACATCGGCAACTTCAAAGTCCGCGTCAGGAAAAAAGCCAAATATGTCGATCACGAAAAATGCACCGGGTGCAGTGCATGCTGGATGGTTTGCCCGCAAAAAAAGATACCCAATGAGTTCGACTACGGCCTCGGCAACCGAACGGCAATTTACATTCCGTTCCCGCAGGCCGTTCCCGCGAAGCCGGTCATTGATGCCGAACATTGCAGCATGATTAAGTCGGGCAAATGTGGTATTTGCGCCAAAAAATGTCCCGTCGATGCCATCAATTTTGATGACCAGGACGAAATCGTTACGGAAGAAGTCGGGGCAATCGTTGTCGCGACGGGATTCCAACTTTATACGATCGACAAAAAGCCGCTGAATGCTTCGCTTGCGGCGAGTGTGAGCGGCTACGGCGAATACGGCTACGGCAAATATCCCGACGTGATTGACGGATTGCAATTTGAGCGTCTTCTTTCGGCATCGGGCCCGACAAACGGAGAGCCGAGACGGCCTTCGGATGGAAAAATACCGGAAAAAGTGGTCTTTATCAAATGCGTCGGTTCCCGCGACAATGCCAAGGGGCTCGATTATTGCTCCAAAATTTGCTGTATGTATACGGCCAAGCACACGATGCTGTACAAGCATAAAGTCCATCACGGGGAGGCACATGTATTCTATATGGACATTCGCAGCGGCGGCAAAAAATATGATGAATTTGTCCGTCGGGCGATTGAGCAGGATGGGGCGATATTTCACCGGGGTCGGGTCTCCAAAATCACGCAGGAAGATGGGAAATTGATCGTAAAGGGAATGGACACGTTGGCGGGAATTCCGGTAACGATAGAGGCGGATTTGGTCGTCTTGGCAACGGCAATGTATTCTCCGCCGCGAGCGGATCGTTTGGCTCAGAAATTGGGAGTCGGTTACGACGCGAATGGTTTTTTGACGGAATCGCATTCAAAATTACGTCCGGTGGAGACGAATTCGGCGGGCGTGTTCGTATGTGGAGCGTGTCAGGCACCGAAGGACATCCCGGATGCGGTGGCACAGGCATCGGCAGCGGCGGCGAAGGTTTTGATTATGTTGAGTCAGCCGATGTTGACGCGGGATCCTGAAATTGCGAGAGTGGATGAGCAGCATTGTGTTGCGTGTTTAGCGTGCGGCAAGACGTGTCCATACAATGCGATAGAGCCGCAGGCGTTGAAGGATCGCAATGGTCAATTTGTGAAGTGGACGGCTCGAGTGAATCCGGGTTTGTGTATGGGTTGTGGAACGTGCATTGCGGTGTGTCCGTCGAAGTGCATTGATTTGGAAGGCTTTACGGAACAACAGATTTATGCGCAGATCGAGTGCTTGGGATGAGAACATTTCTCAAATTGGATTGGCTCGTTTTCGTCATTCCGGCGCAAGCCGGAATCCAGACGAGCCCGTGCGACCTATCCTGCTGGTTCCCGGCTTGCGCCGGGATGACGGAGCGGCGTCCAGGCACATTCCGCATATGCTCTAGCCAATGGCAACGAAAAATGGTAAATTAGACACTTCGGCACTCCTATTGCGAGCGGATTAACATCCTGCTAATGGCGACAACTCGCAAAAAACAAGGATGTGCCGGATTGCACGCAAACTTGGATACCCACACGAACCCCAACCAATAAAAATACAATGGAAGGTAGCATTCTAGCATTTGTTTTTGCGATTATTTTTATCATTTCGCATATCATCAAAAGCATTAGGGAAGCCAGTGAAGTCGTGAGACAACAGCAACTGAAGCAACAGCAGGCACAACAGAACAAACGCCCGCCAGGCCAAAAACCCGTTGCCGACGATGAAATCATCAATATCACTCGTTCGAAAGCCGCCAAGCCGCCAAAGCCGATTAGGCATACACTCGGCCAGTCGCCGCTGTCGAAGCCGTTCGGCAAGGATCCCCTGCCGTATGAATCAGGTTCCCGCGACTCATCGCCGCCCCGTCGGCAGGCCTTGAGCAAGAAATTGGCTCCGCAAGGGGAAGGACACCGTTTTGAGGCCGATCCGGGAACGTTGGACCCGTCGCGAATTGTTTCTCCGACGATAGATCCCACGGTGCGGCCGGATTTGTACAGTATGACGGGAATCTACGAACAGGGAGTTCAGTTTACCGGCCATTCAAAACCGGCCATTGCGATCAATCTCAACGATTGTTTGACAAGGCCGGAAGGTATCGTTCAGGCAGTCATTTTGGCCGAAATTTTGAACAAACCGGCTTGGCAGTCGCACGGCTAGGCTTTCCGAAAGCCCAGAACTACGAAAGCCCAGAACTACAAAAGCCTAGAACCACGAACACGTAAACCCGCCGTCGACGTACACGGTCGAGCCGGTCATGTAACTACCCGCCTTCTTGGAAAGCAACAACAATGCCGCTCCGATCAGTTCATCCGGCGACCCATAACGCCGCATCGGCGTACCATTCATAATGTTTTCGACCCTTTTGTCATCCAGCAACTTGCGATTCTGCTCCGCCGGGAAAAAGCCCGGACAGATCGCATTCGCACGGATTTTCTGCGTGCCAAATTCTTGAGCAATGTTCTGCGTCAAATTCACCACTCCGGCCTTCGAGGCCGCATAAGCAAAAACGCGGGAAAGCGGAAGTTCCGAGGTTACGCTGCCGATGTTGAGAATCGCACCGCCTTCAGGATTTTTCAGCATCGATTCGATGAATACCTGGCAGGCTTCCATCGTCCCTTTGAGGTTGACGGCAAAGATTTTATCCCAAAGATTGGGATCGACTTCGAGAAAGGGCGTGCCGACGTTGATCCCGGCGCAGTTCACGAGCATATCGACTTTTCCGGTAATTTTTAGCGATTCGGCAAGCAAATTTTGGAGGGACTTTCGGTCGGTAATGTCCGTTACGCAGTAGGAAGTTTTGATGCCGATGCTTTGGAGTTTTTCGATGCGTTGTTTGCAGGGTTCTTCGGCAACGTCTGCGATGATGGTATGTGCTCCGGCTTGCCCTAGTCCGGCGGCCAAAGCCCCGCCCAGTTCGCCGGATCCGCCGACGATAACGGCAACTTCGCCGTCCATTCCGAAAAGACTTTTTAGGTATTCCGATGATTGATTCATAACGTGGTAGCATTAAAACGGAGTTGCCCCGTAGAGTGTACCATAAACGAACGTTCATTGCGTCCCCGTTCGCGTCGCTCAATTTGACCGCACTCGGACGCTTCCCATTCTTGTTTTCTACAACCGATTTGCTAGAATCGCATTACCTTTTCAAACTGACACACCAACGAGAATGGCGGAAACGGGGAGCGAAATACAAAATCCAAAGCGAGGCGTGCCGGCAGGTCTCTGGGTGCGTTGTCCCGGCTGCCAAGCAACCATATTCCGCAAAGAAGCCGAAAAACTCCTCAACGTCTGTCCCGAATGCAGCAATCATTGGTACGTGCCCGCCCGACAACGCATCGAACAAATCTTCGATGCCGGAACTTTTATTGAAACCGACGAACACCTTAAAACGGCCGACCCGCTCCAGTTCCGCGACCGGCGATCCTATCCCGAACGTATCAAAGCCGACCAGACGGCGACCGGCCTCAACGAAGCCGCCGTAACCGGCATCGGAAGCGTTCGGGCCCGGCGCATCGCTTTCGGACTGACGGATTCGCATTTTATAATGGGCAGTATGGGCAGCGTCGTTGGCGAAAAATTGGCGAGAATTACCGAACGTGCGCAGGATGAAAAGTTGCCGCTCATTCTCATTTCGGGCAGCGGCGGCGGAGCGCGAATGCACGAAGGCATTCTCTCGCTGATGCAGATGGCGAAGGTTTCGGCGGCATTGGCGAGATTCCACCAATCCGGCGGCCTCTTCATCTCGATTATGACGAATCCGACGATGGGCGGTGTCGCGGCGAGTTTTGCGATGCTCGGCGACTTGATTTTTGCGGAACCGAAGGCTCTCATTGGTTTTGCGGGCCCGCGAACGATCAAAGCAACGCTCCGTATGGAGTTGCCGAAGGGGTTCCAGTCGAGCGAATTTTTGCTGGAACACGGCTACGTCGACCGGATTGTGCAGCGTAAGGATTTGAATACCGAAATCGCCCGAGCCGTGGATTACTGCGGGTATTGAAACGGGTGCTCACAAAAACCGTCATGTGATTTTTTTGGTACAATGGAGTGAAATCCCATGCACACGCCGCCGGACATCCAAAAACTGCTCTCCCAAATCGACGCCTTGGAAGAACGCTTGATGCAAATGCAAAAATTGGCCGCCCTCGGCGAACTGACCAGTACCGCTACGCACGAATTCAATAACGTCCTGACGACCATCATCAACTATGCCAAATTAGGCCTGCGGAATAAAGATGAGGCCAATCGAACAAAAGCATTCGACAAAATTCTGGCCGCCGCCAACCGAGCCGCTAAAATCACAAATACCATTTTGGCCGCCGCAAAAAATCGAAAAAAGGAATTTGAACCCACCGACTTTATCGGCCTCGTATCGGACTCGCTCCTCCTGCTAGAAAAAGAACTGTCCAAGTACCGTATCACACTGGAAAAAGCGTTTCCCGAACAGTTGCCCGAAATTATGGCCGACGGAAATCAAATCCAACAAGTCATCCTCAACCTGCTGATCAATGCCCGACAGGCAATGCCCGACGGCGGTACTTTGTCGCTCAAAATACATTATGATGAAGAAAACGAAATGATTGATTTCGTCGTCCGTGATTTCGGCATCGGCATTCCGCAGGACAAACTGCCGCGGATTTTTGAGCCGTTTTACACGACGAAGTCCGCTCCCGACGAAACCGGCAAGGGCGGAACGGGACTCGGACTGGCCAACTGCAAAAACATCATCGAACAGCACCAAGGCCTCATCCGCGTCGAAAGCACCGAAGGAAAAGGCACCGCGTTTACGGTAAAATTGCCGACTGTTATCCGAACGAAATTGATTGAAGAGTTAGGAGCCAGGAAATAATCGTCATTCCGGCGTGTGCCGGAAGGACAAGTTACGCAACAAGTTTTTCTGCCTCCTGGCTCCTAACTCCTGCCTCCTTTCCTATGCGTCAAACACTATTTCACATTCCCGACACATTATTCGGCCTGCCCGTCTTCGGCTGGGGGCTTGGACTCGCCGTGCTGCTCGCAATCGTCCTGCTTTCGCACGCCTGGCAATACTTCAAACACCGGAAAATCACCGACGTCGGCCATTCGGTTGCCATGCTTGCAATCGGCAGCGTGCTCTTGGTTTTCATCCTTCCATACATTGCGGAGGAAGACGGCATTCCCATTCGAGGATATGGATTTTGCCTGCTCGTTGCCGTCCTGTTTGCCTTTTTCCTCGTTCGGCATCTTGCGATAAAGCAGGGGATTTCCGTCGAAAAGGTTTATTCCCTGTGCATTTGGACGGTGGTATTCGGGATCATCGGAGCGAGAATCTTTTTCGTAACGGAATACTGGGAAGACATTCGCCGGGTCGATGAAGCCGGACGATTCCTGCCGGTGGAATCGTTGCTCAATGTGCTCAATTTCACGCAGGGCGGTTTGGTCGTATTTGGTTCCATCATCGGCGGTATTTTGACGGCCCTGATTTTTATGCGGCTCAACGGCATGCCGATATTGCGGACATTTGACATTATGGCGCCGGCTGTTGCACTGGGCATCGCGATTGGCCGGATTGGATGTTTGCTCAATGGTTGCTGTTTCGGCAGCGTGTCGAATACATCTTGGGCGATTACATTTCCGCTGGACAGTCCGGCACACCATTATCAGGTAGTGCATGGACTGGTATTGGAACCGTTGGTGGTGTTGCCGGTTCATCCGACGCAGATTTACAGTTCATTTCTCGCGTTTTTATTGTGTGGCGTGTTGCTTTTTTTAGGTCGGACGGAGTTTTACCGGCAGCGTGAGGGACTCGTGTTAGCGACGTTCATGATGTTGTATTCGTTGGGTCGTTTTTTCATAGAAATAGTGCGCACGGACGAGGCACCGTTTTTTGGAACGGGCATGACGATTTCGCAGAACGTCAGCATCGCCTTCGGCCTGGCGGGCATCGCGTTGTTCGTGTATTTGTGCAATCGCAAGAGCACGGGGGACGACACTGTAAATCCAAGGAATGGGGGACGTTAGCCACCACACCCGGTGAATTGCGAACAAAATGCGGCAATCTCCCGGCGAATGAGCGGTGCATGTTCCTCGATCCGCTCCATATTCCTGCAAACACGGTCTATCCAATCCGCAACCCTTTGCATATCAGGCTCCCTCATGCCCATCGCAGTCAATGCCGGCGTGCCAAGTCGAACGCCGCTCGTTACAAAAGGACTACGCCGATCGCCCGGAACCATATTAAAATTCGCAATAATGCCTGATTGTGCCAATGCCTTCGCCGCTTCCTTGCCCGTAAACGCCGCCTCGCGAAAATCAAGCAACAATAAATGCGTGTCCGTCCCGCCGCCAGAGAGCGTATATCCCTTTGCCAAAAGCGATTCGGCCAACATCTTGGCATTTTTGACAATTTGAACCGCATAATCCTTGAATTCCGGCGTCTGCGCCTCCTTAAATGCCGTTGCCATTGCCGCAATGATTGACAAATGCGGCCCGCCTTGCAAGCCCGGAAATACCGCACGGTCAATGCGTTGAGCAAGGTTCAATTTGCTGTTCGCTTGCAGACGGTCTTCGATTTTCGAGAGCAGAAAGCCAGCCCGAGGGCCGCGAAGCATCTTATGGCTCGTGCTCGTAACAATATCGCAATACGGCACGGGATCAGGATGAATGCCTGCGATGATCAATGCGTTGATATGTGCAATGTCGGCAACGAGATAGGCACCGATTTCGTCGGCAATCGCCCGAAAGTCCTTGTATTCGATTTTATGGGGGTAGGCCGTCGCACCGGCCCAAATCATTTTTGGCCGTTCCTTCAGGGCGGTTTCGCGGATTTTATCCATATCGAACTTGCCGGTATCGGGACAGGGGCCGTAGGGGATTTGGGTGTAATTGATACCGGAAAAATTGACTTTCCAACCGTGCGTGAGGTGCCCTCCGTCGGTAACGGGCATTCCCATCAACTTATCGCCGATGTTTAGGAGTGCGAGATAGACGGCTTGGTTGGCTGGCGAGCCGCTGTAGGGTTGGACATTGACGTGTTCTGCACCGAAGAGTTTTTTACCGCGTTCGATGGCCAGGGATTCGATTTGATCGACGTATTCGTTGCCTTCGTAGTATCGTGCATTGGGATAGCCTTCGGCATATTTGTTGGTCAGCGTGGAGCCGCAGGCTTCGAGCACGCTGAGCGATGCGTAACTTTCGGACGCAATCATTTTGAGCGTACTGGTTTCGTACCGCGACTGCTGCTGGATGAGTTCGTAGATTTCGGCATCAGTCCGTTTCAGATGGGCATAGCGTTCCATAGTGCCGTAATTAAAGCGATTTCCCTAATCTGCGTCAAGGGGTTGACAGAGATAATCACAAAATCGTCATTTCGGAGTGCGCCGGAATGGGTGGTTTTTTCGTCCAAACCCATTCATTTGAGATATGCCCTAAAAATCCACTCGGACTAGAATAAATTTGCCAGCTGCGAGGTTTACCGCTTGTTTTTCGGCTGTTTGTATGGTATACTGTGGTACACGGGAGTCTTTTTTTCCGCTTTTCAAATAAATCCCCCACCAGGAGCATCGTGATGATAAATAACTTCGATTTCGGACGCATATTTGGCAATAATTCCATCGGCAAAAATTCAAAAACGGCAATCGACATCCGACGCAAAAAAAATAGGGGGAGAGTCAGCAAAATCGAAGAACTCGAAGGCCGCGAAATGCTCGATGCCGGCATTTGGGGAGCCATCCAAGATCATTACGGATTGGCAAATTCCAATGTTACCGACGGCGACTCGCGGTATGAAATGGTCCACGATATTACACAACTCCGCAATGCCCTGGCCAACCAAGAAAGGGAGTTTATCGTCGTCAATTCGCTCATCCCGATAGAACTTAACGTCGTAACCGGACAAATGGGGCAGTTGGACGTCAATCGCTCCGTAACCATTGCCGGTTGGGCCGGCGGGACCGCGACGGTGCCCGGCGTTTCCGTCGAAATTAGTGCAAACAATCAATCGCGGGTGTTCAACGTGGCAGGCTCTTCCGGCACAAATGTCATCTTGGCGGGACTAATCATTACCGATGGGTATGCCTTCGGAGAGACAGAGACGCGTGCCAACAATAGCGGTGCGGGTATTCTTCACGTCGAAGGAAATTTAACTGTCGTAAACAGTATCATCGCCGGAAATACCTCGGGGAATCACGGGGCTGGTATCTACTCTACGAGTCTCGGCCAGCTGATCATCGCGAATAGCGTGATCGCGGGAAATACCGTTGACGGTGGTGATTATGGCAATGGAGGTGGAGTGTATAGTTCCAGTGGTAGAACAGACATCGTAAACAGTACCATTGTCGAAAATACTGCTTCCGAGGGAGCCGGGATAACGTTAACGGGAAGCAATCACGTGTATAACACGATTGTGGCTCTAAATATTGGCGGCAATGACGTTGCAATAAACCAGGCGACTGCCTTCCCGGGTACCAATAACCTCATTGGCACCGTCGAAGGAGACCGGGTTCTCGGCAACAATTTACACGGTGTTGATGCCGAACTCCTTGATTTTTTGCCGTACGACGAGGACTCCGGGTGGCTGGGGAGATACCACCCCAGCGATGATTCTATCATTGTCGTTGGGACGTCAGGGACTCTTGCTCATGTGTTCCGGGACGGCGGTGTGGGAGACATCGAAGGAGCGACACATGTCGCAAACGGCCTCGACGGTACTTTCCGCGACAGCGAAACAACCAGAGTGCCCATCGGAGCCTATGATGGCGGGCTTATGGCACCGTCGGGCTTCACTGTTGGCGTTGCCACCGCGACTGCCATCGAACTTTATTGGAACCGCGTGGCGGGTGCCGATGGATACATCGTCCAATACCGCCT
>Ga0099364_10001909_pt1 | contig 33705 bp, 23 predicted proteins | sample TergutTh196P3_FD_73070 | JGI IMG/M metagenome (GOLD analysis project Ga0099364, IMG submission 73070) | Microcerotermes parvus P3 segment gut microbial communities from Pointe-Noire, Republic of the Congo - Th196 P3 | ecosystem: Host-associated > Arthropoda: Insects > Digestive system > Gut ... | reverse complement strand
TCTGAACTCAACATAATTTCAAAATTCTCAAAATTAACATATTTGCCTTTGAATATGTCAATTATGTAAAAATTATGTAATTCTGTTAATTTTTGGCTAATCAGATTATTTGAGCCATTACCGTATTTTTTATATTCATTATCAATTATTTATGGATTAATAGAGCTATTAAATAGTGTTATTTAATAATGCTATTTAATAATGCTGTTAGAACGGAAGAAAAGTTTGTTTATTGTGCGATTTTTTTTTATACGTGGTAAATAATGTATATCTTTGCGGCGGATTTTGCGATGGATTTCTCTCGTAATTTTCCGCACTTTATTGAAGAAATAGAGCGTTTTTGACACTTATTCTTACTGTTAAACACTTCCAGTAAAACAAGAGATAGAATGGTGAGCAAGACGTTCCTGCGCTGGGCGTAGGGGTTGGTTTGCTTGTTTTATATCTCAAAGGTTCCGGAAGTACCTAACAGTAATACGAATAAGCGGATAAAGTTTACTCTGCGCTCGTTTTGCGATAAGGTGATTTGTTCTAAATAAAAAGTAATGCCAATAATAAAATTTTAATATATCGCAACACTCACCTCCGAAAAACGAAAAAGGCGACCTGAAATTTTTTTTTTAGGTTTCGTGCATTTTTTTTGCAGGTTTGAGGTTTTATTAAATGGTAATTAGAAAAAATAACCAAATATCTTTCTCTTAACCTCCTCCATATCTACTGTTTGTCGGAGTTCCTTAGACATGGAGGTTACTCCCTTGTCTACGAAGCCGCAAGGATTGATATGCGAAAAATAGGACAGGTCGGTATTGACGTTCAATGCGAAGCCGTGCATAGTGACGTAGCGGCTTACGCGGACGCCTATAGCGCAAATTTTGCGGGGATTTGTTCCTCCGGCGTCTAACCAAACGCCTGTAGCGCCCACGAGACGCGAAGATGCTATGTTATAGTCTGATAATGTGCAAATTATTGCACCTTCAATACAGTGAACGTAATCTTTGACAGACAATTTGAGTTGTTCCAGGTCTAAAACAGGGTAGCCCACTATTTGTCCGGGACCATGATAGGTAATGTCTCCGCCGCGGTCTATATTATAAAATGTAGCATTGATTTTTTGCAGAAATGCTTTGTTTACCAGCATATTATGCGCTTTCCCGCTCCTGCCCAGCGTATAAACGTGTGGGTGCTCGCAAACAATAAAACGCTGAGAAACACGCTTTTTGTCAGATTTAGATTTGTCTACACTCGTCTTGCAGGCAATCAATTCATCAAACAATATTTTTTGCTTTTCCCAAGCTACCTGATAATCAATCAAGCCCCAATCTGTATATATGATTTTGTTTTTCATTTAATGTAATTTTCCAATTCAGACGTTAACATCTCCCACCGGCTCATTGCCTCCTCCAAATCGGATTGCAAACGGCGGTAACTATGAGACATCTCTTCAATTTCTTGTGCATCGAGATGTTCGGGCGATGCAAGTAAATTTTCGCACATTTCTAATTCGCGCTCAATCTGTTCGATGCGTTTTTCAACTTCGGCTACCTGCGAAGTAGCCTTACGCAACTGCCTCTCCCACTCTTTCTTTTCCAGATAATTTTCCTTCGTTCCCTTGTCCTCTGTATTCTTAGCTGCGAGCTTCTTGTCTTCTGTCTTCTTGTCTACCGTTTTCTTGTCTTCTGTCTTCTTGTCTACCGTCTTCTTGACTTCTGTCCTGCGGTTCAACTCCTGCAATCTGTTTAATCCTTTCTTTTGCAGAAAATCGTAGATCCCGCCTATGTGTTCTTTTATTTGCTTGTCGCGAAATTCGTAGACTTTTTCCACTAATCCGTCAAGAAAATCGCGGTCGTGGGACACTATTATCAGCGTTCCGTCAAATTTCACAAGCGCCTGTTTTAGTATCTCTTTCGAGCGGATGTCAAGGTGGTTTGTCGGCTCGTCGAGCAGCAGCAGATTATACGGCTCGAGCAGCAGTTTGACCATTGCCAGACGAGAACGCTCGCCGCCCGATAAAATCTTAACTTTTTTGTCTATATCGTCGCCGCGAAAAAGAAAAGCTCCCAGCAAGTCGCGCATGCGTGCGCGAATGTCGCCAACTGCTACATAATCAATAGTTTGAAACACGGTAAGATTTTCGTCCATTATTTCATCCTGATTTTGTGCAAAATAGCCTATTTTAACGTTGTGGCCTGTCTTTACCGTTCCGGCTTCGTAGGGTGTTTCGCCCATAATGATTTTTGAGAGGGTAGTTTTTCCTTCGCCATTGCGCCCTGCGAATGCGACCTTTTCGCCTCTGTGTATCTTAAAATCTACGCCGTTCAATATGGTCTTTGCGCCGTAGCGTTTCAGCAGTCCTTCGGTTTCCACAACCACCGTGCCGGAGCGTGGCGCCGGCGGAAATTTAACATTTATCGCTAACAGGTCTTCCTCGTCTACTTCAATACGTTCCACCTTTTCCAACTGCTTGATGCGCGACTGCACCTGCACGGCTTTTGTTGCCTTATAGCGAAAACGCTCTATAAAAACCTCAGTATCCTGTATCATCTTTTGCTGGTTTCTGTAGGCGGCTAACTGCTGGTCGCGAAACTCGCGCCGCAACTCAAGGTAGGCAGTGTAAGAAGCTTTGTAGTCGTATATTTTGCCTAATGAAATTTCGACGGTGCGCTGAGTGATGTTGTCAAGAAATGCGCGGTCGTGCGAAACTAAAATAACTGCACCCGTGAAATCTTTCAGATATTTTTCTAACCACTGTATAGATTCGATATCCAAGTGGTTTGTCGGCTCGTCGAGCAGCAGCACATTTGGGCGTCTGAGCAGTATCTTTGCCAGTTCTATGCGCATTCTCCAGCCGCCGCTCAATTCGGAGGTTTGACGGTCGAAATCATCATTAGAGAAACCAAGTCCGGTAAGCGTTTTTTCCACATCGGCGTCTACGCTGGCGCCTCCTAATATTTCGTAGCGCTCGCTAAGGTCGGTTACGCGATGTATCAACTTGAGATAAGCTTCGGATTCGTAGTCTGTGCGATGCGCTATTTCGGCGTTTATACGCTCTATTTTGTGCAGCAAGCCCAATACACGGTCAAATGCTGTGCGCGTTTCCTCTATTACCGTCCGACCGCTTTGATGAACCATCTGCTGAGGCAGGTAGCCTATCTCCATATCCTGCGGTATGACTACCGTTCCGGAGGTAGCTTCTTGCAAGCCGGCAAAAATTTTCAACAACGTTGTTTTACCCGCGCCGTTCTTACCGACCAAGCCTATCTTGTCGCCCTGATTGACAATAAAAGTAATGTTACTAAACAAGTCCGTACCGCCAAAGGATACTGTTAATTGATTGATTGAAAGCATTTTTTATATATACAATTCTTTTCTGATTTCCACTAAAATATTTTCAATATTCTTTTCGTCGGGTTTTTCCGGTAAATTGCTTGACATGTATGCCGTTTCAACTTGTTCTATCAAAGTGTTAGCCATGTTAAGCAGGTCGTCATATTCGGCGTTACCGGATTTTATTTCAAGCAGTTCCTCACGATTAGGGCGTTTCACATTCAACTGACCGATAGTAAATATTTCTTCGGCAACTTGCAGCAAGCGAACGGTATGCATCATATTTTTGGCATCATAGTTTTTGCCGTGTTGCATAGTGCCTTTGTAACGCTCTTCGTTGCGCTTGGCGACCCATTCCCAATATTCGCGGTATTCGCGACAATATGCCGAATAGCCGTCCTTATTGAAAAACAGATTGGTCAGTTCTTTTTCGCCTTTGGGAATAGAACTCGTCGAAACATCGTTTGCGGCATCGCCGCTGATTATGCCTCTGTAGCCGAGCATGCCGTCGGGGTCGTAGAACAGCGCATACAGCCCCTTTGCATGAGGCACGGCAGCCAAACCGCAACGTTTCTGACAAAACCCCTGCGCCTCCAACCATTGACGGACGCTAACTGACGAATACCCCTGCACAGAATAACAAAAATCGAGCGCCGATTTACGCTCTGCCGCAACGGGGTTCACAATTTTCTTTTTCAGTCCGCGTGCGCGACGTATCTGCGCAATGGCATATCCGGCAAAGGTATCTTTGCATAGTTTGGACAGAAACATGTTGATTTTCAGCCTGTTCATTACAGGATGACGATACAGTACGCAATCGTCAGGCGTTGCCAGCATTTCCAAAATAGTTGGGTTGTTTTTTAAAAGCAGTTCGACAAAACGTCTGATTTCGTAGTACACAGCGTCGTTAGTTTCGTCGCTTATCTGTGGAACATATTGCAGTCCGTAGAATTGCTCTATGGGCATATAGAACACGCCTTTCAGGTCGGTGTCCGATTTTGGCGTATGCAGTCCGTACGCACGGCTTCCGCTGAGGCACTCAAAAAGCAGCAAACCATTATTTTTAACGTCGTTGATGTTCATTGTTGTTTGCATTGTCTATCGGGTGCCCAGGACGAGACTCGAACTCACACGGGCTAACGCCCACTACCCCCTCAAAGTAGCGTGTCTACCAATTCCACCACCTGGGCTTTTAACCAATCTTTTTGTGCCCGAAACAGGACTCGAACCTACACATCCTTGCGAATACTAGTCCCTGAAACTAGCGCGTCTACCAATTCCGCCATTCGGGCATGCACATTTTTTGACGCCGCAAAGATACGCATTTTTTATCAATTGACAATTTTTTTTCAAAAAAAAATAAAAAAAATAAAAAAAAAATTGTAGGTATTAAAAAAATGACTAATTTTGCGGCTTCAACATAATGTCTAATCTTAATAATTTTTAACCAAATTTAATGACAACAGATTCAATAAGCAAAGACCTTGAAATAGAGTTCGATGCAGAAAAAAATGGAGTGGAAACCGAAGCAGCGCCTGAGGAGATTGCAGACACATACGTAGATGCAGAAGAGGAGGATGATATAGAAGAAGAAACATTCGAAGATGATGACGCTGAGGAGGTTACCGATGAGATTGATTTAATCAAAAGTGAAGACGTATCGTCGCTGGACGAGTTCGATTGGGATACATATACTAATGCACCCAATAAGTATGCAGACGAGGAGCGCGAGCAGATGAAAGCGATGTACGACAATACTTTATCGTCGATTGCCGAAAACGAAATCGTAGACGGGAAAGTTATCGCTATGAACAAGCGCGAGGTGGTGATTAACATCGGCTACAAGTCTGAGGGTATTGTGAGTATGAACGAGTTCCGCTACAATCCCAACCTGCAAATTGGCGATACCGTTGAGGTGTACGTTGAAAGCGCAGAAGACAAGAAAGGTCAGCTGATTCTTTCCCACAAGACTGCGCGCTCGATGCGTTCGTGGGATAGAGTAAATCAGGCGTTAGACAACAACGAAATCGTGACGGGGTATATTAAATGTCGCACAAAAGGCGGTATGATTGTTGACGTCTTCGGAATAGAGGCGTTCTTGCCCGGCTCGCAAATAGACGTGAAGCCTATTCGCGACTACGATATTTTTGTGGGTAAAACAACTGAGTTTAAAATCGTAAAAATAAATCACGATTTCAAAAACGTTGTCGTTTCACACAAAGCACTTATAGAAGCCGAGTTAGAGCAACAGAAGGCAGAAATAATTTCGAGACTGGAAAAAGGACAGGTGCTCGAAGGAACTGTCAAGAACATTACCCCATACGGAGTGTTCATCGACCTTGGCGGAGTTGACGGATTGATACATATAACTGACCTGTCGTGGGGACGCGTTTCACATCCGGAAGAAGTGGTAGAACTCGACGAAAAATTGAACGTCGTTATTCTCGATTTCGACGATTCTAAAAAGCGTATAGCCTTAGGTCTGAAACAATTGACCCCACACCCGTGGGATGCCTTGGACGTAAACCTGAAAATAGGAGATACCGTAACGGGAAAAGTAGTGGTAATTGCAGATTATGGAGCGTTCGTAGAAATTTCTTCTGGCGTGGAAGGATTGATACACGTTTCGGAAATGTCGTGGTCACAGCACTTGCGAAGCGCACAGGACTTCCTGAAAGTAGGCGACGTAGTTGAAGCGCAGATACTTACATTAGACCGCGACGACCGAAAAATGTCGCTGGGTATCAAGCAACTACGAGAAGACCCCTGGCATACGATTGAACATAAATTTGCAGTAGGCTCTAATCACTTAGCAAAGGTGCGTAACTTTACAAGTTTCGGAGTGTTCGTAGAAATTGAGGAAGGAGTAGACGGCTTGATACATATTTCAGACCTTTCGTGGACTAAGAAAATCAAGCATCCGTCCGAATTTACCCAGATAGGCGATGAAATAAATGTTATGGTGCTTGAAATAGACAAGGAAAACCGTCGTCTGAGCCTCGGACACAAGCAGTTGGAAGAAAATCCGTGGGATGTCTTCGAAACTATTTTTGTTGCCGATTCAGTTCACGAGGGAACAATTCTGGAAGTGTTTGACAAGGGCGCTATTGTAGCGTTACCATACGGCGTAGAGGGTTTTGTAGGCTCTAAACATACTGTTAAGGCAGACGGTTCGCTTGCTAAAGTTGATGAAAAATTGAACTTCAAGATACTTGAATTTAACAAAATTTCTAAACGTATAGTCTTGTCGCATACGCGTACGTTCGAAGAATACCGCAAGGAAGATTATCGCAAAGAAGAACAGCCGGTTGTCATTAAGGCGCGCACGGAGGATGAAGAGATGAAAATTGCAGCTAAAAAATTGCAGGCATCTCTTGAAAAGACCACTCTGGGCGACATCACAGCATTGTCAGCGTTGAAAAATGAAATGGAAGCTACCGAAAGCCCCGTTTCAGACGAAGTTGTTGTAGCGCCTCCGGTAGAAGCTGAAACTACGGAAGCTGCGGAAACTGCGGAAACGCAGGCAGTAGCTGAAACTGCGGAAGCTGAAACAGCTCAAACGCCGGTCGAAGCCGAAACAACAGATGCCGAAGTTGCTGAAATGTCGGTAGAAGCCGAAACAACGGACGCTGAAGTAGCTGAAACTCCGGTTGAAGCCGAAACAGCTGAAGTTGCTGAAACTCCGGTTGAAGCCGAAACAACGGAAGCTGAAGTTGTTGAAACTCCGGCAGCTGAAGAAGCTCCGGCAGCTGCAGAAGGCAAGCTTTTCGAAGTTGAAATAAATGAAAATAAAGAAAATATATAAAAACAAACAAAAATAATAGTATACATTATATTAATATTAGTAATATGGATTTTTTAGTTGAACAACAGCCCAATTACACCTTAATCAGGGTATCACACGAAAAGTTGGATACCCATGTGGCTCCAAGTCTTAAATCAGAATTAGTTCTCATTTCCGGCAATGGTGAGAAAAACATCATTCTGGACCTTAGTAAATGCCGGTATTGCGATTCGTCGGGATTAAGTTCTATTCTTGTTGCAAACCGCTTGTGCAAAAATGCCGGAGGAATGTTTGTACTCACGGGATTGAACGAAGCAGTAGAGCGCCTGATAAACATCTCGCAATTGGATACGGTGCTTAATATCACCCCGAACGTAGACGAGGCAGTAGCGCTGATAGAAAAGAATTGATGCACTGGTCTTTAGCCGACTTGTTTTTCGATTGAATTAACCAAGTACGGTAATGTCTTTTCGGGTTACAATATTGGGAAGTGGCGCTGCAACACCGATGTCTAATCGCTACCCCAGCGCGCAGGCGGTACAAATAGACGAGCGGGTGTTCCTGGTAGACTGTGCCGAGGGTGCACAAATGCAGTTGCGGCGCTTCAAGATAAAGATACAGCGATTAAAAGCTATATTTATCTCCCACTTGCACGGAGACCATGTATTTGGGCTACCGGGACTGCTATCGTCGCTAAGCATGCTGGGACATGCAGAACCGTTGGAAATATTTGGTCCGCCGGATATGAAAGAATGGTATAATGGGCAGTTGAAATATTTTACCCCTCCGGAGTTTCCGGTGAAGTTTCACACGATAACGTCTCGGAAACCGGAGGAAATATATGAGGATAAAAGGTTTACAGTCACCTGCTTCCCACTAAAACATCGAGTTCCTGCATGGGGGTATTTGTTTAGGGAAAAGCCCAAGTTGCTGAATATTCGTAGAGATATGATAGATTTCTATGGTGTTCCCGTAAGCAGTATCCCGGCAATAAAAGCCGGAGCCGATTTCATTACGGACGAAGGGGTAACCGTTCCAAACGTACGGTTGACCCTTCCGCCAGTGAAAACAAGGGCTTATGCGTATTGTTCTGATACAGTGTATCTTCGGCAATTGTCGCAAATCTTGAAGGATGTGGACTTATTGTATCATGAAGCCACTTATGGCAACGATGCTAAAGAGCGGGCGGTGCAAACCTATCATTCAACCGCAGAGCAAGCAGCTAAAGTAGCGCGCGATGCAAACGCCGGAAAATTAGTGATAGGACACTTCTCGTCAAGATACAAAGATGTAGCCCCAATTTTGAAGCAGGCAAAAGCAGTGTTTCAAAATACGGAAGCGGCAGAAGATGGTAAAACGTACGAAGTATAAGGAGGTGAGTGTTAAGAGTATAAGAAGTTGAGTTTTCAGTTTTCAGATGTTAATGACGTTCGGTTAAATGTAGTTAGAGCGTTTCGTTCAATACAGGTCTCAATAACGTGGAAATTTTTCATGTTGGTTTGTGCGGTTGTCATTGGGGTGTGTTCTTTATTGTATACCAACAACCTTGTCAGAAAATTGAAAATAGAAGAACGCAAGCGAATTGAAATATTTGCCGAAATATATCGACTGTTAAACGAAGCAGAATCGGGAGACCACAGTTTGGATTTCTATCTGCACATGATGGAAAACAATACGACAATACCGGTAATAATAGCCGATACAAACCGAAATGTCAAGTTTGAAGCCAACCTTGATTCTGAAAAAATGCAGAACCCAAAATATGCGCTGCGAAGAATCAAACAAATGGAAAACAAGTACGAACCAATAGTTTTGGATGTTGCCGGAGATAAACAATACATTTATTACGATGATTCTTCCATTCTTGTCCAACTGCCATATTATCCTGTCATTCAGTTAAGTATAATTGTTTTGTTAATAGGAGTGGCTTATTTTGCGTTCAACACTTCCCGCAAATCGGAGCAAAATCGGGTGTGGGTGGGTCTGTCAAAAGAAACAGCCCACCAATTAGGAACGCCCATTTCGTCGTTGCTTGCTATAACAGAAATACTTAAGATGCAAATGCATGACAATGTGCTTGTTGCCGAATTGGAAAAAGATGTGTCGCGTCTGAACGATATTACCGAGCGTTTTTCGAAAATAGGCTCAAAACCGGCAACGCCCCCGACAGACATTGCACAGACAATAGCAAACAGCTTGAACTATATCCGCAAACGCTCGTCGGACAAGGTGGTGTTGCGGTATGATATACCGAAGGAACCGGTAATAGTTCCGCTCAACGAGCAGTTGTTCAGCTGGGTGATAGAAAATCTGTGCAAGAACGCGCTCGATGCAGTTGCCGGAGCCGGAGCTATAACCGTAGAACTCAAACAAACACTTAATCAGGTCTTTATCGATGTTTCCGATACCGGAAAAGGAATATCCAAACGAAAATTTAAAACAATATTCAGTCCGGGATATACCACAAAATCAAGAGGATGGGGGCTTGGGCTGTCGCTAACCAAACGTATAGTCGAAGACTACCACGATGGACGCATTTTTGTTTTGCGCTCAGACCTCGAAATAGGTACAACTTTTCGAATTATTTTGAAAACTGTAAAATAATATATATTTTTGCAACCTGAAAAATTTTGTAAAATTAATGAATGTAGACAGGTATGAAAGTTAATATTAATGTAGGTATTTTGTTGCGGGTTGTTGCCATAGCGTTCGTGATTTTTATGGCGTGGTACTTTTCCGCGTTGATGCTATACATTTTTCTTGCATTTATCTTTTCGCTGATTGGCAAACCGATAGCTAAGACCATAAACCGGGTGAAAATAAAGGAGTTCCAAATTCCTTACGGAGTATGCGCCCTATTGACAATGGCAGCTTTTGTGTTGTTCTTTGTTTTGATTTTTATTTTCTTTGTGCCAATGCTAACGCGTGAAACACAGAGGTTTGCGAATATAAATTACGACGAGCTGGCGCGAAACCTGAGCTATTTGCTCAACAACGTGCAAAATTTTCTTTACAGCAATAATCTGCTCGAGCCCGATGAAACATTGGTAGGGCTTGTAACAGAAGAAATTAAGAAGTTTGCAAACCTGACCAACTTTTCAAACATTCTTGGCGGGATAATGAGCGCCACCGGGTCGTTCCTGATGGGACTGTTCGCTGTTTTTTTTCTTACCTTCTTTTTTATCAAAGACGACGTGCAATTAGACGGGGTTGCGCAACTGCTCTTCGACGAAAAACACGCTGTGAGATTGACCTACGTTTCAGAAAAAATAAATACTCTGCTTTCCAGATATTACATAGGATTGCTGATAGAAATCGGCACGATGATTTTCCTGTTATATGCCGGAATGGCTATTTTAGGCGTCAAAGGGGCGTTGCTGATGGCTTTTCTGGGCGGAATGTTAAACGCAATACCATACCTTGGACCACTTATCGGAGCATTATGCGCATGCCTCTTCGGAGCCGTTGATTGTCTGGCAACAAGCGACTATGACGCAATATTGCCGACAGTATTAAAAATAGCGGGGACCTTCATTGGCGCAAACCTTGTAGACAATATTGTGTTGCAGCCACTGATTTATTCTCAGAGCGTTAAGGCGCATCCGGTAGAAATATTTTTGGTAATAATTATGGCAGGCTCGTTAGCCGGAGTGCTGGGAATGTTGTTCGCAATACCCGTGTACACTATGATACGTACGGTTGTAGTGGAAATTTTTAATTATGTGTACGCTAAGCAGTAATAAATGTTAAAATTTAACGTTGTTTATAAAATATAGTATGTTTTTAAAATTTAATTGTATAAAAAAAGTGAATAAATTATTAATTATCAGTTTTTTGGCAGCGATAATATTTGCTGCCTGCGAAACGTCGCAAAATTCGTATGTTGTGAATGGGGTTGTGCCCGATGAAGCATACGATGACTATATGGCGTATGTCTACGACTTGGATACCCGTGAGGTTATTGACAGCGTTATAGTTGTAGACGGAAAGTTCACGTATGCCGGCACGGTGGAAGTTGCCGTTGTCCGACAGTTCAGACTTGGCAGCCATTCTGCTGTTGTAATACTCGAAAAAGGGAACATTAACGTGGATATGTCAAATTCTAAGAGCGTTACAGGCACCCGACTGAACAACGAACTGTCAAAATATCTGACAGAAATGGCGGCACTTCAGGACGAAAGAGCCGCAAAACTTGCCGAAACAGCAGATTTGGAAGAAAATGAACGTAGAAGACGCAACGATGAAATAAGCAGACAATATCGGGAAAATGTTGTTGTTTTGGCGACAAGGATGTTCAATGCCAATAAAAATAACGCAGTTGGACTGTATGTACTGTTAGACAGCTCAATATCGCTCGACCCCGATTTGTTTGATGCGCTGTTTGCGCAAGGCGGCGACGATGTTCAAAATTTTGGTCGGCTTCAAAATATTGTCCGGCTCAACGAGGCATTGCGTCAAACGGCTGAAGGTAAGCCCTTCACAGACTTCACCATCGAAAACGGCAATATTGATGGTAGCAGCGTGTCGCTGTCCGATTATGTTGGCAAAGGCAAATATGTATTAGTCGATTTTTGGGCGTCGTGGTGCGGACCCTGCATCGCCGAAAAACCGGTACTTTTAGAGGTGTTCCACGAACACGTTGGCGAAAACTTTGAAATGCTCGGAGTTGCTGTCTGGAACGACCGGGAAGACACTATTGAGGCAATAGAAGAACACAAGATAGAATGGTCTCAAATACTTGACGCCGGAGATATACCAACTAACTTGTACGGAATAAGAACAATACCCCAAATAATGCTTTTTGGTCCCGACGGAACGATTGTTGCCCGCGGATTGCGCGGAAACAGATTGAAAGAAAAGGTTGCCGAAGTATTGTGCGACTGCAATTAAAAGTTTTCAGTAATAGTGTTAAGTTAATGATAAAATGGCGTAAATATTTGAAGCGGTGTCCCTTTAGGGACAAAATATCGGTAGAAAAGGTAGAACAATCCGCTCTGCACCGTCCCTTTTGGGACGGAATATTGATTGAAAAATATTGCGTACCTAACGGCACGCCGTGGCGCATGTGTGCATCCATCTTCTACCGATATTACATCCCTATCGGGATGACAGCGCTTATTAAGCGTCACTTTATAGATAACTTGACAATAGTAAATAAAATTAAAAAATAAACGATGAAAATAAGTAGTAGCTGGAATAAGCTTTGGATAGGGTTAGTATTAGGTATTGTGTCGCCGGTGTTGGCTTTCCTTGCAATATATTTTATAGGATACGGTGCAAGATATCCGCTTACGGACTTTATAAAACAATCCTATAATGTGTTGATATTGACTAAAATGTTGAGTTTGTGCGTTGTACCCAATCTTGGCATTTTTTATCTTTTCCTGAACCGCGAGTTCTGGTATGCCACACGCGGCATCATTTTAGCTACGCTTTTGTGTACCTTCGGTATAGTTATCGTCAATTTTATGTAATAAATCAAAAATCGAAAATCAAAAATGAAGCATTTTACATCTATCCACGATGTTACCAATCTTAAAAGCCTTCTGCATAGCGCGTTTTCGCTGAAGGCTGACCCGTTTCAATACGAAACGCTGGGCAAACACCGGACCATGGGGTTGCTGTTTTTCAACCCCAGTCTGCGCACGCGACTTAGCACACAGAAGGCGGCAGAAAACTTGGGTATGAAAACGATGGTACTCAACATCAACGAGGACGGCTGGAAGATAGAAACAGAGTTTGGGGTGGTGATGAACGGCGACAAAGCCGAGCATATAAAGGAAGCGGCGGCTGTTATAGGGCGCTATTGCGATATCATTGGCATACGCTCGTTTCCAACACTGAAAGACCGCCAAGCCGACTATTCCGAAACCGTTATAAACAGTTTTATGAACTATGCCGGCGTTCCTGTTATCAGCATGGAATCGGCTACACGACATCCTTTGCAGTCGTTTGCCGACATCATCACAATAGAACAGTACAAAAATACTGAGCGCCCAAAAGTTTTACTGGCATGGGCGCCCCACTGTCGCGCCCTGCCGCAGTCGGTACCCAACTCGTTTGCCGAATGGGCGGTTGCAGCCGACTACGAAGTAGTTATCACACACCCCGAAGGCTACGAGCTCGACGCCGTGTTTACCAAAGGAGCAACAATAGAATACGACCGCGAAAAAGCATACAAAGACGCTGATTTTGTGTATGCCAAAAACTGGTCGTCATACAGCGACTACGGCAAAATACTCTGCGAAGACCTCGCCTGGACATGCAACGCAAAAAACATGGCGCTGACAAATAACGCAAAGTTCATGCACTGCCTGCCCGTACGCCGCAACTTGGTAGTGGCAGACGAGGTGATAGACAGCCCTAACTCAATAGTAATCGAAGAAGCGGCAAACAGGGTGGTATCAGCACAAACAGTGATAAGGGAGATGCTGATGTCTATGAATTAGGGTATGAAGCCCGTTATTTCGCCTGCTATTGCTTTTGTGTACAGACCTTTGAGTTGAGAGATTGATTATGAAAAAGGCTGACAAATTCATTATCCGCAGAAGAGATGCAATCCTACCGATTGCCGCGTTATACGTGCGATACGATTTCTACCGAGAGATGCAATCCTACGGATTGCCGCCGTCTCCACACAAAAAGTCGTAGAACTATATTCAGAACTCCTGATCCGCCCCCCGCAAATCAGGCATTTCCGGACATAATAGACATAATTTCAATGTTGAAACAGATCGGCTAATATCGTGCTACTGATGTCGTTTTGTTTTTGAAATTAGGAAAAAATGAGGTTCTTGCACTACAAAATCGCGACAATTCGTTTGTGCCACGTCAGGAGTTTTGATATTTTTTGGGATACACGGATTAGACTGATAGGACTGATTTGTAAAAAAATATTTTTTTTTATTTTTTGCTGGTATTTCAAAAAAAGGTTGTATCTTTGCCGCTCAATCATAAAGCAATTTTTTAGAGCGTGTGAGATGTAAGCACGTGAGAAAGAGGGCGATATGAAATTTTGTTGGAAAAAAGGCACATTGCTTTTTGTTCTTTGTTATCTAGAAGTTTGACGATTTTAAGATACGAACAAAGTGAAAAGTCAAGTGCTCGCGCGCGTAGCGTGGGCTTGGTTGAGTTTTCTAGTTCGTAAGGTTCCGTCAAACACCATAGATAGCGGGAGACAGTTAAGTTTCGCGCTTTTTTGTTTTGTGGTTGTTGTGTATTTTTTTTATTAATCAATGTTTTATAAAACAAAAGATGGCAAATTTTAGAAGTAGATTGAAGAATGTGGCGATGATAGTTGCCTGCTTCACAGCATTTTTGTTTTCGGGATGTGATGACAATGACCCGAAGCAGTTTACGGTTACCTTCAATAGCAACGGGGGTAGCGAAGTACTTCCACTAATTGTGGAGGGCGGAAAAAAGGTAACTAAGCCCGTCGACCCGACACGCACCGGACAAATATTCGATGCGTGGTATAAGGAAGCAGCGTTAACGAACGAATGGATGTTTGACATAGACGTTGTAACCGCCGACATTACGCTTCATGCAAAATGGAGCGAAGAGTCAGGAGACCTTTCTGTAATCAGATTTCAGGCGAAATCTTATACCGGAAGCGAGAAAATAAAATATTCGTATTCCTATGAAGGATATGATTTTTATTACATCTATCTGGGCGAATTAGCGAATATCCCGATTTTTAGTTTTAGTGCACAGCAGTACAACGGGTTAGGCGCAACATCTCATACTATTTCAATAGCAAATGAGACCAGAACAAGTGTAGAGCAAACTGTTTCAAACAGCAGTGAAACAGTATTAACAACCGTTGATGAGCATACTGTATCAAGAACAACGGGTGGAAGAGTGAGCGCTGTACTCACTACGGGTATTCCAATATTAGGGTCATTGAAAACAAGCGCCGAAAGTCACTGGGAAGACTTTACGTCAAATACATCATCGACCACCTTCCAGCAAACTACATCACTTACTCACACGGTAACACACGCCACAAGCCATGCTCTGACAACAATGGAAGCATCGACAATACAGTTTTTGAAAGTGGGCTTTTACAGATATACAATGTTTGCGGTTTCTGATGTTTATTTATGGGTTGTAAAAAATCCTGAAGGAGAGATTTACTACGAATTTAGAGAACACGTAAAACCCAATACTCCGACTACAGATAATTACTATTGGACATGGGATTTTTCCGAAACTACTACTTTTGGCAAAAACGATGCCTCGAGTTTTGAGGTAGACCTTTCTATTTTGGAAAATCTGCCGGAACCGTTAGTGATGCTGAAAGCAAAACCTGAAACAGTAAATCTTGCAACGGTCACTCAATCGGGTACGCAGTTCACTTGGGACGACCCCGTATTAACGGTAAATTCCGGAGAAAACTTAATTATTACTACCGATGGTGCAAACACTACGCGGCAAATTGTAGTAAACGGCACATCAAACATAACGCTAATAGACGTTTCTATAACAGGACTTGACCCCGACCAGTCTGCAATGTTGCTTAACAGCAATGCTAACGTAACGCTTACTCTTTTGGGTGAAAATACTCTCACTTCAGGAACTAACAGCGCAGGCATACAAACTACAGGAGCAACGCTTACTATTTCTGGAAATGGCAGTTTGACTGTAACAGGCGGAAGCGGAGGCGCCGGAATTGGAGGCAGCATGGGCGAAGATGGAGAAAGTACGACAGAGCCCACAGGAGCAACAGATGGATATAGCGGCAGCGATGGCGGAACAATTACTATTATAAGCGGAACGATAACAGCAACCGGCGGCGACGGCGCGGCTGGTATTGGCGGTGGCAGAGGCGGCAGAGGCGGTGATGCCAGCGTTGGAAACACCACAAGCAATGGTAATGTAAGAGGTGGCTCCGGAGGGAATGGCGCACAAGGAGGCAATGGCGGTACAATTACCATAAATGGCGGTACAATTACAGCAACTGGAGGTAGTGATGCAGGCGGCAGTGATGCAGCAGGAATTGGTGGCGGATGCGGTGGTAGAGGCGGCTACGGTGGACGACAAGGCGGACATTCTGGCGACGGCGGCGCAGGCGGAAGCGGTGGAACAATCATCATCAATGGCGGTACAATAACAGCGATAGATGGCGGTGACGCTGCCGGAATTGGTGGTGGTAGAGGCGGATATGCTATTAGAGGAAGAAGTTGGGTGGGAATACCCCCAAATACCCATGGTAATGGTGGCAGAAGTGGCGATGGCGGAAGCGGCGGCATAATAACCATAAACAACGGCACAATTAGAGTAACACGTGGAGAGGCAGGAATTGGCGGTGGTAATGCAGGCACTACCCAAACCTATGGACTTAATGGATATAATGCTACTTTAGGCGACAACGGCGCAAGAGGAACTGTAAACATCAATGGCGGTAGTGTTACCGCTTTGTAAACAGCAATTTATTTATTAATATTTTCAGGTTGCCCTTCTTTTGACTGGCAGCCTGATTTTTTATCTAACCAACAAAAAATCAGTGATAATCCGTCATATCCGTCTAATCAGTGTATCTTCCCCTGACATTCATAATGGCAATAATCCCTTATCTCTGTCAATTCTGAAAAAATTATGTAATTCTGTAACCCATCAGCTACCCCCCATGTCTACGATGCACTAATTTCAAAAATTTTTGGGTTGCCTCGCTTTTTGGGTTCCAGTCGAAATGGCAGGTTATGAAGTCTAATGCTTCTTCGAGCGTATCTACTGTGTCCAAGTGTTTTAGGGCTCTGTTGTATTTATTGCTGTCGCCTTTGAATAGTTCGCGGACGTATAAAAATCTGTCATTCAGTCCAATGCCCGAAGCTATAGAGGCTATTGGCGCTGTTTGCAGTTTGCTCGACAGGTCGGTGCCCACATTTTTTTGCGCTAAGGTTTCATTGATGGGAACAAAATCTGTTGGGGTTAGTTTGTCAGCTAATATAGCGGCTTTCGCGGGTTCGGGTTTAGCCTTCACCGGTTTTTTACTTCTTTTGTCGTCCGAAAAATCATCACGGATGCTTATTACGGGCTTTGGTTCAGGTGCGCGTACAGGTTGTGGCTCAGGCACATATACGGGTTCTGGTTCAGGTTCATATACAGGTTCATATTCATATACCGGCTCAGGTTCAGGCGTATATACCGGTTCAGGTTCATATACCGGCTCGGGCACAGACACACGAACTGGCGCCGGCTCGGGCGCATAAGTGCGTTTTGGCTCAGGCACAGGGATATATTCCGGCTGGGGATGCGCTATTATTGGCGTTGCCTCTTTTTTTAGTTCGGGAAACAGCTTCATCCTTAGAAAATATTCGTAAATCTCCTGAGACTTTTGCATTGCAATGCCCAGCTCCAAATCGTTCACATATTCTTGTTCGTGGAAACGGGAAACAAGCAACTTCAAGAAATCGAGCTCTTTATGAAGATAGGTGGTATAATTTCGATGATACATTAATATATATGTGTTACGTTTATCTGTAAAGATGAAAAAATCCGCTTCTTGAAACATTTTCGGGCGTTCTGCCTATTGTTTCGGCAAAATATAAATATACGTCTGTGGGCATCACTTCGCCGCTCAGCGAATATCCGTCCCATTGGCACCTGACTGCCTGAATAGTAAAAACTAATACTCCCGAACGGGTATAAATACTCAACGAAACCTCGCTGCCATCTTTTGCTGTAACTTCGAAGAAGTCGTTCATTCCGTCGGCGTTAGGCGAAAAGAAGTTTGGCACAACAATCTCATGGTCAGCCGGTTCTTCTACTACTTCACACCCTGTAGAAAAACAACAAAACCATACTACTAAAACAACTATGACCCGTAAAAACTTCATTTATACTTCAAAATTACACACCTTTCTTTATCCTTATACATTAAAATATTGTTATAAAAACAAACCGCAAAAGTAAAACTTTTTTTTTAACAAACCAAAAAAAATTTGTCAGTTTTCACTTTTTTTTGTACTTTTGCGGTTTCTTTTTGATTTGTAAAAAAGTATAATGAGTATCATAAATTCAATACTATCAATGTTTTTCGGCAATAAAGCCGAACGTGATATGAAGGAAATTAAGCCTTACGTGGACAGCGTTAAAAACGAGTTTAACCGTATCACAGGCTTAACTAACGACGAGTTGCGCGCCCAAACGGACGTTCTCAGGCAAAAAATGCAGGACGCCTTGCAGGAGGACAAAGACCGCATAGCACAACTCAAAGAGCAAGCCGAAACGCCCGACGCATCGGTAGATGAGGTGGAAAATATATATAAGGAAATAGACCGGCTCGAAAAAGAGATGGTGAAGACTATTGAGAAGACCCTCAACGAGTTGTTGCCCACTGCCTTCGCAATAATTAAGGATACTGCCCGCAGGTTTAAGGAAAATGAGCGGGTAGTAGTAACAGCCACCGATTTCGACCGCCAGCTGAGCATCAAAAAAAGCAACGTGCTTATTGAAGGCGACAAGGCAGTGTTTTTAAACCGCTGGATAGCAGGCGGAAACGAAATATTGTGGGATATGGTGCACTACGACGTACAATTGATTGGCGGAGTAGCGTTGCATCAGGGCAAAATTGCCGAAATGGGCACGGGCGAAGGAAAAACGTTAGTGGCGACGCTCCCCGTTTTTCTCAATGCCCTTGCGGGACGCGGAGTACACGTGGTGACAGTGAACGACTACCTTTCGAAACGAGACTCGGAATGGATGGGTCCACTCTACGAATTTCACGGTCTGTCGGTAGACTGTATAGACCGGCATCAGCCAAATTCGCCGCAGCGCCGCGACGCCTACAATGCCGACATAACTTTCGGAACAAACAACGAGTTCGGCTTCGATTATCTGCGCGACAACATGTCGCCAAACCCGGAGGACCTGGTACAGCGCAAACACCACTATTCTATTGTGGATGAGGTAGACTCGGTATTGATAGACGACGCCCGAACACCATTAATAATAGCGGGTCCTGTGCCGCGTGGCGACAACCAGCTGTATGACGAGTACAAGCCGCGTGTGGCGCAGCTTTTCGACGAACAGCGAAAATTAGTGACAAAAATTTTAGCTGAAGCAAAACAATTGGTAGACCACGACGACCCTAAAGAAAGAGAACAGGGCGGGTTGCTGCTCCTGCGAGCACACAAGGGGTTGCCAAAAAACAAACCGCTCATAAAACTCCTCAGCGAGCAGGGAAACAAGCAACTGCTGCAGAAGACCGAAAATTTCTACATGCAGGAAAACAGCAAAAACATGCACATCGCTACAGATGTTCTGTTTTTTGTTATCGACGAAAAAATCAACAGCATCGAACTCACCGACAAGGGTATAGAGGCGCTGACGCGAAAAACCGAAGACCCGAACTTCTTTATCCTTCCCGACATGGGCACGGCGATTTCGGAGTTGGAAAAACAAAACTTGACGGCTGAGCAAAAAATAACCAAGAAAGACGAGCTTTTGCAGGACTACTCTATAAAAGCCGAGCGCGTTCACACTGTAAACCAGTTGCTGAAAGCCTATACCCTGTTCGAAAAAGACGACGAATATGTGGTTATCGACAACAAGGTGAAGATTGTAGACGAGCAGACCGGTCGTATAATGGAGGGGCGTCGCTACTCCGACGGGCTGCATCAGGCTATTGAAGCTAAAGAAAGCGTAAAAGTGGAAGCCGCCACGCAAACGTTTGCAAACATCACGCTGCAAAACTATTTCCGAATGTATCACAAACTTGCCGGTATGACCGGAACAGCCGAAACAGAAGCAGGCGAATTGTGGAACATTTATAAATTGGATGTAGTGGTAATTCCTACCAATCGCCCGGTGGTGCGCAAAGACAGGGAAGACCTTGTATACAAGACCAAGCGCGAAAAGTATACGGCTGTGATAGAAGAGATTGAAGATTTGGTAAACAATGGTCGTCCCGTTTTGGTAGGTACTACCTCTGTTGAGATTTCGGAGTTGCTTAGCAAGATGCTCAAGATGCGCAAAATCAAGCACAACGTTTTGAACGCCAAGCTACATCAGCGCGAAGCAGAAATTGTTGCCGAAGCCGGAAAAAGCGGCACTGTGACCATCGCTACCAACATGGCGGGTCGTGGAACCGACATCAAGCTTACTCAGGCGGTGAAGGATGCCGGCGGCTTGGCTATCATCGGCACCGAGCGTCACGAGTCTCGTCGCGTAGACCGGCAGTTGCGCGGACGCGCCGGACGGCAAGGAGACCCGGGCAGTTCGCAGTTCTTCGCCTCATTGGAAGACGACTTGATGCGGCTTTTCGGCTCTGACCGCATAGCCGGACTGATGGACAGATTAGGTCTGAAAGAGGGCGAAGTAATTCAGCACAAGATGATTACCAAGTCAATAGAGCGCGCACAACGCAAGGTCGAAGAAAATCATTTTGGCGTCCGCAAGCGGTTGTTAGACTATGACAACGTCATGAACTCTCAGCGCGAAGTCATTTACACCAAGCGCAGACACGCTCTGCACGGCGAACGGCTCAACTTGGACATCGCAAACATGATGTACGACGTGATAGAAAATGTTGTGGGCAACTACCACCGCGACCAGGACTACGAGGGTCTTAACCTCGAACTGATACGCTATTTTTCGTTAGAAATGCCCGTTAGCGAAACAGATTTTCGTAAAGACCCTGTAAATGAGAGCATACAGACTGTTTTCGACAGCGTTCAGAAAGCCTATCAACGCAAGATGGAGCAAAACGCTCAGCAAATTTTACCTCTGATAACCACCATTTTCAAAGGTCAAGAGCAGCAATACGAGGATATTATTATCCCCTTCACCGACGGTCGCCGCATCTTTCATAATCGCGGCAACCTTCGCAAAGCCTACGAAACACAGGGGCGGGAGATGATACGCTCGTTTGAGAAGAACGCTATTCTGGCTACCATCGACGACGCCTGGAAAGACCACCTGCGCGAGTTGGACGACCTTCGGCAGTCGGTGCAGAATGCCAGCTACGAACAAAAAGACCCGTTGCTGATTTACAAGTTCGAGTCTTTCGAGCTGTTCAAAGCTATGATAGAGAAGGTAAACCGCGAGGTTATGTCTCTGTTGATGAAGAGCAGCGTCCTCATGCGCGACCCCAACGAGCTTCAACGGACACATACTCCGCAACGTTTGGATATGAGCCGCATGCAGACGCGCAAGAGCGACTTTGGCGGCGATGCAGGTGGACAGCCCGGAACACAAGATACCCGCGAACGACAACCTTCACAACCTTACGTTAAGACCGAAAAAAAAATCGGTAGAAACGACCCTTGCCCTTGTGGCAGCGGAAAAAAGTACAAAAGTTGTCATGGAGCATAAAAAAAAATTTTCAAAAAATTTTGTTAATTAACAATAAATGTTTAATTTTGCGGTTTCAAAAAATAAAGAAAATCATAATAAAAGTAATAATAATAAAAAAAAGTTAAAGACATGACAAAAGCAGATATTGTAAGCGAAGTTTACAAGAGTACGGGAATAGACAGAAGTACTGTTCAAAAGACCATTGAGGCTTTTATGAAAAGCGTAAAGGGCTCATTAGTAAAGAACCAGAATGTTTACCTTCGTGGTTTCGGCAGTTTTATCGTAAAACATAGAGCTCAGAAGACCGCTCGTAATATTTCCAAGAACACGACCCTGATTATTCCGGCTCACAATGTTCCGGCATTTAAACCGGCTAAGACGTTTGTGGCTGATGTTAAGGACAATGTAAAATAATAAAGTAGATAACGAGATGCCAAGCGGTAAAAAAAGGAAAAGACACAAAATGGCTACCCACAAGCGAAAAAAGCGCTTGCGGAAGAACAGGCATAAGAAGAAATAGATGATATTTAGTATTGTGTCAGCTTGTCGGGAAGCCTAAAATTTTCGCTCGCGACAGTTTTAGGCTTCTTTAGATTTTTCGAATAATAATTCACAAAAAACGTCCTAAAAAGTTAAATGAATGGGTTAGAAAGTAACGAATTAGTCATCGATGTAACCCCTTCCGAGATTGTTATAGCTTACACTAAAGACAAGCAGTTGGTCGAGCTAAGTAAAGAAAAAAGCAATCTGCGGTTTTCGGTAGGCGACATTTATCTGGGAAAAATTAAAAAGATAATACCCGGATTGAACGCTGCGTTTGTAGACATTGGTCACGATAAAGATGCATTTCTGCACTATCTTGATTTGGGACCACAGGTGCGTACATTGCAGAAGTTCTTGGAAATAGCGCTGCAAAGGAAGGGTAAAGCGCCTTCCATACAAAGGTTCAAGAACGAACCTGAGATTGACAAGAAAGGCAAAATAGACGAGACGCTGACCATAGGCGAATTAGTGTTGGTGCAAATAGCCAAAGAGCCTATATCCACTAAGGGTCCACGCCTCAGTTCCGAGCTGTCTATTGCCGGACGCAACATGGTTTTGCTGCCATTTTCGGATAAAGTATCTGTGTCGCAAAAGATTTCTTCGCACGAAGAAAAAAAGCGACTTAGAACATTGATACACAGCATAAGACCAAATAACTACGGCGTCATAGTACGCACCGTAGCAGAGGGTAAATCGGCTGAGACCCTCGAAGACGAACTCAAAGAGTTGCTCAAAAAGTGGGAAGACGCATTTGAAGAATTTAAAGAGGTGAAACCGCCACAACTGTTCTTAGGCGAGATAAACCGCACCTCAACAATTTTGCGCGACCTGCTAAACGAAACGTTTTCAAACATATACGTCAACGACGAGCGCTATTATTTGCAAATAAAGGAATACATTGCCAGCATAGCGCCCGAAACGGAGAAAATACTCAAATTAGTAACCGGCGGTGTTCCTATTTTCGACCGGTTTGGCATAAATAAACAGATAAAATCGCTATTCGGCAGAACGATTTCCATCAGCAACGGCGCTTATCTGATTATAGAGCACACTGAGGCGTTGCACGTTATAGATGTAAACAGCGGCAACCGCGCAAAATTGGGTCCTGACCAGGAGACCAATGCCTTAGAGGTGAACCTCTTAGCGGCGCAGCACATAGCCCTGCAATTGCGCCTGCGCGACATGGGAGGCATAATAGTCGTCGATTTTATAGATATGTATACCTCAGAGCATCGAATAAAGCTGCTTGAAACAATGAGAGAGGCAATGGCAAACGACCGCGCGCGCCACAACATATTGCCTATCAGCAAGTTTGGCTTGATGCAGATAACCCGCCAGCGCGTGCGTCCGGAGCTGAGCGAAAAGGTAGTAGAAAAATGCCCGGTATGCAAGGGTAGCGGCGAAATAACGCCAAGCATACTCTTCGACGACGAACTGTTCAACAGCCTGCAGTATGTTATTGAACACGAAAATCTTAGACGCGTAGTGATGCGGGTGCACCCCTACATCGCCGCATATCTGAAAAAAGGCTTCATCTCGCTAAGATGCAAGTGGAGCTGGAAATTGAAATGCCAGATAAAAATTGTTAAAGATACCTCTTACTCCTTCTTGGAAGCTAAATTTTTCAACAAAAAAGGTGAAATAATCAGGTGAGAGATAAGAGGTAAGAATGAAGAGTGAAGAATGATGAAGAGTAAGTTTTTTGTTTTGTTGATTTTGTGGTCTTTATCTGTTTCGGGGCAGATATTTGACCCTACGCGTTGGCAGTCGTCAGTAGAGAACGTGACCGCAACGAGCGCCGACCTGATGTTCACTGTGATGATAGAGCCGGGCTGGTCTATGTATGCCGTCGATATCCCTGATGCTCTGCTACGCCCCACGCCTACATCGTTCATATTCGAAAGCAATCCGGCTTTCGAATTAGTGGGCGGCATAGAACAAGTCATAAAACCCGAAGTGAAAGCCGACCCGCATTTCAGAATTGATGTAGGCACTTTCAAAAATCTTGCTATCTTTAAACAAAAAATAAAGATTTTGAAGCACGAGCGCTTCACCGTCAAGGTAGAGGTGGAGTTTATGTGCTGCGACGACAATGTTTGTCTGGCGCCCCAGCAGAAAGAGTTCGAACTGAGAGTTAATCCTCCGGCGCCCGCGTCGGAGGAAACTTTGCCGGAAACGGAAAATGCGCCCGAAATACAACGGGTCAGCGGAAACCCGTTAGCAGAAATAACAGCAGTAACAGCAGACGACGACCCGGCGCAAACAACCGAAGAAACCCAACAAGCAACACAGACGCAGACTGTTACCACAGCGCCGGTTGCTGCAAACGGAACGCCTTCAAAGGAAATGTCGCTGTTGACATTCTTCCTTGTAGCGTTGCTGGCAGGCTTTGGTAGCATCCTGACCCCATGCGTATACCCCATGATACCTATGACAGTGTCGTTCTTCATGCGCGACACCTCAAAAAGAGCGACAGGAATAGTCAAAGCGCTGATTTTCGGACTGTCTATCATGCTGATATACACATTTGTAGGAGTTATAGTTGCGCTCACAAAACGCGCCGACCTGATAAACACATTGGTTTCACACTGGCTTACAAATCTTATTTTTGGCGCAATATTCATAGCTTTTGCGCTGTCGTTCTTCGGACTGTTCGAAATAACGTTAGGCGGCTCGTTTGCAAACAAAGTAGACCGCAAGGCAGATAAGGGCGGCTACCTGTCGGCATTTTTCATGGCGCTGGCATTGGTGTTAATTTCGTTCTCGTGCACGGGACCCTTTGTGGGCAGCATCTTAGTGGCGTCTACTCAGGGGTTGGCGGTAAAACCAATATTAGGCATGTTAGGTTTCGGATTGGCTTTTTCGTTGCCCTTCACACTGTTAGCGTGCTTTCCGTCGTACATGAACAAACTGCCAAAATCAGGAGGATGGATGAACTCCGTAAAAGTGGTCTTTGCCTTTGTGATGATAGCGTTTGCCTTCTATTTCCTGTCGATAACCGACAAGGGACTTGGACTAAACATCATCTCGCGCGACCTGTTCCTCTGCATCTGGATAGTTATTTTTGCGCTCACCGGATTTTATATCCTGGGAAAAATACGTTTTGCACACGACAGCGAAATACATCATGTAAGTGTAACACGACTGTTTATAGCATCTGCAAGTTTTGTGTTCGCGCTGTATCTGTTTACCGGCTTGCTTGGCGCGCCCTTGAAAGCCGTTGCCGGACTGTTGCCTGCTTCGGAATATAGTCGGGCGGCGGGCATTTCGTCGCAAACAACTCTGTTTCAGGCTCCCGACCATCTGTGCGGCGTGCCCAGATATAGCGACAACCCGCGGCTTAGCTGGCCCCACGGCTTGCAAGGCTATTTCGATTTCGACGAGGCTCTTGCCTGCGCCAAGGAAAAGAACAAGCCGGTGTTGCTGATATTCAAAGGTCATGCCTGCGCAAAATGCCGCGAAATGGAAGCCTTAGTGTGGGCACACCCGGAGATACTCCAACTGATGAACGACCGATTTATTCTGCTGGGACTGTATACCGACGACAACACCCAACTGCCCGAAAACGAATGGGTTACATCGACAAGAGACAGCAGGGTGAAGCGAACAATGGGACAGAAAAACGCTGATTATCAGATAACCCGATACAACGTAAACGCTTTCCCCTATCACGCCATACTCGACGCAGACGGCAATACTATCGGCAACACAATAGGCTACACGTCTAATGCAGAAGAGTTTATAAGCTGGCTGAAAGCGGGGTTGCAGGCGTTCTAAGTTTTCATGAAAAATGGTGATGAATGGGAAAGTGTATGATATTTATTCTGGCGTTTGTCTCAGGTTTATACTTTTCGTCGTGTAAAACTATAATCAGCAGTAACAAAAATATTGGTCTATCACCGTCAAAAGTGATATTCACGTTCGATGATGGTCCTAATCAGCGTAATAATACGACTGAAAATTTGTTGGATATTTTGAACAAATATCAAGTAAAGGGCGTCTTTTGTCTTTTAGGCGAAAATGTAGCAGAAAATCCTGAAATTGTCAGGCGAATTTATAACGACGGTCATGTTATTGTTAATCACGGTTATTCTGATAAGTTCACGATTTTCATGAACAAAAATAAATTTAAGGAAAATCTACTGTCAGGCGAAAGAGCAATAACTGAAGCGTTGGGGGTTGATTTTTATCCAAAACTTTATCGTCCTCAGGGCGGTGTTTTTACTCCAAAACAGCAAAGAATAATTGATGAAGAAGGATATGTGATTGTACCCTTTTCTATTGTTGTGATGGACCTGTTTACCACTCATAGTGGAATAGACAGGCTGACAAAGCGTATTACTAAAAAAGTAAACAGTAAGGACGGCGGAGTTATTCTCCTCCATGACAGACGGGCAGGTACAGAACGTAGCGCCAGAAAATTGGAAAAAAGCCCCGACGGCGTCTATAACCGTTCCTGGATACCGGAAGCTGTGGAAACAATTATTATCGCACTGTTGGATGAGGGGTATGTTTTATAAATTTACTTTTAAAACGGAAGCGAATCAAAACATTTTCCACTTGAAGAATCGTATCTTGGTTCCGATAAAGGAAACGAGCACGGGGATATGGTATGAAACAGTTACTTCGTGAGAGCCGCTGTTGTAGGCGCTGAGGTTATCTATGCCGTAGTCGTAGGAATATGCTAAGCGAAAACCTTCATAGATAGTCATTCCGGTAGAAATTCCCAAGTTCATCGGATTTCGGTAAGCCACGTTCAAAGTAAAATTGTTGTTGTGGCGCACTCCGATGTTTGCCTCGTATGTAGACTGCATACGGTTAAACTGCCATGTTACTCCGGGAATAAGGTCCCAATGTTTGTTCATGGGTATTTTGGCGCGCGAATAAGCATAGAAATTTCGCATCGGTCTCACAATCATTTGGTCTAAGCGTCCGTATGTTATATGTGTTATTGAGGCTCCCAACTCAAAATAGCGCGTACTAAATTCTGCGCCAAAATCGAAATCGGGTATGGTCATCGATTGTGTTTCCGTAGGGATAGACGGGTCGTCGGCATCGCGGGCAATGAAATATCTGTCGCTGCCCTTATAAACATTGTTCAACACGCCAACGCCCAAGCCGAGCGAAAAGATCGCCTCGTCTTGAAAAGAAACGAAATAGGCATAGTTTACTTTTATATTTTTTGTTTGCTGGGGACCATATTCATCCATGATGAACTTGAGTCCAATGCCAGAACGATACTCGTTGAGAAAACCATTGACATACACAGCATTAGTACCCATATCAGAAAAACCCGTCCATTGCTGACGTACCATGAGAGCGGCGTCAAAGTTTCCTCCTTTTCCGGTAGATGCCGGATTAAGCAAACTTCTATGCTGTGTTTGCTGGAAAAACAACGGGTTTACCTGCGCCTGCGATGTGACGGCAAACACCCAAAACAAAAAACTTAGTATGTATATAACTTTTTTCATCATAGTATTAATGTTACATTTCCTGTAAAAAGACGTATTTCGCCATTGTTCATTCTGCGTCTTACTACATATAAATAAGTACCCTGGGGCATTCTTGTTCCCCTGTAATATCCGTCCCAGCCTTCGTATCCTTCGTAGAGCATCAGTCCGGCGCGATTGAACACCTGAAGCACGTCGCCCTCGCGCAAAAAGCCCTGAAGGAACACATCATTTTTGCCGTCAAGGTTAGGGGTGAAAACATTGGGAAGTATTTTGCTTTCCACATGAACTCTTAAAAAGTCCTCTGCCACACAGCCATTGACGTCGGTGGCAAAAACCTGAACATCAAACATGCCTATTTCGGCTGTAAAACTGACGCTGTGGTTAGGTCCGGTCAACTGTAATACCTGGTCTTGCAGCAACAATTTGTAGCTTTCAAATCCGGGCGTTGCAGTTACTAACACCTCTTCGCCTTCAAAAATCTCTTCCATGCGTCTTCCCTCTATCTCCAAAGAAACCGGCGGTCTTTGCAACACGCTGATATCAAGGCTTCTGAAGATGGTGGTATCGCCGTCGCTAACGGTTAGTTCGTAAGTAGTGTTTACGGTCGGGAAATCCTCCATTACTGCTGTTATTCGTCCGAAAGGTTTCCACGAAAAAGTATTTCGTCCGGTACCGCCGCTAATGATTGGGGTTATTACTACCGGCTCGTTAGGACACACTTCAAAACGGTCTGTTATTAAATCTACTTCCATACGTCGAGGCGGACGTCGCACATTGATGTTAAACGCGCAAGTATCTACATTGCCGGCGCGGTCTGAAATATAATATCTTATTAAGTGTTCGCCCAAAGGAAATTGAGAGCCTGAAGGTTCGCCTCTGTTACGCTCAAAAACCAAATCTTCTACGCCACAGTTGTCTGTATAGTTCAACTCATAGAAAACTATTGCAGAATACTCGTTTTCGTCTATATTCCAGACGATATCGGTGGGGCATCCTCCCCGCGGTTTTTCTCTGTCTATGACCTGAATTGATTGCAAAGAATATTCTCTGTTTCCGGCTAAGTCCTTCACCCACCATGTTAGCGTGGTGTCGCCAACATTAAAGAAGTGGTCGCCCGGAATGAAATCAATAGTTTCCTCTTCATTAACGTCGGGGTCGTATGGTTTAATAAAAAATATTTCAAGGTCTTCTTCAGCCGTGCATCTGTCCCATACCTGAAGACGCTCTAAATTAATAGTAGCGCGACATTCGCTCGGGTCTGACGTAACAACTATGCTGGGCAAAACCTGACCTATCTGTCCGGGTACCCTAAATTCAGGGAGTTCAATATCTCTTACGTACAATACCGCAGCCTTTGTGTTGTGGCTTTCGCATAAACCGCTATGCTCTATGGATACATAGAAGGAGTGGACGGCAAGGTTATCTGAGGGAGGCAATCCTAAAGGTTCAGTTGTGAAAGTGTCGCCTGTGCCCAGAAAAGTTTCCGGCTCCTTGTCGGGTGAACTGTACCATCTGTATGTTGCGCCGGGCGTGAAGGACGAAATACTGATAGTCTCCGTTTCCAAAGGACAAAAATCACTAAGCCTGTGTGACAACTGCACATCTTCTACACTTGCCACGCCTCGTATCAGGATTACGATACTTCCGGGGTCTATCAGACTTTCGCACAAATCGGTTTGGGTCTGTGTTACAAAATATGTTTGTAATCCGGGTAGACTGGTATTTATTTGGACCGATGAGGCTACGGAAATCTGATTTTTATCGCGGTCGTACCATCTGATGCTTGTTCCTTCGGCATTAATAGTCACATCTTGTGTGTTGAGACACTTCCAAAAATCATGAGCCACGCCGTCCCCCTTTCCTGATTCTTCTGTATCTTCTCCAACTTGCATAAAAAACTTTGGCGTTTCAGACAAGCCACGCACAATCACCGTTGCTGTCGCTCTGTGGCTTATGCAGGTAACATCAACAACATTGTTTACTATGTAGTCTACCTCATGAGATACAAGCCAGCTCTGTGGTTGTCCGGGCGGGGTAGGGTTTGTAGTGGTGGGGACAGGAGGGGCGCTTCGGGGAGCGCCGTCGGCTTCAAACCAAAAGGTTCTGTTTTGTTCAAAAACGGACATGGGGGTTACAGGGTCGCCCTGACAGTAAGTCCGGTTATTGGGCGTGGGCGGAGAAGGACGGTCGCGAATAATCATTCGTTTAACATCGGAAGTCGCCTCCCCGCACGAATTGCGGATTGTTAAAGTGTAATTTATGTTGTTTACTATAATGTTATCATCATTAGCAAAAATAGAACTTAAAATTTCTAACCTTGGAACAGTATTATTTGTCACACTGCCACTCTCAATAATGGGCACGGGGCTGTTAAACCTCCATTCATATTCTGTCAGAGGTCTGCCATTGTCTACTATTGAAGCTGGGACAGCATTTGATATGTAAGAATCTTCATACACGCACACCGAACGCGATGTTACTTCAGGTGCGTTGGGAGGACCGTGAACAACAAACGATGCGCTGCCGGAAGTAAAAGAGCATACATTGGTATTTCCGTTCCAAATTATTACGCTTACTATACAGCGGTAAGTTCCTGCCTGGCTGGTATTAAAAATCTGTAAGTTAGAGTTAGCCCCGGCGGATTCCCAGCCTCCCGAAGATGTTTGGCGTTCCCAAACGTGATTATAACTATAGTCGGAAACATTGGCATTGGCAGAATACCCGATTGGCACAGAGAAGATGTGGTTTTCTCCGGTACAGATACTACCGCCTTCAGGGGCTTGAGGCTGTTGTTCTATTCGTGCCTCTGTTAGCATTGCCGGATTGGAAATCTGCTGGCAAAGGATACTGTTATCAGACTGCTGCCTTACTGTGACAACGCAGCGATAATTTCCCGGAATTGTGGCAAAATATTCATTAGTTAGCGCTCCAACGCCGATGGCATCAACCCAAACGCCGGCTGCTTCCCTTTCCCACCTGTAAGAATAGCTTACCTGGATACCCGGAATGTTATTCATCAAAACGGTAAAAGCAACGGGAGCGTTATTTGTGCCGCCAACACACAACACCACAGGTCTCGGGTGCTCTCTGATATGGTCGTTGTCGCAAACTTGCGCTATAACACCCGAAACGCCTGATAACAAGCCAATAAACAGTACTAAAATCTGTTTTACAAAAGAATTATATTTTATCAAAAATGCCATTCATTACTTATTTTAACTCTATTATATACGAAAATAATAGAAAAATGTTGTGTTTTTTTATTTTTTTGCTAAAATTTATTTAAAAAAAAGACATCGGAGGTTTTTACAAACCTCCGATGTTTGATTTTCGATTTTCGATTTTCGATTGGTTTTCAGCGAAAACTGAAAGCTAAAAACTACCGACTAACAACTACCGACTTAACAATCACCTCGCCACCCTTTATCAAATTCAGAATATACATGCCCGGCGCTATGTTCGAAACATCTAACGCCTCGTCGCTGAAATCACGCTGGCGAAGGATTAATCTTCCGCCGGTATCGTATATTTCAACAATGTCGATGGTTTCCCAACTACGCTCGATGTAGAGGCGGTCTGTGACCGGGTTGGGATAGATGGTTGCCTGAATGTTGGCGGTTTCGCTTGTGGAACTCAATATCACGTCGCCGCCAAAAGTTATTCTGAACGGCTCTGACGGGTTGCCGTGTATCACGTCGGCTGCGAAGGTCAGAGTGTTGTCGGGGGTATGCTCCATGTCGGCAGCGTGGTCGTAGACGCGCAGGGTGATGCTTTCGTTGCCGTCGCCGTAAATCATCAGGAAGCCGATGTATCTGTCGAGGTCGGGCGCAAAACGCAACACTGCCGAGCCGCGACATTCCTGTCCGCTGAAGGCGGCAATCTCAACCTGCTCGCTACGCATCTCGGCGCCAGCATTGACAACTACGGCTGTGAGCGTCATGTTGCTCGAAAAGCGATTGATGTTGGCTACAGACCAGCGCTGAACAACCGAACTGCGCGATATACCCGATTGTACCGTGCGAACTGCCAACGAAACATCCGACGGATAAATCAGCGTTCGCGGCAAGGCGCTGTTAGAATAGTACATGTAGCCCTTGCCTTCTTCCATGAAACTCAAACTGCCTATCCAGTTTGCGCCCGTCCAAACAGCAAAGTCGGTCTGTCCCTTAATTTGGTCGCCATCCTGTGCCTCTATTCCCGCAAGGGCGTCGCTTACCGACAAGGTGAACGCCGGCAAATAACCTATCCAGTTCCAATGCTCGTTGATGTTGATTGGCGTGGTTGCGGGGTCGGCATATTTGCCCGAAAGCGTCAGCGAGTGGTCGCGGTTGACATTCACAAGATACATATTCGTTTCGGAAATAGACGAAAGCGTTCCTAACCAGCCGGGCTGCTGCACAAAGGCATCGTGACCCTTTACTAATTCGCCGGCGTTGCCAAGCGATGACTTCATCTGGTCGAAAATTGCAGGGCTGTCGTTCAACACGTTGGCAGAAATCCAGTTCCAGCCGCGACGCAAAGAAATAAGTTGCACGGCTTCGTCTAAAACGTCGAATATCACCGGCGCAGCGATGTTTCCTATTATTCGCGACGGCGCAAAATGTATGTCGCCAACAGAGGTTGCCAACTTCGGATAAACGCGCCCTGTGGAAGCGTCCCAAAGGCGGAACGTGAGCAACTGGTTGTGGTGTTGCGCGTTGCCGTAGATGGTAGAGAAGACAAAGTATGCGTTCTGGTCGCTCGCAAACACGGGCGAGGCAACGCCTACGCACTGCTCGCCTATGAACGCGCCAAGCATATCAGCGCTGTTTTCCTTGAACACGCCGTCAATTTTGATGCGCCCGATTATGTTCATAGAACTCTCAAAATCATTGGGATTAACGTTCCAGTCGGGACGCCATCCGGTGACTTTCAACTGCGCCGGAAGGATTTCCCTAACACCGTTGCCGCTGACAAGACCGATAGCCGTTTCGTAGTCGCCCACATTGACGCCCTGCGAAATGGTAAACGTCAAGTCACGGTTTGCAAGGGGAGCCAAACTTCCCGAGCCGCCGCTAACAGTCAGCCACGAAGGTAGATTTTCGAGGGCGTAATTGACGGGTGTGCCGCCGGTGTTGGTAATGCGAGCGGTGAAGGTTACGTTGTCGCCTTGTTGCATGGTGAGATTGACGGGGTCGGTGTCCCAGCGGAGCGGGTTGCGGCGCACGAAGGCAGTCCACGTTTCAGTATTGCTCCGGTTGTTGCGCATGTCGCGAACATTATCAACGGTTATTGTTAGCGTGGCGCCTTCAACGCGCGCAAAATAGCGGTCATCAAGCGTAAACACAATTCTGTTGTTTGACGCTACAAACGTATAGCCGGTACCGTGAGGAATATTCTCAATCGGGCGCGCATCTGTTACCGGAACGCCGGCGTCAACAAGCGTTGCCTCGCCTGATGCTGTATTGCTGTCGGTCATATTGTTGCGAGTGGATGTTACAGTGACAGGACCATTAACAGGTCGCGGGTAGGTTTCAAACGGATAATATGCCTGCAAGCCGGGTTCGTCGCCGCGCAATTTGCTGTTTTTGTTCAACATGATGCTTTCGCGGGTGAGAGCGCTGTTCCAAACGCGTATTTCATCGAAATAGCCCGCAAAATGACTGCTAAACGTATTTGTTACGCGTTTTACGCCGAAATAGTACGCCGCGCTTGCAAACGAACCATGCGAGCCAAGCAAACTTTCAGAGAAAACTGCGCTGTTAACGCCGTTTATATAAACATTGACGCTGCCGCCACGACGTACAGACATCGCTACGTGATGCCAGCGGGTGTCCATAAGATTGGTATTGGTCAATGTCTGAATAAGCGTTTCGTCAATCGTGCCTGTTTCATCGTTCGTTGTTTTGCGGAAAAGGTCGAGACCTCCGTTTTCGTTTACTTGGATATAGCAACTGTCGGCATTGAAAATAACCTGTCCGGCATTTGCGCTTGCTCCGGCATGTCCGCTGCGAAACCAAAACTCAAGCGTAACGTCTTTGAACGCATCTAAACCGTAAGTGGTGGTCGGGATAGAGAAATAATTGTTGCTCGATGTTTGCATTGCCCAGCCCGATGGGTAAATATACCAGTCAGTATTCAGCGCCAAATGACGCGAGCGGGCTTTGTCGCGCACTACGCTGCCTTCGGCTTCATCCATTGTCCAGTAACCGATTAGTCCATTTTCGTTGCCCGCTTTTACGAGGTTCATGTCTCTCGCAACGTCAGCAAGAATGCGCCTGACGCCATAGAAATGCAATCCTGAAACTGCGCCTCTGAAACCAT
>Ga0099364_10001908_pt1 | contig 33712 bp, 40 predicted proteins | sample TergutTh196P3_FD_73070 | JGI IMG/M metagenome (GOLD analysis project Ga0099364, IMG submission 73070) | Microcerotermes parvus P3 segment gut microbial communities from Pointe-Noire, Republic of the Congo - Th196 P3 | ecosystem: Host-associated > Arthropoda: Insects > Digestive system > Gut ... | reverse complement strand
TGCGAAGCGACAGGGGGTTTGGGGGAGAATCCCCCATTTTAAACAAAGCGTAGCAGGGTTTCCCTGCGGAGCGACAGGGGGTTTGGGGGAGAATCCCCCATTTCAAAAAAGGAGGATTTGCGGTTTGAAAAAAGTCAAAACCCCGAAAATCTATGTAACCGGCGATACACACGGGGATATAGAACGATTCAAGCAGCCGGCGTTCAGGAAAATCCGAAAACGAGATTCTCTCATAATATGCGGAGACTTCGGGTTCATCTGGGATGGCGGGAATAAAGAGAAACGTCTCCTCAAGTGGTTGGGGAAGCGCAGATTCGATGTGCTGTTCGTGGAGGGTGCGCATGAGAACTTCGACGAACTTGAATCGTACGAGGTCGAAAACTGGTGCGGAGGGAAGACCCGTAAAATCAGCGGCAAACTGCGGCAGTTGATGCGGGGTCAAGTTTTTGAAATCGCCGACAAGAAAATCTTGACCTTCGGCGGGGGCGAACCGGATACTCCGTCGGAAACGCCGGGGGCTAATCCCGGGACGAATCCGGCAGATTATGAAACAGCAATGACCTCCCTTGCGAAAGCCGACTTCAAGGTCGATTACATTATCAGTTATGAGCCGCCGACGCAGATTTCCGAGTTTCTCGCGTTAGGCGGTCGTAAGAGCAAGCAAAAGGACGAAAACATAAGCTATGAATTAGACGAAATCAGCCGAAAGACCGAGTTCAAGAGGTGGTTTTTCGGTCGGCATCACATCAACAAAATCATTCCGCCGAAGTATTTTGCGTTGTTCGATAACGTAATCGATGCAGAATATAATCCGGTGAAGTCAGGCAAGAAATAACTATTAATAGAAAGAAAGGGAATAAAAAATGGCAGATTTCAGTTATGAAGTTACAAAAGAATTGGGGGTAATCTCCGAAAATGCGAAAGGTTGGCAAACGAAACTCAACATGGTGAGTTGGAACGGAGGCGCACCTAAGTTCGATATTCGTCCGTGGTCGCCGGACGGTGAACGTATGGGCAAAGGGATTTCTCTTACCGAGGAAGAGCTGAATCAACTGGTCGTACTCTGGAATGACCGCGACTCTGAAGATGAATTTGAATAGGATGTGAGTAGCGAGATAAAGCGAGTAATTCGAGTGGTTTGACTAATTTGAGTGATTCGTGAGGATGGACTCGGCGGTGCGGAAGCGTGAACGGTTAACCCGCCGCAGGTCGAAAAGGCAGTCGGTATCCCCGGGGGTGATTGTGTTCGGCTTCCCGCCGTTCGCGCTCCCGGTGAAAGCGGCACGGAATCCCAGAATCCGCAGGACTTGCAAAGCATCGTCGCAGACGGCGTGGTAGGGGAACGCAAACGAGTCGGGGGTGAACCCACATTCGCTTAAAATCCGCTCTTGAAGGTGGTTGACATCTCTGCCGAACAGCCGTTGATAGTCCATGAGTTCTTCGCCCTCTTTGCGCATACAGCCTTTTCTTCCGCCTTTGTTTTGGTGCATGGAATAGGTGTGGTTGCCGATTTCAACTAAGCCGGAATCGGTCATTTCACGGATTTGCTCCCAGGTCATGTGTCCGTTTTGCATATCCTCGTAGAAATTCCCCGACCAGATGTCGGTGTGGTCGCCGATAATCGAGATGACGGCTTTGGACTGATATTGCTGCAACAGAGGGAATCCGTGGTAGTAATTGTTGTAGTATCCGTCATCGAAGGTCAGCATAACGGGTTTGGGGGGGAGCGGCTTGTTGTCGTAGACGAACGCAATCAGCTCGGAAATGCCGATGGTCGTGTAGCCGTTCTTTTGCAGGAAGATGAGGTCACGCTCGAACTCGTCGGGCGAAATGTGATGTTCTCCCTTGTTTTCGACAAGGAAATGATACATCAGAATCGGGACTTCTGCGGGTTTTAAATCGGCGATGCTCTCGGCGCGGGAAATTTTTGCGAGTCCTGTAAAAGCAGTAATCACAGCGAGGAACGCCGTTAAAATTTTTATTGTGATTTTCATAATAGCAGATGAAACCTCTCTTACATATTTGGTATATTTGCTAGTATCTCACATAAAAATAAAAATATTTGCAAAAATCTTGACACGACTTAAATTTTATGCTAGAATAGATTTTGAAGTGGGGGAGAATCCCCATTCTTAAATGTAGGGGTGTGGTGTAATGGTAACATGACGGTCTCCAAAACCGTTGTTTCGGGTTCGAGCCCCGCCACCCCTGTTTTTCACGAAAACTGTTTCGGAGGTGATAAGAGTTCTGATGAATCTAACAAACAAGGCTATTGCCGAAAAGTTCGAATACTGGCTCAAAAATGCTGTTGGCGACCCCGATTTGGTGAAAGAGCTGCGGAAAATCGAGAAGAGTCTGGCAGAAGCAAAAACCGCCAACGACCGTGAAACAATCACGAAGATAGAGGGCGATTTGGAAGACAGGTTCTATCGCGAGCTTGAGTTCGGTACAGGAGGACTCCGCGGGGTAATCGGTGCGGGGACAAACCGCATGAACTTCTACACGGTTGCCCGTGCGACACAAGGGCTTGCCGATTTCGTTAATTCCGGGCGGCCCGGTAAATCGAAATCGGTTGCGATTGCATACGACAGCCGGCATAAGTCGGCATATTTTGCACGGACTGCGGCGCAGGTTCTTGCCGCAAACGATATTAAGTGTCACATCTACAGCGAACTCATGCCGACCCCTATGCTGTCTTTCGCGGTGAGGAAACTCAAATGCGATGCGGGAATTGTCATTACCGCAAGCCATAACCCCGCTAAATACAACGGATACAAGGCATACGGCAGGGACGGTTGCCAACTCTCGCTTGAAGATTCGGAAGTGGTGATTAAACGGGTCGATAAGCTCGACTTGTTCAGCAGTCAAGACGTTAGAATGGCGGATTTTGACGAAGCTTTCGATAAAGGCATGATTACTAAGATTGATGAAGACGTTATCGAGGATTATTTCGCGAACGTCAAGGAACAGTCTCTTCACAAGAATGTCTGTGCCGATTCGGGGCTGAAGGTCGTGTTCACGCCGTTGAACGGTGCGGGGAAAAAGCCGGTACTCCGGATTCTGAAAGAAATCGGGATAAACGATGTTACGTTGGTTGCCGAACAGGCGAACCCCGACGGAAACTTTCCCACCTGTCCGTACCCCAATCCCGAATTCAGGGAAGCGTTGGAGGTCGGGTTGGATGTATGCAGGAAAACGCAGTCGGATTTGCTGATTGCTACCGACCCCGATTGTGACCGCGTGGGAATTGCCGTTCGAGATGATGATGCCGCGGATGGTTACTCGCTCTTTTCCGGAAATGAAGTGGGGGCGATGCTCCTCGAATATATCTGCCGTGAGCGAAAAGCCGCCGATACCCTTCCGCTTAAGCCGGTCGCAGTGAAGAGCATTGTTTCTACTGCGATTGCCGATAAAATCGCCGAAAAATACGGGGTTAAGTCGGTGGATACCCTTACCGGATTCAAGTTTATTGCGGGGATTGCCGGCGAACTGGAGAAGAAAGGCGAAGTCAACCGATTCATCTACGGTTTCGAAGAGAGTTACGGGTATCTGGCGGGAAGCTACGTCCGTGATAAAGATGCGGTCTGCGCGAGTATGCTCATCTGCGAAATGGCAGCGTTTTACCGCAAGAACGGCTCGTCTCTTCTTGAGGCACGCCGAAAAATGTACGAGGACTACGGATACTATCATCATTATACCCAGAATCTGGAGTTTCAAGGTTCATCGGGCATGGCGAAAATGAAGTCGATTATGGAACAGCTCCGCAGGTCTGTCCCGCGGCAGATTGCCGGAATTGACGTGACCCACTTCTACGATTATTCGGCGCGGACGATTGTTGATTTCAAAAACCCGAAGAATCCGCCGAAGAGCATTTCTTTGCCTAAATCTAACGTGGTGAAGTTCGTGTTGGAGGGTGATTCGGTCGTGATTGTTCGACCGTCGGGAACCGAACCGAAGTTGAAGGTCTATTACACCTGCGTAGGCACGACCCAAAAAGCATCCTACGCGCTCCTGGATACTATAATGAGGGAGTTCTCGAAAATCATCGGGTAATGATTGTTGAAAATTAAGCAATTACGGTAAAAAGCTGATTCAAGCGGATTAGCACAAGGGCTTTCCTTGAAGATTTTTGAGGGAAGCCCGCAAATAAAAATCTAATGTAAAACGGAGGAAAAATTTTTATGAAATCAAAAGCAAGAAAACTCTTATCCCTGCTGATGACACTCGCGATGTTCACAACGGTACTTACCATGACGGCGTGTAAAGACGATGACGGCACAGCCACGACTACCGACGACGGAACAACCGGCACAAGCGGCGGCTCTACTACCGAAGGCGAAAACAACAACCCGGACAGTCTCACCGAACCTCAAGAATTTGACTTCGGTGTAGTCAAATTCAGCAGCCGTGATTTCACGGTTAGACCCGACGGAATGGAAGTAAAACTCGGCGGTAATATGTCCGGCGAAGGCGGCGGCGGCGAAGGCGCAATCAGAATCTTCGGATTCCAGGGATATCCGAGACCTAACGATGGTTTCCCGGATTACGGCGATGGTTCTTATCAAGACGTTGACGGATTATATCAAACCCTCGTTTCCCAAAACGGAAGTTTCTGGGAAAGCGTTTCTAAAATCGAAGCATCTTTCTATCTTGTACCGAAATCGGGTGAATTAGATACTTCAACAGTGGGTAATGTCCAAGCATTTATTCAACCCGGCGGAATTATAGGGTTCGGCGGATACACACTGCTCGCGGAAAATCTTCTTGAACAAGTTGTCGATGATGAAACTCCGTTCGAATGGGGCGCAGTCATGACTGCTACATGGGATATAAACGCATTCAAAGCTACCGAAATTGGCGGATACGCTTATATCGATGATGTTAGCGATGACAAAGAATACGCTTTCGACCAAGAAGTCAACGAAGAAGGTCTCGGTGGCGGAGTTAACAAATTCGGCGTGGTAGTTCAAAACGACGGCGTTGACGAGATTGAGTTGACAATCCACTGGACAGATGTTAAAATCTACGTTAATGACAAAGCCGTGTACGACAGTTTTGTTGATGAAGTTCTTGCGATTGAAGACGCTGCAAGAGAACTCACCGATAATATTGAAGGCAAAGTCATAGGCTAGAATTGTATGAAGGAAGTGTTGGAATTGGCGAATTTTGAAGTACTGAACCAAGCCGCGACCAACCCGGCAGTCGGTGTTGATTTATGGTCGGCGATTATCCCCGCCGGTGTGGCGTTTGTGGTTCTGATTGTTCTCTTTGCTTTAGGCAAGAAGAAAAAGAAGTAAAGCAAAACAAGAGCTCGCGGGTCGGCGGCTTCGCCGTCGAGCAGGTGAGCTTGACGAGAGCAAAGCAAAACAATAGCTCACGGGTCGGCGGCTTTGCCGTCGAGCAGGTGAGCTTGACGAGAGTAAAGCAAAACAAGAGCTCGTAGGCTGAAACAAATAAATCCGTGTAGATTCAAACGAATCTACACGGATTTTCTATTTAAAAGCAGATTGAAAATCTGCCGAGTGCAACAGCTACCAAAACGCCCACGGATTCGTGTAATACTTGATTGCGAAAAGGTCACGGCGGGTGAGCAGTCCGCGCTCATATGCCATGGTGATTCCCACAAACTGACCCGCAGGAGTGCGAACCAACAACTCGTACCCTTGTGATGAAAAGACGATACTGTACCCGCCTACATTTTGTACACTGACCCCCGGAACGTAATTCACCCCTGAAACTCCGAAAACCACTACCGTATTTCCGTTATAAACCCCGAAATGCCACATGATTAAATCCTCAACGGTTCGATTTAAACGCCAAAGGTCGATGTATTCCTGTTTGTATTGCTCCTCGAGGGATTTCGGCAACTCCGGGAGCGGGGGCGGCAACTCGAATTCGTCTGTGTTAAGCTCTTCCGTAAGGTCGTGAGGAGGGAAGCCTTCACCGGCGGTGCTGACATCGCTCGTTGAACCATTATTGTTAAATGAACCGGTGTTTCCGCCCGGATTCGTTGCCATTGTGGCGGTAGCCGATGTATCGATACCGGCCATATTATCGTAGGGATTTGCTTCGCCAAACGGCGGGAACTGTTCGGCTCTGTTCGGCTGACGCGGCCCGGCGGTTGTAGTCGCCCTCGTAATCTCAGTCATAGTCGCACGTGAAGTTGCGGTAGTCACATGAGTAGTCGCTCTCGTAATCTCGATAGTCGTAGTCGCACGTGAAGTCGCGGTAGTTACGGGAGTAGTCACGCGCGAAGTAGACGTGCTTCTTGAGGTTGAAGTTGTTGAAGTTGTCACACGTGAAGTCGTAGTGCTTCTTGAGGTAGATGTGCTTCTTGAAGTTGAAGTGTTTCTTGAAGTCACTGCCGTAGAATTAGCCGAACGTCCGGTGGCCTCGGTAGGGGGAGAATTACCCGGCGAAAGTTCGGGCGGGGAGATGTTCGGGTTTGACGGATTCTGCGGCGAATACGACGGAAGGGTGTGCGTTCCCTCGTTTTCAATTGCAGGGGCGGAGGTCACATCGGAATCATGCTCGTTTTTAGATTCATTGCCTGACGGTAGGGTAGTCTCACCTCCGGGGGCAATGGAAAAATCCGTTGCTTCTTGTTTTTGAGTAATCTCGGTAGTCACGGTAGTTTCGGGATGCTCAAGCGGAATCATGCTGTCACGATGTAACACGAACCACAATCCCGTGAACATGATACATATGGCAGCCGCCGAACTCGCCAACGTCATGAACCCTCTGCGGGACAGTTTCGTGACCCGGAAGGTCGTTCGTGCGGGATTTATTTCGGGGGTTCGCGCTTTAGCGTGAATGTTTTCCAGTATACGAGACTTTGCCGCATTATCGAGATTGATTTCGTCGTTGTCGTAGGCTTGTCGGAATGCTTTTTCCAGAATTTTGTCAAATTCGTTCAAAAATTCGTCTTCATTTTTAATGGGGTTCATAACTTTCCTCCTTTCTGTGTTTTGTATTATAATCTGTGAGGGTTGTTCTAAGTAATTCTCTTGCCCGGCTTAAGTATCCTCGCACGGTTGAATGGGGTTTATCCAGGATTTCAGCGATTTCAGCGGATTTATACCCCTCATAATAATAAAGGTAAACCGGTACCCGCAGATTTTCGGGGAGATTTCGCACTGCATCTAAAATGTCGGACTTTTCGGTGTTTTGCTGTAGGTCGTCATAAGTCGGGAGGGAATCCTCGCAATCATCGATATTCAGTGACTTTCGCGACCAGTGCTTCAGCAGATTCTTGCAGGTGTTGGTCGCGGTACGAATCAGCCAGGCACGCTCATGTTCGTGGTCGTTGAATTGCGGTTTCGCCTTGATTAACTTTACGAAGGTTTCGCTGACGCAGTCTTCTGCGTCGCTTTTGTTTTTGGCATAGGAAAGACAGACCCGGTAAATCACATCCACCTGCCGTTGATAAATCTCGTTTACTTCGCACACTTCGTAGGAATCAGAACGCAATAGAGTCGTCACCGCCTTTACTCTTGCTATCCCTCTAATCATTACACAATCCAACTGCATGAAATGTTTAGAAAAAATAAAAGTTTTTTCAAAAAATCAAAAAAAGCAAAAGGGTGCGTATTCTGCACCCTTTTTGAGTAGTATTGTTCCCGACGTAACCGGCAGATTGATTCACAACTTTCGTTGTGCTTCAATGCTCCGATTCTGCCTGCAACCACGATTTAAATTCGTTTTCGACCGCTTCGATATCTTCTTTATCCATCTCGGCACGGGTCTGTGAGATTTGCAACTTAATATTATTCGGCGAATGTTGCGCCACATAAAGATTAAACAGTTTATCTCGTTGAGCGATTTTAGTATCTATTTGAGCCATAGATTTATCCCCCCGTTTTATTCGGCAGCTTCTTCAGAAGTTTCTGCCGATGCTTCAACAGTTTCGACAGTTTCTTCTGCGGTTTCCGTCGGCGGTTCGAGTAACGCTTTAATCGAGAGACTTACGCGGGTTTTCTCGATATCGATTTCGGTGATTTGCGTTTCGACTTCCTGTCCGACGGTGAGAACTTCTTGCGAGTTCTTGACTTTGGTATGTGAAATCTGCGAAACGTGGATTAATCCGTCGATTCCCGGGCAAATCTGCGCAAACGCGCCGAATGCGGTCAGGTTCACGATGGTGACTTTAACAACATCACCTACCGAATACTCATTCAGGAACTTTGTCCAGGGGTTTTCGTCGGGATTTTTTGCGGTCAGCGAAACGCGTTTCTTGTCCGGGTCGTAATTTTTAACCGCGACTTCCAGCTTATCGCCAATTGAAACAACCTCTTTAGGGTGTCTGATTCTTTTCCACGAAAGTTCCGACAGGTGAACCATGCCGTCAACTCCGCCTAAATCCACGAATACGCCGTAGCTTTCCATAGACTTGATTTCGCCGACGAATTTCTTGCCGACTTCGATTTCCTGCCAGAATTTTGCCCTTACAGCATCATCTTCAAGGCGGGAAGCCGCTCTAATCGAGCCGATAATTCGTCTGCGCTGTTCGTCAACTTCAAGCACTTTGAATTTAAGGGTTTTACGCAGAAGGGTTTCCAACTTTCCGTCACGAGGAACCCCGCTCTGTGAAGCCGGCACGAAAACGCGGATTCCGTCATAGCTGACAATTACACCCGAATTGACTACCGATGTTACATAACCAGTGAGTACAGCGTCTGCACTGTGGGCTACCGTGAGTTTTTCGAACCCTAATTCTGAGTCCACCCGCTTTTTCGAGAGGTAGACAACCCCTTCGGCATCGTTAACTTTGGTGACAAGACAGTCGATGTCGTCACCGACTTTAACCATGTCGTGGATTGAACTTCCGGGGTCTCCCCCCACCTCATCCGCGGGTATGTACCCGGAATGTTTGCTGCCTAAATCAACAACGATTTCGTTGTTGTTGACGGCGACCACATAGGCTTTGACCCTCTTCCCTGCATATATTTTCGGCGGGAAAGTCTTTTCCACCTCCGCCATAAAGTCGAAGCCGGAATCGGCTTCTGTTTCCGAATTTACATTCTTCATTTCCTCGTTCATAATAGTATGAACCTCCTTAATTATTTCCGCCGGCACGCTTGCCCCGGCGGTAATGCCTATTTTAACGTCCTCATTTTCAGAAAATTCGGACAATTGGCGCTTGATTTGCGGTATATTCAAATCGCCCGCGTTTTCGATAAAGAAAGTGCGGCGGCAATTCTCTGCGGCGATTTCATGTAACTTGACCGAGTTACTGCTGTGCTTCGCCCCTATGACTAACATAATGTCGGATTTTCGTGATAATTCCCGGGTTTGATTTTGTCGTTCCACGGTCGCATTACATATTGTATCAAAAATTTCGGCATTTGTACAGTGTTTTTTGATAATTTTATTAAATTCTCCCCATTTTTGTTGGTTAAACGTAGTTTGGGACACGAAAATCACTGTATTCTTGCGGATTCCTCCGTTTGCTTGTAATTTTTGCAAATTTTTCAGATTCTGCAGGCACTTTTCTAATTCTTCGACCGAATTCACCGTAAAAGCCTCTCCGTTGACGTGACCGACAATCCCCTCAACCTCGGGATGTCTTCCGTCTCCGGCAATCAGCGTGACTGTTTCCCCGCCGTAATCCCGTGAGACAATCTCGTGGATTTTTTTCACGTAAGGGCAGGTCGCGTCGTAATAAGGACTTTTTCGCTGTTCCAGTTTTTCGTAGACTTCCCTGCCGACCCCGTGACTCCTTATAATAATAACCGCGTCTTCGGGCATTTCTTCGAGTGGTGATTCACACAGGAAAACATTCTTCTCCCGCAGAAGCCGAATTGCATCGTCGTTGTGAACCGGTTCTCCCAGTGTATAGACCTTGCCGTGTTTTTCCGCCGCGTTGACCCCCAGGGCTATTGCCCTGCGAATCCCCGAACAAAATCCGGCGTTAATGCAAATTTCGATTGTGTATTTTTTCATGACTTTCTTGAATGTTTATCGCGTTCCCGCACGGCGAGTTGGTCGCAGCGTTCGTTCTCGGCATGACCGGCGTGTCCTTTAATCCACTCGAATTCGACTTGGTGGGTTTCACACAGGTTGAGGAGCTTTTCCCATAAATCAGGATTCAATGCGGGCTTCTTGTCGCTTTTGACCCAGTTGTTTTTTCGCCAGGATTTCGCCCAGTTCTTTGTGATTCCGTCTACAACATAGCGAGAGTCGGTTCTGACTTTCGCTTTGCAGGGATATTTCAGACGTGTCAACGCTTCGATTACCCCGGTGAGTTCCATGCGATTGTTGGTGGTGTGGGATTCCCCGCCGGAGATTTCAGCTTCTTTGCCGTCATACCGAAGAATCGCCCCCCACCCGCCGGGCCCCGGGTTCCCCGAACACGCACCGTCCGAGAAGATGTATACTTGTTTCATGAAAAGCATTATACACTATATTCTTGTTTTTGTAAAGCCTTGACTTTTAATTTATTTTATGGTAAGCTAAATAATGATAGGTCGGTGAGGGTTTGCATTTGGCTTTGCTAAATCCAAATAAGATTTGCAATATAACTAATTATATATAAAAGAGGTGCCGCAATGAAAAGCAAAACAACTATAGCGATTGACGGGCCTGTCGGTGCAGGGAAAAGCACGATTTCGCGGGAAGTTGCGCGGCGACTGGGGTTCATCTATGTGGATACCGGCGCGCTTTACCGAACGCTCGGCGTTTATTGCGACGAAAACGGCATAGACGTAGGGGATGATTCTGCCACTGCCGAATACCTCACTCAACGTAAACCCGACGTAAGTCTGCGATTTGTTGAGGGGGTTCAGCGGGTGTTCGCAGAAGGGGATGACTTCACCGACAAAATCCGCACACCGAAAGCCTCCATGTTAGCGTCGCGGATTTCGGCGAATCCTGCTGTTCGGGCATATTTGTTGGATTTACAACGCTCATTTTCGGAAAAAGAGTCGGTTGTAATGGACGGCAGAGACATCGGAACGGTTGTTCTGCCGAAAGCCGACGTGAAGATTTTTCTTACCGCCGACGCTGCCGAACGCGCGAAACGTCGCTATGATGAGTTAGTCGAAAAAGGGATTGCCGCAGATTATGAGCAGGTTCTGGCGAATTTAAACAAGCGCGACTACGATGATTCTCACCGGGAACACGCACCGCTGAAACAGGCACATGATGCCGTTTTAGTTGATACCACGGGAAGCGATTTTGAAGGCTCAGTCGAGAAGGTTTTGGGAGTCATAAATGATGTTAGGTAACTTCTTTTATCGGTTTTTGCGGGGGTTCGTTGCGTTATATTTTAAGGCGAAGTACAGAATCACCGTTTATAACAGGGAAAAACTGCCGAAAAAGTATTCCGGCGGGTATATAATCGCTTGCAATCATCGAAGTTACAGCGACCCCCCGGCGATTGCCGCCGTGGTGAAAGGCAGATTTTCGTTCATGGCGAAGGTCGAACTGTTCAAGAAGAGCCGTTTTTTCGCTTTCATTATAAGAATGTGCGGTGCATTCCCGGTAGAACGCGGGTCGAGTGATAATTCGGCTATAGAACGCGCTATCTCGGACTTAAAAAAAGGAAAAGTTTTCGTGATTTTTCCCGAGGGTACACGTTCCAAGGACGGAACAATCGGTAAAGGCAAGTCGGGTGTGGCATTGATTGCCGCGACGGCAGGGGTTTCGGTTCTTCCGGTGTGTATTATGTACGGACTGGGCGGTTCGCCCAAGAATCTCGATTTTGCGGTTGGAGACATGATTCCCGCGGATGAAGTGGCGGTGGAGGGTTTTAATTCCAAAGAACCGAAAGAAGTCGGTGCGGGAAGACGCGAACTCAAACGAGTGTCGGAGCGTATAATGAATAGTATACGAGAATTGCAGGGACAGATTCTGGAGAATCGGGGGGAAACCATTGAGTAATATAACCTACAAATATATCAAACAGAATAAAGAAATCGGGACGTATATCGCACACGCAGATGCCGCTTTATATTCGATTGGCTATACCGAACATTCCACGGCACACGCCGAGAAGTCGGCTAAAACAGCGTATGAGATTCTGTCACGGCTGGATTATGACGAACGCACTTGCGAATTAGCGCAGATTGCGGCATATATGCACGATATAGGAAATCTCATCAATCGGGAAGACCACGCGCAGAGCGGTGCGGTAATGGCGTTCCGTTTGCTTGACGGTATGGGAATGCCCGCCGAAGAAATCGCTGTGATTGTCTCGGCAATCGGCAACCACGACGAGAAGACGGCGCGCCCGGTTAATCCCATTGCGGCGGCGGTGATTCTCGCCGATAAGACCGATGTGCGGCGTTCACGGGTTCGTCACCCCGTTCACGAGGAAGAAAAAGGTGTGAACGTAACCCAGGACATTCACGATAGGGTGAATTATGCCTGCGTGAAGTCGGACGTTGCCGTGTCGGAGGATTTGGGTACGGTATCGCTTTCGCTTACAATTGACGAAGAAATCAGTTCAATCATGGAGTATTTCGAGATTTTTCTAGATAGAATGGTGCTTTGCCGTAAAGCGGCAGAAGCGTTGAAACTCAAGTTCGAGCTGATTATGAATAATTCAAGGGTGTTGTAAGTTATGGAAGTAAAAGTTTCGCCTAAATCAGCTAAATATCTGTCAAAATTAGATATCGAGGCTGACTTAACGTCGGAAGAAAAAGCAATTATATCAGCAGGTCGCGAAGAATATAAAAAAAGTACGTTCGTTTTATTAGAAGATATTTGATTCAAGGGTGTTATGAAAAAAAGAAACAGGTGCATTATTTCGGGGATTGCGCCTTACCGAATTTCTTTCGGGTGCAATAAAGAAAGTTTCGAGTATAGGCGAACGAACGTTTTACTCAGAAACACAATAGGGACGCTTCACGGACATGGTGTCGATGAGTTTTACATCGACGGAAGCTACGGGTTTCCTATCTGGGGCGGGCAGATTGTAATCAGTCTCATGAATGACAACGACATAATGCTTTATGTCGCGGTTCCGCATGAGAACCAGGCATTCTGCTACACAGAAGAATGGCGGAATGAGTATTACGATGTTCACAGGGATTGTACCCAGACAATCCCCATTTATCTTGATTTCGATATAGACGGCAATCGGGAGTTCCTGAAGGAAGAATACGTCATGTTTGAACGGGCGGCTGCCGATTTCATGTTGAGGGAGTGCGGACGGCTGATTTTTTGTGGTGAGCCTGAGTCTGACCTGCCGGATTCGCAAGGCTGTTATATCTACGAACAGGCGGTTGAATTAGGTCTCAAGATTACAAAGGTAGCTTTACCTTCAATCTAAATTTAAATAAATATATAAAAGGGATGGTTTGGAAATGAAAAAAGTAGGGGTTGTTTCGCGGGGGATTTGCACGCCGATTATCAAACAAGGTATGGATTTGGAGAAGGTCGTGGCAGATTCAATTCTGGAAGCGGCATCTTCCGAAGAAGGGGGCTTCACGCTTCGTGACCGAGACGTGGTTGGCGTGACCGAGTCGGTGGTGGCACGTTCGCAAGGGAATTATGCCACGTTGGAACAGGTCGCCGAAGACATAAAAGCAAAGCTTAACCTGCCGGAATCCGGTTCGGTTATCGGGGTGACACTCCCGATTTTAAGCCGTAATCGATTTTCCCATATACTGCGGGGGATTTCGTTAGCCGCGGAGAAATTGTACATCATGTTGGCGTATCCGTCGGACGAAGTGGGCAATCCGCTCATAAACATGGACGTTCTCGACGAGAAGGGGGTTAATCCGTATACCGATGTTTTTACGGCAGACGAATTTACGAAACTCTTCGGGAAACCTTCTCACCCCTTCACGGGAATCGATTATATCGAGTATTATAAGGAAATCACCGACGGTAAAGCCGAAATAATCCTCGCTAATGAGCCGTGCGAAATTCTCAAATATACCAAAAACGTAATTGCGGCGGATATTCATACCCGTCACCGTTCAAAACGTCGTCTGAAATCGGCGGGGGCAAACGTGATTACTTTGGATGAGGTTCTGAACGCTTCTAAAAACGGAAGCGGTTGGCATCCCGATTATGGGGTGTTGGGTTCGAACCTGGCTACAGACAACACAATCAAGTTGTTCCCGCGGGACGCTCAAGCTTTTGCAGAAGGACTCGGTGCGCGTTTGTATAAAGAGTCCGGCAAAAAGATTGAGGTGTTGGTGTACGGTGACGGTGCATTCAAAGACCCGGTCGGCGGGATTTGGGAGTTGGCTGACCCGGTGGTTTCGCCGGGATTCACAAAAGGACTCGAAGGTACGCCGAACGAACTTAAAATCAAGTATTTGGCAGATAACGTGAGCAGTGAAGAGTCGGATATTCAAGAGTTGATTAAGTCCAAAAAAGCGGATTTAGTCGGCGATATGTCTTCACAAGGAACGACCCCGCGGCGTTTTTCCGATTTGCTGGGCAGTCTTTGTGACTTAACCAGCGGTTCGGGGGATAAAGGCACACCGGTTGTGTTGGTTCAAGGGTATTTCGATAGTTATGCGGACTAGTTTGAAGTAAAAATTTAAGGAAGACTTGTAATGTTCACACAGATTAACTCGGTTGGGTTGTTCGGCATGAACGCTTTCCCGGTCGTGACCGAAATTAATGCCGACAAAGGACTTTCGGATTTTCAGATTATCGGGTTAGCCGATGCTTCCGTCCAGGAAAGCAAGCACCGTATTTTCGGGGCGTTGAAAAATTCCGGAATCAAACTGCAAAATAAATCGCTCGTAATAAATCTTACGCCCGCTTCTGTCAAAAAAGCGGGCTCTTCCTACGATTTAGCTATTCTGGCGGCGATTTTAGCGGCGGAGGGCGATATCCGGGTTGATTTAAGCAAGGCGGTATTTTTCGGTGAGGTCAGTCTCGGCGGGGGAGTGAAACCGATTTCGGGCGCGTTGACTATGACAATCGAAGCCAAGAAAAACGGCATGAACGCTGTCTTCCTCCCGCAGGAAAACGCCGCAGAAGCCGCTGTGGTTTCGGGGGTGGAGGTGTACGGGGTCGCTCATGTTGGGGATATGTTCCGGTATTTCAGGGGGGGAGACACCCTTCGCCCGCATAAGCCGTATGTTGCGAAGCCGCCGTCGGAACAAGACCTGCCCGACTTCGCCGACGTGAAGGGGCAAGAAAACGTCAAACAGGCATTGACGATTGCCGCCGCGGGATTCCATAATATACTTATGATTGGCACACCCGGCACGGGAAAGTCGATGCTGGCAAAGCGGATTCCCTCGGTGTTACCGTACATGACCTTCGATGAGAGTATCGAGACCACTCAGGTACACTCGGTCGCGGGGATTCTCGACAAGAACGAACCGCTTATAGTCACCCGCCCGTTTCGTCCGGTGAGTCATACGGCTTCTGCCGCGGGACTTTGCGGCGGAAGCGGTGTTCCGCGCCCGGGAGAGATTTCCCTTGCGCATAACGGGGTGTTGTTTTTGGATGAGCTTCCGGAGTTTGACCGCCGAACCCTCGAAACCCTGCGGCAACCGGTCGAGAATCGGGAGGTTGTCATTTCACGAGCGACCGGCTCGGTGAGGTATCCGTGCAACTTCATGTTGGTTGCCGCGATGAACCCCTGCCCCTGCGGCAATTTCGGACACCCGACGAAAAAGTGCGTATGTTCGCCGACTGCGGTTACACGGTATTTGAGTAAAATCAGTCAGCCGGTTCTTGACAGGATTGATATTCAAATCGAAGTCAATCCGGTTAGTTATAATGAGATTTCGGTTCACGAAAAAGGGGAGAGTTCGGCGGAAATTCGTCGAAAAGTCGAATATGCGCGAAAAATCCAGGAAGAACGGTACAAGGGTACGGCGGTCAAGAGCAACTCGGAAATTGAACCGTCTATGTTGAGCGAGTTCTGTGTTATGGAAGATGCGGCGAGGGAGCTGATTAAGAATGTGTTCGATAAACTGGGAATGTCGGCGCGGGCATACGACCGAATCCTCAAGGTCGCGCGGACGGCGGCGGATTTAGACGGGGGCGGGCTGATTTCCAAGAAACACGTTTCGATGGCAATCAGCTATCGAAGTCTCGACCGTAAATATTGGGGGAATTAGCGCGGTTTAATATAGATTTACGCTTGACAATCGAAAATCTATAGTGTATAATTAGGAAAGATATGTTGTTTTAAACAGGGAGAATCCCCCATTTCTTTAGGGAGCGTAGCAGGGTTTCCCTGCGAAGCGACAGGGGGTTTGGGGGATTCTCCCCCATTTAAAATAAAACCCGGGGGATTCGCCCCCGTTAAAAGAAAGAAAGGGAGAGAAATTAATGAGCAAGGTAACATTCTCGCACGAAGTTGAACAGATGTGTACCGTCAGGAACGCAACCGGACACGGGCCCGCACCTATTCCTGTAGAGGGAAGGTGGGTGAATGCCTATCAAATCGGCGACATAAGCGGATTAACCCACGGGGTAGGTTGGTGCGCCCCGCAGCAAGGGACTTGTAAATTGACCCTCAACGTCAAAGGCGGAATTATCGAGGAGGCGTTGGTAGAAACTATCGGTTGTTCGGGTATGACCCACTCGGCAGCTATGGCAGGGGAAATCCTCCCCGGGAAAACCATTCTGGAGGCATTGAACACCGACTTAGTCTGTGATGCAATCAACGTTGCCATGAGGGAACTGTTTTTGCAAATCGCCTACGGAAGAACCCAGACGGCGTTTTCGGAAGACGGATTGCCGGTCGGTGCGGGACTCGAAGATTTAGGAAAAGGACTCCGCAGTCAAGTGGGGACGATTTTCTCAACCAAAGATAAAGGCGTTCGTTACATGGAAATGGCGGAGGGGTATATCAATAAACTCGCCCTTGATAAGAACGACGAGATTATCGGGTATGAATTTGTGAGGGTCGGCAAGATGCTCGAAGATATTCGCAGAGGGAAGTCCCCCGATGAAGCGTATAAAGCAAACGTCGGCACTTACGGCAGATTCGCCGAAGCGGTCAAGACAATCGACCCGAGAGAAGAATAAGCAGAATACAAGAAATAGCGTAAACAGGAGGCGAATATGGGCGGTAAAAAACTGTACAGGTCACGAGATAATCGGTGGCTTGCGGGGGTTTGCGGAGGCATAGGAGAGTATACGGGGATTGACCCGATTATCGTGCGGGTTCTTGCGGTTGTCATTCCCGGGGTGGGATGGCTCACCTATCTTATTCTTGCGTTGATTATTCCGTCGGAAATTTGAGAATGACTTGAGAATTAAGAGACTGAAAAACGGCTTATCAAGATATTCTTAAATAAGCCGCGCATCACCGAATTATTAAACCGCAACAAATGTCTTGACATTTGTCGGTTTAATTCGCCAACTGCGTCGGTTGCCCCGCAGGGGCGAGACGCAGGGCAATTTTGAGCAACGAAAGCTTGAGAAGAGCCGTGGCGCGGCGGGCTTCGCCCGACGGCAGACGGCTTGACACAAGTCACGAGCGGCTTTGCTGTGAGTGTCAAGACTTTCGTTGCGGAGCAATAATAAAAATAATGAAAGCGAGGAGACTCATGAGTAGTATAAAGTTTGAAGGTCAAAACAGGCGACAAGAGAAAATCGATGTCGCACTTAAAGAATACGGTTTTGAAAACCTGGAAGCGGCACGCGACCTGTGTCTTTCTAAGGGAATCAACGTCGAAGAAATCGTAAAAGGGGTTCAACCTATCGCATTCGAGAATGCGGTGTGGGCATACACCCTCGGCACTGCGATTGCCGTGAAAAAAGGAATCACCGCAGCAGCGGAAGCGGCGGCAACGATAGGAATCGGGTTGCAGGCGTTTTGCATACCGGGTTCGGTTGCGGAAAACCGTGACGTTGGTCTCGGTCATGGAAATCTCGGCGCGATGCTGTTGATGGAAGAGAACAAGTGCTTCTGCTTTTTGGCGGGACACGAAAGCTTCGCGGCGGCAGAAGGCGCAATCGGAATTGCGAAAACCGCTAACAAAGCACGGAAAGAACCCCTTCGGGTTATTCTGAACGGGTTAGGTAAAGACGCGGCATATATCATTTCGAGAATCAATGGGTTCACCTACGTTCAGACCGATTACGACATCGCTAATGACGACCTGAAAATCGTTAAAGAAGTGGCGTTCTCGGATGGAGAGAAGGCGAAAGTCCGGGTGTACGGCTGTAACGATGTCACCGAAGGCGTGGCGGTCATGCGGCACGAAAACGTAGAAGTCTCGATTACGGGCAACTCTACGAATCCGACGCGGTTCCAGCATTTGGTCGCGGGAACATACAAGAAATGGACTACCGAACACGACAAGAAGTACTTCTCGGTGGCTTCCGGCGGCGGAACCGGCAGAACGCTTCACCCCGACAACATGGCGGCGGGTCCGGCTTCTTACGGAATGACCGACTCTATGGGAAGAATGCACGGAGATGCGCAGTTTGCGGGAAGTTCGAGCGTTCCGGCGCACGTTGAGATGATGGGATTAATCGGTATGGGTAATAATCCTATGGTCGGCGCGACGGTTGCTTGCGCGGTTGCTGTGGAAGAGTCAGCGAAAGCGTAGAAAATTCCGTAGGAATTTTCGGAGTTAAAGAGTATATGTTAATACAAAACAAGCCTGCCGAGATTCGACAGGCTTGTTTGATTTAAACAGGGGCTAGCGTAAATCCCACTCCATAATTTTATTCCTCCTTTTATATTATTTTGTTTTTTATAATGTTTGATTTCTGTTATAGGCTTGTACAGAGTTGACAAGCCTATTATAGCATATCAAACCCAATTTGTAAAGCTATTTTTTAAATTTCCATTCAATAAAATAATATTGAAATAATTCAGGCTCTTTCTCTTCAATTTTATAAACCTGCAAGTCGCCGTTGACTTCGGATGGTGCTGTTTGCTTTTCGCATAGAACATTCGTTCCGAATGAACCGGCACTAATAGCCCAACATACAGATTCAACCAGGTTTCCCCTTACTGTTAATTTAAGAGTTAACTTGTCGGAAGGCGATTTTATTAAGTGCGCGAAGCAGGGTTTCATCAATTTCTGCTCGTCTTCTACGTGCGTGGTCATCGTATAACTTCCCGTTTCACCCTTTTTCAATTCAGGAAAATTGATGATTATATCAAAAGGAGAAATTTGCCGTTCGGAATCATCAATTATAGAGTACCCCTTGGCTATATCGTTGTCATCAAGCACACTCTTCTTATATTTTTGCCCGCTCCATGACATACTATGCTTGATTTCGCTTAACGAGTTTGAAGTTACCACGAAGTTGGATTTCCGTCTCACTTCCACTATATGCCGACTTTTAAAAAACAGTTCAACTTCTTCATGGGTTATTCTATAACCACCTTGGTATTTAGAAAAAGGTAACAGTTTCTTTTTTGTGTTTTTTTCTCCGGTTTTTTTCCCGTATCGGTATGCGATAAATGCGGCAATAATCGTACACCCTCCGGTGATTACAGCCGCTAATACAACGTCGCTCATATGTTTATATTTCCTCTCTGTGCTTCATATTGCTGTCATTATACCAGACTTAAACCGAAAAGTCAACAGGATTCGCTTGAATCCGCCGTCTTCATTCCTCCCCCCGAATTCGTCTCATCTGAAATAACCGCTTCTTCCATTTGCGCTTGAAGTGCCTTCAACTGTTCGATTATATCGGTGATTGCGTTAAACGTTTCGTAGTATATCTGTTTGTAATCCATGGTTAAAAACCCTCTTTTCGTTTTTTATATTATATCATATAATATATCAAAAATCAATATATATTTTTAAATATATTTTAGAGTATAATTAATATATAGGATGGTGATATATATGGGATTCAAACCAACAGAATTCAGACCCGTAAAGGCCGAGAAAATCTTGATTTCGCTTCGGGTTGGCGTGGAAAAGCTGGAATTGATTGATAAACTGGCAACGCAATCTGACATAAGCAGGAACGAGTTTATCATGCAGTGTATTGACTTCGCCCTGCTGCACTTGTCGAATGACGAGTAATTGAGGCGTAACGGAATCAGCAAGCCTGCCGAGATTCGACAGGCTTGTTTGATTAAGTCTTTTCCCTTGATTTTATGCAGTCCGTACAATTTGGGGCGGTTCGAACTCTCGGCAGGGGTTTACATATCGAAAAAGTCGCTTGACAAAGCAAATCTATATGGTATAATGGTAGGGAATGTAAGGTAACACCGCAGGGTAAGCCCTGCCCTTTACTTTCAATAAGCTAATATAGTCGTTTAATATACAAGGAGTCTCACCATGAAAAAGAAACTAACCCCTATTCTGTTGACGATTGCGATGTTGTTGTCGCTTTTCGTGATGTTCCCCGCAACAACCGCCGAAAGCAATCCTGTCTATCCCTATCGTTGCGGTGATGTCACCGGGACCGGCACGATTACAATCTCAGACACCCTGGAAATCCTCAAGTACTTAGCAAAAATGTCTAACGCTATCGAGGGAAACCTTGCCGCGAAATCGGCTTCGACTTTCTTCAGCAAGGGTGAAGAGCCTACGATAGCCGACGCACTCGAAACGCTGAAACATCTGGCGAAAATGGAGTGTTTTCTGAAGAATCACCCCGACGGATACTGTAACCGGTGCATGCTCGTCGATGTCGTGCCCGATACGAGCGATTCAATCGAAGAAAGTACGTATAATTCTTCCGATTCCACCGTTTCCGATACCGAAACTACTTCGACTTCATCTGCAAGCACTACCACGTCGGCTACTACTACCACTCGAGTGACTACCACGTCTGCAAGCACTACCACGTCGGCTACCACGACTACTCGTGCGACGACCACGTCTGCAAGCACTACCACGTCGGCTACCACGACTACTCGTGCGACTACCACGTCGGCTACTACGACTACTCGAGTGACTACCACGTCGGCTACCACGATTACTACCCCGATTACAACCACTACGACTACTGCAACGGCAACCCCGGACGGCAGTTTCGAAATAATCCTCAATGAGAATTATCAAGGTTCACCCGCTAATTCTACCCGCAAGACCGACACGTACGGAAATCTCATGACTGCGTTGCCTTCCCCGACGAGAAACGGTGATTGGGCTTTCGCGGGTTGGTTCACGCGGGAAAGTGGCGGAACAAGGGTAATTTCGGGGGCGAACGGTACTAAATTCAACGAAAACACCGTGATTTATGCTCGCTGGACTCCGGTTGTGCGTGAAACCCTTGACGATATTCCCGCCGCCTTTAAAGAAAACTTTGACTGGCTGAAGAACGTTCGTCATGAAGAACCGCTGGGCGAACGTAACTCGGGGGAACGTGTTTTCTTCAATGCTAACGGCAGTGTCAGGGCGAACAACTTCATCTTCGACCAAATCTTTGCGGGTGACGGAACAATTAACTGGGCTGTACGCTGGGAATCCGACCGCGCGGTAACTTTAGCCGAACGTCAGCGTATTGCGGCTATGCTTCATGAGGAAGTCAACAAGTGGACACGCCCGCTTATTGGGTTTGAGGATTGGCCTTTCGGTGAAATCCCCGTGACGGTCATCGGTTGGGCGGTCAGTGATGCTTCCTTGATTTTAGACCGTCAACCCAACGAGCAAATCTGGGTTAACAACAATCACCTTACCCCTCTCGGAATCCAACATGAGGCGTTCATGGCAAGTGCGCCGGCGGGTTTATCCAGATTCGCCAATTACAGAACTGCAAATTACCAATATCCGGGCGGACTTCATGCACGTTATGATATGTACCTCTGGGCGACCCGCGGATTCGGCGGTGGTGCGGGCGGTGATTGGGGAACAAGGGTAAGCGACAACTATATCATCAGTGCGGCGAACGGCGGAAACACCTACATCATCACCCACGAAGTCGGGCATGGGTTCGGGTTGTACGACTTCTACGGCGGGGTGGGAGTAGACCGCCCGCCCGCAACAATCACCCCCGACGGACAGGGTAACAGGAACTTCAACTCCGGTGAATTGCGCACCGTAATGTCAACCGGCAGTAACGCGCCTTCGGCAACGCTCGGCTCTTATGACCGTTGGCAGATTCGCTATTATTGGAACTGGGTTAAGAACGGTTCACCCGTGACCCGATTCGTCACCCCGTCGAACGCCCCTGAAAGGTAGCCACTTTAAAGTGAAAATGAAAAACGATTTCGAAAAAGTCATGGGATATTCCTTCAAGAATAAATCCCTTCTGAAACTGGCACTCACCCATTCTTCCGCAACCGATTTATGTAACGAACGCCTGGAATTCCTGGGGGACAGCGTGCTTTCAATGGTCTCGGCAGAGTACCTGTATTCCCGATTACCCGGACACAAGGAGGGGCAATTGACGAAAATCCGTGCAGGACTGGTCTGTGAAGAAGCATTGTACAATTACGCGCTGAAAATCGGGTTGGGCGAACAGATTATGATGAGCAAAGGGGAAGAGCGTACGGGAGGCCGTAACCGAAAATCCATCCTGTCGGACGCTTTCGAGGCTTTGATTGCGGCGATTTATCTCGATTCAGGCTTGTCTTCCGCACGTGATTTCATTGTCGGATTCCTCCCGGATAAAAACCTCACAACGTCGGTGAATATCGTGGGGGATTATAAAACCACCCTCCAGGAAATGGTCCAGCAAAACCCCGACAGCGTGATTCTCTATGAACTCACCCATGAATCGGGGCCGGCACATGAAAAGATTTTCTGCTACGATGTACTCATAAACGGCGAAGTCAAGGGTTCGGGAAAAGGTCAAAGCAAAAAAATCGCTCAACAGCAGGCGGCGAAACACGCTCTGGAACATTTCGCTATTTGAAAGGCTTAGAAAACAGAAAAAAATGAGGGGAATAAATCCCCTCATTCTTTTATTTCTTGTTTTGCTTTTTCCCTCATTTAAAGCCCTTGTTTTGCTTTTTTCGTCAGGCTTAAATGAGGGAAATGAATTCCCTCATTTAAAGCCCTTGTTTTGCTTTTTCGTCAGGCTTAAATGAGGGAAATGAATTCCCTCATTTAAAGCCCTTGTTTTGCTTAATTTTTTAAAAGAATCCTAACGCTTTTATCGGTGATTTCAAAAACCGAATATAAAGTCGATGCGGATTTTTCGCCGACTGTTGTCGGAGTACCGGTATAGATTTCAAGCGAATCGGATTTCTCTCCCGCTAGCTTGTAGAAATTTTCGCCGTCGTTCAGCAAATCGGTAGAATTTCTGTGGAAAATCAATCCGCCCGCAACCTCCGCCGGGAGACTCAACGTTTCGGTTCCTGCCGAGAACACCCGCGCAGTCCGTCCGCCGTTGTAATTGACCACGAACCCCGATAAATCGAAATTACGTTCAAAGCTGACCGATTCATCCGCACCGAGGAAGTATTCACTGAAAGCGTACAGCAATACCGAAGAGTCATCGGTAAAGTCGTAACGATACACATCGTTGGATTCGGCATAGTAGAGTGCGTTTCCGTTCAAAGCGAGAACTACCGCATCGGATTTCTCTTGCAGGATTGGTTTCGCCGTGTTCGGGTCGTTTCTGTCCATTATATAAACCGAACTAAGCCCCGATGAACGCGTTCTTGCAATGATTCTTTCGTTTATATCGTCATAAAAGGCGAAGACCAGTTCGTCATTTTGGGTCAGTATTCCGCTTATATCGACGTTTTCGAGGGTTCCGGTCTTACCGTCGGCGAGTAGCAGAATCCTGCGTTTCGCACCGAGCGATTCAACCCCGCTGATTAACGCCGAGTCACCTGTAGCCGAGAATCTTGTTCGGTGACTTTGCAACGCGAACTCGCTAATCGGGAGGATTTCCGGTTTGGATTCATCTTCGCCCGACACACCGATTTGATACAGCATAGCCGATTCCGGCGTGATGACCGTGAAATGCGTGTCGTCCAAGAAACGTGCTTCCGCTACCCTGCTGATGTTCAAGTTGAGCAACTTTTCAATCGGAACCGAATCAATCGGGTTGGGTTCGGTCGAAACCGGTTCGCTTACCGCGCCGGTAACGGCGGCGGTAGATTCGTGAACGGCGGACGGAATAAACTCATACGTACCGACACCTTCACTCGCGATGAACACGTTTTCTATTTCCGATTGACGTTCAATCTCGTCGATTAACCGTCCCGGTGCGGAGACCTTTGCGGCAACGATTTTCGGTGATGAATCGTTTCGGATTTTCGAGAAATCCGACACCGACACAGCAACGAATCCGCCGTTTTCGGTGGAGTCATCAACGACATACACTTCCTCAAGCACGATATTTCCGGTGTCCGAAATGGTGTACAGCGTGTTCTCGATTTCCCGCAAAGTCACGGGATTCCCGAAAGACAGGTACAACGTCTGCGACGAAAAACTCATCTTAGCGAGGTGTGCTTTCTCGGGTGAATCCACTACTTCACCGTTTTGTAAAAACGGCGGTGTCACGGGAATAGGTGAGCCTATGTTCCAGTTATAGAAAAACGTAAACGTCCCCAAAGCGAGGGATGCCGCCGCAACCGCAACGGTTGACGGGACGTGCCACCACCGTTTAACCGAAACCCGAACGCCCTTCGCGGAGGAACGTTTGGCGAATCGACGCACTTTTGCCGAATCAAACGTATATTCTTTCATCAGCTCTTTATAAAAGTCTTTTCTGTTCATAAAAACGTCCTCCTTCTTGTTTATAATGGGGGATTTTTGTTTATAATGGGGGATTCTCCCCCAAATTGCCACATCTCAGCTAATGCCGAAGCGTTTTTTCTGGCGTTCAATCATTCGATACAGTTTATTCTTGACGGTTGACAGATTTAGCGATAAATCCTTTGCGATTTCGTCGAGCTTTCTGTCGCAGACAAAGTGCAGGTAAAAGATTTTCCCGGTTAGTGCGTCATGGTTCGCGATGTCTTCGAAAATCTGCCGTGCCAGCATCTCATTGCAAAGGACTTCTTCAAGCTGTCCGGAGTTCCTGGACATTTCAGCTTCAATTTCGTGCATTTGTTCGTCGGAGAAATCAGTAAAAGATGTCACCGATGAATGTTTCTTCAGTCCGTTGAAATAGTTCTTACATTCAAACTTAGCCAGGTTGATTAAGAACGCTTCCGGGCAATCGATGTCTTCGTGACCCTTTTTCGTAATCCGACGGAAAAAGCGCGCGTATATGTTTTGCAGAATATCTTCAACATCAAGGATGTTGGCGCATTTAGAAGTAACAAACCGCGAAACCGGTGCAACCGTCTCGGAATAAATCCGGTTAAAATAGTAGTCGAGCTGCTCACAGTCACGGTTAATGCCCTTTTTAGGCTCTTTTCTGTTTTTGGGGGCGTTTTCGAGATTGTTTTGGATACTCATGTCATTCAAAAGCCTCCTCACTATTAGTAGTATAATATTTTCCGAAAAAAGTTTCAAGATTTGTTAAATTTCTGCCTGAATAAAACGGAAATTTTAGCCAAAACTGATTTTAACAGGATTTCAACAGGAAATTTTGGGGGAGAATCCCCCATTTGAAACAGAAAGGAATTATTATGAAAATCTTACTTAAAAATCATTCTTTGGCGTTAGCCATGCTCTGCGGGACTGTCGTTGCCGTTTTAATCGCCGCGTTCAATGCCTTCGCCGATGAGTGCGAACGAATTCCGGAGGGGGTACTGCGTCTGCACATCATAGCCGAATCGGACTCGGCAGAGGACCAAGACTTCAAACTGGAACTGCGGGATTATATCCTCGCTAATTTCGCACATGAACTGCAGGGGTGCGACACGCTGGAGTCGGCGGTTGCGGTCGGAACCGAGTTACTGCCGCAGATTCAAGCGGCGGCACAGGGATTCGCATACGAAAGCGGGTACGATAAGGCAATTACCGCCGAAATAACCGAGATGTATTTCACTACCCGCAAATACGAAAACGTTACCCTCCCCGCGGGAAACTATACCGCTTTACGAATCACAATCGGGGCGGGTGAGGGCGAGAACTGGTGGTGCGTGATGTTTCCGTTGCTGTGCCTGCCCGCTTGTAGTGAATCACAAGCCGCACCTGTTATTAATCTGCCCGAAACCAATTCAGATAACCCGCGAATTAAATTCGCCATCTTTGAATTAATGACAGGCTTATTCAGATAAGCGTGAATCTTGCGAGTCTTGCGAATCTTGCAAGTTTTCAGAAACTCCAGAACTCTTCCGATTCGTGGCGTTGCGGGCGTTCCATCAGAACCCTCAACGCCTCTTTCGGGGGGAGTCCCTCGTAGCAGACTTTATACAACTGTGCGAATATAGGCACTTCCACGTCTTTTTCCCGGGCGAGTTTCAAGACGGTCTTGACACATTCATACCCCTCAACCGTCCCGACTTGTTCCACCGCTTCCGCCGCCGACACACCCTCACCGATTAGCAGTCCCGCACGGAAATTCCGTGAGTGTCGGGAGGTGCAGGTCACGATTAAATCCCCCACCCCGGCTAACCCCGTGAAGGTCTGCCATTTCGCGCCGAGTGCCGTCCCTAACCGTTTGATTTCAGCTAACCCCCGGGTCATAATCGCCGCAGAAGAATTGTCGCCCAGCCCCATTCCCTTTGTGATTCCGCAACAGAGGGCGATGGGGTTCTTTAATGCGCCGCCAAGTTCGCAACCGACGATGTCGTCATTCATATACACCCGAAAAGTCGGGGTTTGCAATGTCTCTTGAATATATCGTGCCGCATTTCCGTCTAAACCTGCCGCCACCACCGTTGTGGGAATCCCCCTGCCGACTTCTTCGGCATGACACGGCCCGGTCAAGACTACAATCGGATTTACGACGTGTATTCCGATTATTTCCGAAAGCCGACAGATGATGGTGTCACCGCAGGCACACTCGGCGAATCCTTTGCTGACACTGACTGCAACGGCATTTTTCGCGATATACGGCGCGACCTCTTCGGCGACACTGCCGATAAACTTCGATGGTACCGCAAATACGATTATATCGGCTTCGGCGGCACGAGTTATATCGGTGGTGAAGTCAATGCTTTCGGGGATTCTCACCCCCGGTAGCAGTTTCGCCTGCTCACGATGACGTTTTATATCTTCGATTTCCCGCGCAAACTTCGAATATGCCGTGACCTTGTGTCCCGCTTTATCCCACAAAACCGACAATGCCGTACCGAATCCGCAACCCAGAACAAATATATTGCTCACGACTGTTTCTCCTTTTCAAACCTGATTTTCTTCTCGTTCCCTTGAATCAGTCTTTTGATGTTGGCTTTATGTTTGAAAATCAAGAGAACCGCAATCGCCGAACAGAAAATCCCCGCTATTTCCCCTGCGAATATAAACGTACAGACGGCATAGAGTGTTGCCGCGATTACCGAGCCCAGGGATACGTATTTCGTGAGCAGGACTATTAGTATAAACAGCCCTAACGCAATCAATGCGGCGAGCCAGTTGATTACCAGCCCCGTCGCTACCGTTATGAGGACGGCTTTTCCGCCCTTGAACTTGTAGTAAATCGGATAGCAGTGCCCGATTACCGATGCTAAAGCGGCTATCCAGGAAAAAACGCTTAAATTTTTCGGCAATTCAGCCCCGAAATCAAAACGTATGCCTACAAGGTAGAGAAATCCCCATACAACTGCAATCGAAACAACCCCCTTCAGCACATCGAACAGCAGAACAAGTCCTGCCGCACGTTTCCCCATTGTGCGAAGGGTGTTGGTCAGCCCGGGATTGCCCGAACCCATTTCGCGAATGTCTTTACCGTGCTTGATTTTCGCCGCGATAATCGCAGGATTGATACTGCAAATCAAATACGGAATTATTATTGAAAAAGCTAAACACACATACAGCATCGCTTAATCACCTCTCTCGCGCGGAATAATTTTAATCGGGGTCATGTCTAATCCGAATGCCTCACGAATCTGATTCTCGATATACCGCTGATACGAAAAGTGGAACAGGTCAATCTTGTTGCAAAACACCACGAAGGTCGGCGGTTTTGTGTCTGCCTGAGTAATGTAGTAGAGTTTCAGTCGTTTTCCGCGGTCGGACGGTGGCTGAACTCGTGCGGTAGCATACGCGAGAAGGTCGTTGAGTTTCCCCGTGCCGATTCGTGTGAGGTTTTGTTCGCGGGTTTTACGCACAAGCTCGAACAGGGCATCTATTCTTTGACCGGTCTTCGCCGAAATAAACACGTACGGCGCGTACGACATAAACGAGAAATCCGCCATGAGTTTCTTGCGGTATTCGTCCATAGCCTTGTCGGTTCGATTGCCGAGGTTGTTTTGCTCGATTATTTGGGGGAGTAAATCCCACTTATTAATCGCGATTACGCTTGCTTTGCCTTTTTCGTGGGCATACCCCGCGATTTTGCTGTCCTGCTCGGTGTACCCTTCCACCGCATCAATCATGATTACGGCGACATCGGCACGGTCAACCGCCCCCAATGCGCGAATCACCGAATACCGCTCGATACTGTCTGCACCTATCTTCGATTTACGCCGCAACCCCGCCGTATCAATCAGCACGAAGCGTTCGCCGCCGCGCTCGACCGATGTGTCGAGTGCATCGCGGGTAGTCCCCGCTATATCCGAAACAATCGCACGCTCTTCCCCGGCGATTTTGTTCACCAGCGACGACTTCCCGGAATTAGGCTTACCGATTATCGCGACTTTCACGCTTTCATCTGCCGTTTCGTCAGGGTCTCCCGTGTTTTCCTTCGGCAATAATTCCATGACCCGGTCGAGCAGGTCGCCGGTTCCGTGTCCGTGAACCGACGAAACCGCGATAGGTTCTCCCAGCCCCAGATTATAAAACTCATAGAAGTCCGGCGGATTTTCCCCCACGTTATCGCATTTATTAACGCAGAGGATTATCGGCTTCCCGCTTTTTAAGAGAATCGCCGCAACATCTTCATCAGAAGCGACAAGCCCGGTTCGTACATCAACCACAAGAATAATCACGTCGGCACTTTCAATCGCGACCTGTGCCTGTTCCCGCATTTTCGACAGAATCAAGTCTTTTGAGGCGGGTTCAAGCCCGCCGGTATCAATCAGCGTGAACTCCCTCCCGTTCCAGTCGGCTTGTCCGTATAGACGGTCACGCGTGACCCCGGGTGAATCATCAACGATGGCGGTTCTCCTCCCTGTAATCTTATTGAACAACGTTGATTTCCCCACATTCGGTCGCCCGACGATTGCTACTATATTTAACATAAATATAACCATGCCTTTCTGCCACAAAGTGGCATGAATTCAAGCCTGTCAAGCTCACCTGCTCGACGGCGAAGCCGCCGTCTCCGTGAGCTCTTATTCAAACTTTCACCTCACATACACCAACAAAGACTGTTTTCTTCGGGCGTTTTTTACATAATCTTGAATAATTCGCTCATATTTCTGCAGGAGTTCACACTTCAAATAAACCGAAAAGAAATCCCGCCGAAAGACGTGGTTCAACCGAACCGCCGCCGCATTGTGTGAAACCCCGAACAGTCGGCTGACTTCATCAACGGTAAGGTTTCGGTTAAGCCGCTTCCTCAATTCGAGCAGAATTAACTCGGGTACTAACAATTCCGACGCGAAACGGTCGGCTTGGCGTTCTTCTTCCTCGCCATCCTGTCGATGCCCCAGGAAAACGTGCGCGATTTCGTGCGCCAACGTCCAACGCGAACGCAGGGATTCCCTAGAAGCCGCCGTCAAACGTTCATGCACAAGGATTATATAAATATCACCCTTTATAATAGTGCACCCGTCCTTGATTTCACGGCGTGAAATCGTTCGTGTCCCGGTGGCTTTCGCATAACCCTCAAACGTGTCGAAATAAATGCGTTTGTCTTCGCCGAAATTCATTCGCTGAATCTCGGGTGAAAACGCAGCAACCTCCTGCCGTAGGAGTAATTCCCTCGCTTTGTCGATAACTTTCATTTTCAGTGACCTCGTGATTTCAAATAAGCATCAATCGTGTTGTTGAAGTTATCAAGCAGGAAATCCCGGTCGCTCTCCGGGAGTGGTTCGAGCTTTCGGGCAAGCAGAATAATCTCGGGGTTGTCCCCGTCTCTCCCCAGTAAATAATCCACCGTCACCGCGAAATAATCGGCGAGTTTTTCAAGGGTTTTGGCATCGGGCTTTCGCGTACCGGTCTCCCATTTTCCGACGGTTCCTTGATTGACCCCCATTTCCTGTGCCAGTTGGATTTGATTTATGCTTTTATCAGTCCTCAACTGTTTTAATCTTTGCGGCAACATAAAATAAATCTTCCTTTCGCCAAGTCTTGTTACGACTATCAGTATAGCATGATTCGGCGAATATGTCAATACGGAATAAAATTTTCGAAAAAAATAAAAATTTTTTCAAAAAAGGCTTGACATTTGAATCAAAATATGATATTATGCCTTTATGGCATATGCCGCAAAGGCATAAACGAGAGTCAAAGGGCGGGCTTTGCTCGCCCTGCGGAGAAAACTCCGTAGGAGTTTTCGGAGTTAAAGCATAAAAGAGAGCGAGAGAAAAATCAGGCGGGAAATTCGTAAGAAAGCAAAGGAGGAATAAAATCATGTTAGTTAAAGAAGGAGGAAAATCAATCTGGAAATTAAACGGTGCGGCGGTTCCCAAAGACGTGGAAGGCTTGTGCGAACAAGTCGCCAGGGGATACGAACGACGAAAGAGAGACCATGAGCGTCGCCGATTCGATATAATGTATTCCGGTGGTTCGGGGTTTATCGAAACCGGGGGAAGAAGTGCGGGAAACATCGGCGACCCTTGTGCGCGGAAAGCCGAGCGTCTCGAAAAATTGGATTGCGGGCTTGACGCGCGATTAATCAAAGCGGTTGACGAGTCGTTGTTTGTATTGTGTGCGGATGTCAGCCGTGATTTACGCGAAAAGTTGATGAAATCCATCTTACTTAATTGCGAAAGCGGTCGGGATTATCCGTATGAGCAGTTGGGAATCGACGAGTTTTCGCGGACGGATTTCTATCGTCGCAAACGCAGATTCATAAGGGGAATCGGTGTGGTTTTAGGGTTGGTAGAGTAATATTAAGCGCAACAAAAGTCACGAGCGGCTTTGACGTGAGTGTCAAGACTTTCGTTGCGGAGCAATATTGCACTACAACAGTTTCGTGAAGGCGAGAATGATAATCACTGCGCCGCCAAGCCACGAGATGTTCAGGGTTGTCTTTTTTGAGAGTCTGCCGCCCAGTCTCCCTCCGAGCGGGACTGCCGCCATATGTACCGTCAATGAAACGCCGAGCATGACGAATGAATTCACCCCGCCGAGTGCCGCCCCGAATCCCGCCGCAATCCCGTCAAGGGAGAGTGCGGCGGCAATAATCGCGGCTTGAAAAGGGAGGAGACTTTTTTGCGGCGTGTATGAATCCGAACCCGAATCTTTCCCGCATTTGACGGGTTTGGTAAAAAGGCTTTGAAACAGTTTGAATCCGCCGATTAACATCAACACCGAAAAGCAAATGAGAACCCCTATTCCCGGCGAAATAAAGCCGGAAGCGTAGTCGCCGGCGAATAACGCCAATCCCAGAAATGCGGTACAGACGAGGTTAATCACCACCACACTCCCGAAAGGGATTTTCGTCCCTGTACATCCATATGCGAACGCCGCCGCGAACGCGTCAAGCGACAGCGACAGCGACAACGCCGACGCTTGAATAATCGCTTCAACAGAAAAATCCAAAATATCACCCCTGTAGTTAAGAAATCTTATTGGCATTAAGCTCTGACTACAGTATATTCTGCACGGAATAATAGGTGACTGGCAGAGGTATTAAGGAGTAATATTAAGTCGCACGATTAGGAACACCCCCGCGTATGCGGGGAACACCCGACAACGTCACGCAGCATATGAAGCTGATTGGGAACACCCCCGCGTATGCGGGGAACACGATTTCAAGGAGTCTTTCGACAATCACCGGAAGGGAACACCCCCGCGTATGCGAAGTAGAAAATCCCACTCGTGAAGAAACGGCTGCAAGCATAACGGAGGTATAACCAAATGGCACTAATTAACTGCACTGAATGTGAAGGAAAGGTTTCGGACAATTCGCCCGCTTGTCCTAAGTGTGCTTGTTCTTTTGAGGTGATACAAGAAAGTTGCAAAAAACTTTAAAAACCTATTGACAGGCGGCTCGCACCGTGGTATAATGTAATCGAATGATAAGCTATCGCACGATAGAAAGGAGAAAACGGTCATGACGAGCAGAGAATTAGATATCGCTGTTAGATATTTCATTAACGAATTGCACCCGGACACCTTAAAGCTGCAAAAACTGCTTTATTTTACGCAAGGCATTTCTTATTGTATGTGCGATGAGGAATTTTTCTCCGAGCAATTCCAAGCATGGGTACACGGGCCGGTGATTCCAGAAGTTTATTATAGGTACAAAAAATACGGTCGAACCCCTATTAATTTGAGCTACTCTATGCCTGAGCTAACTGTTAATCAAGGAGAGGTTCTCGAACACGTAAAAGAGATTTATGGGAAATACAGTGGGAAACAACTGGAGAGTTTGACCCACAAACAAGACCCATGGCTGAATGCTCGGAAAGAGCTTATGCCAGATGAACGGAATAACAAGACGATTTCTAAGCAAAGTATAGCGGATTATTTCATTGGATTGATGTTCCAGCCAACAGAGGAGATTTGGCTATGATTCTTGAAATCTGGTATTACAAAGCCAATTTGCCGAGTAGTAACAAGGTAAAAGCGCGCCCGGTGCTTATCGTCGGGGACGACCGTGCAAACGGTTTGCAGGTTGTGGACATTCATTATTGTATTATATCGTCTTCTTCTGCAAAGGGAGATTATGATGTGGAGATAAACGAAGAAATTGCAAAGGAAATTGGATTAGCTCGGGCTTCAATTATCAAGACAACGAAGATTTACACTGGTTCTAAACATTTATTGGAACGTAAAGTTTGTGATTTACCCGATAGCTTGAGGGATGAATTTGTCAAGAGATTTAAGGATTATCAGGGAAAAATGCTTGAATGCATTGAAAGCATTCGTGTTGGTGTGGGCGTAGGAGTATGAAGCGGGAGATTATAGTAGGAGGAATGTATCATGGCTTTAATAAACTGCACTGAATGTGAAGCGAAAATATCTGACAAAGCACCCGCTTGTATCCATTGTGGGAATCCTATTACTATGCCCGAACCCATAATCCCAGAACCCATCATGTTTGCTGACTTAGTTGATGAATGTGGAGGTGATGTCGATTTAGTAAAGTCAACATTAATGACGAAATATAATTATGATGATTTAAGTGCAGGAATACAATCTAACTTTATTATAAAGTACAACGACTGGCGAGAGTCAATACAGTGCAATGTTCTCATTAAATTTGAGGAAGATGACAATGGTTTAAAAGAATGTACAACTTGTAAAAAACGCATATCTCCTACTGCCGAACAGTGTCCACACTGCGGCGAAAAATTTGAAAAGAGATGTCCTAAGTGTAAATCAACAGACATTATAAGAATTGACGGGCTATCAAAAGGTGTGTCTGCTGCACTATTTGGAGTTTTTTCAGCTAATACCGTGTTGAGTGACTATCAATGCAGAAAATGTAAAGAGAAGTTTAAATAAGTTTAAGGACGACTAAGGTCGTCCTGTTTTATTAGTGTGATAATTTTTCTATAACAAGGTTGTGGTTCACAACACCGCAACCGAGATTTCACAACAATCTCAAAATCAATTAAGGACAATTCTAAAAACTTTATAGCATATAGAAAATCTATTAACGCATTAAAACAGGACACCGAATCGGTTCAAGCAAGTTTAGACGGACTTGGCGCATCGTTTGCAAGATTAAACAATGCAAAAGTCGCTGATGTAATTGCAAATAAAGCATCAATAAAATCCATTGAGGGATT
>Ga0099364_10001907_pt1 | contig 33721 bp, 30 predicted proteins | sample TergutTh196P3_FD_73070 | JGI IMG/M metagenome (GOLD analysis project Ga0099364, IMG submission 73070) | Microcerotermes parvus P3 segment gut microbial communities from Pointe-Noire, Republic of the Congo - Th196 P3 | ecosystem: Host-associated > Arthropoda: Insects > Digestive system > Gut ... | reverse complement strand
TTTACGATAGCGACTCTCTTTCCACTGTTTCAATTCTTCTAATGTATCTCTTTTTATTTCCATATCTATCATTTTTCGGCAAAATTACACATTATTCGTACGAATAATGTGAGAAATTACACATTTTTCATACGAATAACGTGAGAAATTACACATTATTCGTACGAATAACGTGAGAAATTACACATTATTCGTACGAATAACGTGATGTAATATAAAATATTGTTTTTGGTATAAAATTATTTGTAAAAATTTTTTAATTGATCTTGATGCTTAATTGTGAATTTTTGACGAATTAGTGTTATGGTAATTGTATAATGGCATTTTTCAGATTCCTCATTTCACTACGTTTCATTCGGAATGACGAATTAATACGTTACGTAGTTCAGTTTCCGCTGCGGCAGCGCCGCAGCGGAAACTTGCCACATCAAAAAGAATGATATGGTCATTCCGAGAGTAGCGAGGAATCTGTCTCTGCGTCATTTATATAATACATAACTTTAGATTAGTAACTATTCAGATGCTATTATAAATCTATTGTTTCATTGGTGTTTTTTTTCAATAAAAAACTTTTGAAAAAAATATTTATTGCTTTGCAATTATTCTTCAAAGTGTAGTGTTTATAAAATGATTTTCAAATTTATTACATAAAATAGTTATTTTTTTTTGAATTAGAAAATTTTATCTATTTTTGTAAAATATTTATAGGAACAATATCAAAATATTAATAAAAAAGAAACACTCTCAAAATGGGTGGATAAAAAAAAAGGAGTAATAAATGAAAAATATCTTAATCACAGGAGGAGCGGGATTTATCGGTTCTCATGTCGTCAGGTTAATGGTGAACAAATATCCTAAATACAATATTATCAACATAGATGCGCTTACTTATGCGGGAAATCTTGAGAATCTGACAGATATTGAAGACAAATCAAATTATAAATTTCTGAAAACCGATATAACCGATGCGCAGGTCGTTGCAAGAATTATAGCAATGGAAAAAATTGACGGAATAATCCATTTAGCCGCTGAATCACACGTTGATAGGTCGATTAACAATCCGTTAGAATTTATTCAAACTAATATTCTGGGAACTGTCAATTTGCTAAATAGTGTCCGAATAGAATGGAAAAACAAATTTGAAGATAAACGTTTCTATCATATTTCCACTGACGAGGTTTACGGCTCTTTGGGCAACACGGGAATGTTTACCGAAGAAACGGCTTATGACCCCAGAAGTCCATATTCCGCCTCAAAAGCAAGTTCTGACCATTTAGTTAGAGCATATTTTCATACCTACGGACTTCCGATTGTAATTAGCAACTGTTCAAATAATTACGGTGCAAATCAATTTCCTGAAAAACTAATTCCGTTAGCTATCAACAATATCAAAAATAATCGGCAAATACCCGTCTATGGCAAAGGTGAAAACGTTAGAGATTGGCTCTACGTCGAAGACCACGCAGCAGCCATTGACATTATTTTTCATAAAGGAAAAAATGGCGAAACCTACAACATCGGCGGCAACAACGAATGGAAAAACCTCGATTTGATACACCTTTTATGCAAAATTATGGACACCGAACTCGGACGACCACAAGGTACATCCGCAAAACTTATTACTTTTGTTACAGACCGCGCTGGACACGACCAAAGATACGCCATCGATTCATCTAAATTGATGCGAGAATTAGAGTGGAAACCATCTTTGCAATTCGAAGAAGGGCTTACTAAAACTGTTCAATGGTATCTGCAAAATCAGGAATGGCTAAATCATGTTCTATCAGGGGAATATGAACAATATTATAACGAAATGTATGGAAAAAGGTAAAAGAATTATTTTATTAAAATTAATAGTATTATGAAAAAGAAAATCCTAATTATCACCGTTTTAGCAATCATTACTCTAAATTTGAGTGGCAAGGAAGGAATGTGGATCCCTTTGCTTATAGAAAAAAATATCGTTGAGATGCAGTCCATGGGCTTTGAACTTACGGCTGAGGATATTTATAGCATAAATCAGGCATGTATGAAAGATGCGATAATGCTTTTTGGACGTGGCTGTACGGGTGCGCTCATATCGGAAAAAGGGCTGCTCATAACCAATCATCATTGCGGATTCGATCAAATTCAGCAACACAGTAGCGTCGAACGAGACTATCTTGCGAACGGTTTTTGGGCGATGTCAAATGAGCAAGAACTGTCGACTAATCGTTTGAAAGTTACCTTTTTACGCTCAATGGAAGATGTTACAGACAGAGTTTTAGAAAATGTTACTCCCGAAATGAGCATGAACGAGCGAAAAGAAATCATTCGAAAGAATATTATTGACATACGGAAAACAGCCGAAGAAAACACTCATTTTACAGCGCGTATTGAATCATTTTATCATGGAAATCAATATTTTTTGTTTTTAAACGAAGAATTTCTTGATGTTCGTTTGGTAGGTGCGCCGCCATCGTCAATAGGCAAATTTGGGGGTGATTCTGATAATTGGGCATGGCCAAGACATACGGGCGATTTTGCGTTTTTTAGGATTTATGCCGATTATGATAACAAACCCGCAGAATATTCCCCCAATAATGTTCCTTATAAATCACCTTATTTCTTCCCAATTTCCATCAAAGGCATCGAAGAAGGTGATTTTACAATGGTTTTCGGATATCCGGGCTCAACATTTCAGTATGTGCCAACGTACCATATTAAAATGCTTACAGAACTGATTTACCCAAAACTAATTGACCTTCGCACCGCAAAACTCAATGTTATGAACAAATATATGCAAGCCGACAGAGCCGTCAGAATACAATATGCCGCAAAAAATGCTAACTTGGCAAACTCGTGGAAACGCTGGAAAGGCGAAATTAGAGGGTTGGATATTTTGGATGCCGTAAACACAAAGAATAGTTACGAAAATGATTTTTTTAATTGGACAAACGAAAACGAAGTCAGAAAAAGTAAATATGGCTCAATTTTATCGGAATATGAAAATATTTATTCTGAATATTCTCAATATAGAATGATGCGAGATTATATTCTCGAATATATCGGACGTGCAGGATTGGAACCTTTGCGTCTTTCAAATAATTTCTATAATCTTGGTACTTTGTACTCTATCACTGCCACCGATTCTGAAATATTTATTACCGAAAAAAAAGAACTTTATGAGAATATTTTGTCTTATTGTAAAGATTTGCACCTCCCCGTTGAAAAAGAGACAATGATAGTTGCCCTAAAAATGTTGTTCGAGACTTTTACTCCAGATTTTTTCCCCGATATAAAAGAAACCATCGACAAAAAGTATAAAGGTAACATTGACAAATATATAGACGATGTTTTTGCTAAAACTATTTTTACAAACGAAACAGCACTTTTAAAAGTTTATGAAAACTTTAATAATCAGAGTGTTAATAAATTAAAAGAGGATGCTATATTTAAATTATATAGTTCAATTCGTGAAGTGAATCAAAACAAAATATTGCCTCGTTTCAACGAATTGCAAAACAAAATAGATAGCCTTAACCGTATCTATATGAATGCTTTATTAGAATTTGACACTGAGCGCGTTTTTTATCCGGATGCAAATTTAACTTTACGTGTTTCTTATGGAGATGTTAGTGGATATGATGCTCGCGATGCTGTTTATTATAAGCATTTTACAACTCTTGATGGAATAATCGAAAAAGAGGATAGTGAAATTTATGATTATAAAGTGCCCGAAGAATTGAAAGAGTTGTTTCGCAAAAAAAATTATGGTATTTATGAGGTAAATGGCACAGTTCCTGTTGCTTTTGTTGCTACTAATCATACCACAGGCGGAAATTCTGGTAGTCCAATTATCAATGCCTGTGGCGAACTGATAGGCATTAATTTTGACCGTGCGTGGGAAGGCGTGATGAGTGATTTGATGTTTAATCCTAACCAATGTAGAAATATTTCCGTAGATATCCGTTATGCACTATTTATTATAGAAAAATTTGCAGATGCAGGATATTTATTAGAGGAGATGAAAATAGTGAAATAGTTCAATTGGTGTGAAAAATGTTGCATTCGGAATGCATTAGGTATATTTGATTGTTTTTCTAACGAGCGATGCATTCTTTTTCCACAAGCTCAAATCATCGTCAAACAGAATGCTTTCTCATATCTAACTACTCACTACACACCACTCACGTCTTCCTTCCAAAATCAGCGGGTATTTCTCCCCAAATGTCTGTTTCCCACTTTAATACCTCATATTTATGGTTATTGGTATGTAGCCAATTTTCTGCGCGACTAATAACATTGAACAAATGCTTTGTTTTTTCTGTTTCTAAAAGTTTTGTAGCACACTTTTTCTTTTTTATCCAGCCTATTGCAATAAGAGAATCGGTATAGATAGGAATATTTAAGTTCTGTTTTTTTAGTTCAGCTAAAGCGTGAACGATGGCTAAAAATTCTCCAATATTGTTAGTACCAAATGGAAAATGTTGGTGAAACCAAACTTTTTTATTCCAAACGTGAACACATCTATACTCCATTTTTCCGGGGTTTCCACTGCAGGATGCATCAACCGAAAGACTATCAAAAGCAGGGATGCTTTCGTATTGGTCATCAAAATTTACTGATGTACCCTTTTTTTTACTCTTTTTTTCCGCTTTTGGCTCTATATATGAATAAGGAATATTTTTAAAAGCCTCTTCTGCCGCGGCTTTAGTTGTAAATGCTTTATACTGAGCACCCGAAAAGCCTTCAACTTGTTTCTTACAATCATTCCAATTTTCAAAAATACCCCTCGAATGTCCGTTCCAAACTACATAAAACTTAGGTTTCATTTTTACAATTTAGCAATATTTGACGTAAAGAGGCGTACCGCCATCGCAAGTAAAATTATTCCAAAAAACTTTTTTACAATAAAAATTCCGCCGGGTCCGAGTAACTTCTCTATCTTATTTGTATAACGCAGAACGAAATAAACAATTATTATATTTGAGAAAAGAGCCAAAATAATGTTCAGTGAATAAAATTCTGCCCGTAATGATAGCAAAGTAGTTAGAGAACCAGCACCCGCAACAAGTGGAAACGCAATAGGAACTATTGATGCGCCCGATGGCGAATCATGTCGGAATATTTGCACACCCAAAATCATTTCTAAAGACATTACGAGCAAAATAAATGCACCCGCAATGGCAAAAGAAGCCAAATCGACACCGAACAATCCTAACAACATTTCTCCGGCAAACAAAAATATTACCATGATACCCAACGAAATTGTTGATGCCTGAAATGCGCTTATTTTTGCGCCTTTTTCGCGGATGCCAATAATAATTGGAACAGCACCCAGAATGTCAATAACCGCAAACAATACAATGAATGCAGACAAAAATTCTTTAAATACAAAACTCATATTTTTCGCTTTAAATTTGGGCGCAAAGATAGTATAAACTTTTTAATTATAAACATACATGTAAAAAAAAGTGGTATTATCGACAAGAAAAGTAGACAAATTTTTTCAGAATTTCAAGTCTCTGACAAGATTATTCATCGCCTTTTAATCCATCCAATCTTCCTATCCCAAATACTTGATTTTTAGCAATATAACAATAGATAAAAAGGAAAGTAATGAAATGTTTCGTTTTTGTTAATTTAACCTGCATTATTCATAATATTTATTTTAAAAGCAAAGTCGCAAAGTTGGGAACGCATTAATAGTTTTCAGTTTTCAGTTTTCAGTCATTTATAGTTTTCAGTTTTTTTTGTGTTTCTTAGTGTTCCTTTGTGTTCAGATTTTTTTTACGCAAAGAAACAAAATATTACTTTATTCGTTCATCACTTTCTTTTATGAAATAATGCAGATTAATATCTAAACTCCAATAAAATAAAAAATTTTTCAAAATTTTAAAACAAAATTCATTTTTTTTCGTTAAAAAGAAAAATATTTTGAATGATTTTTTTTAATAATAACTAACTTAAATTTAACATTTTCAAAAAGTATGGCACAAAACTTAGACCCCGTTATTCAATTAAAAAAGGAAAATTGTACCAGTTGCCACCGATGTGTTGCTGTTTGCCCAGCAAAATATTGCAATAGTAACAAAGACCACTTCATTAGCGTTATCAACAACATGTGCATTGCTTGCGGGGAATGTATCAGTGTATGTACAAATAACGCCAGACATTATTTGGATGACTTAGACGCATTTATTACCGATATCCAAAAGAACAAAAAAATTATTGCTATTGTTGCGCCGGCGATTGTTTCAAATTTTCCCGACCATTATCTCAAAATTAATAGTTGGCTCAAAGATATAGGAGTTGATGCCGTATTTGATGTCAGTTTCGGCGCCGAACTGACCATCAAATCATATTTAGACTATTATAATGAGAAAAAACCGAGAACAATGATTGCGCAGCCTTGTCCCTCAATAGTTACCTACATTGAAATTTACAAACCCGAATTGCTTAAATATATTGTTCCCGCTGATAGTCCAATGGTGCATACAATGAAGATGATAAAACATTTTTTCCGGCAATATAGTAGCCATAAAATTGCTGTTTTATCCCCGTGTATTGCTAAAAAACGTGAGTTTGCTGAAACCGGATACGGCGATTATAATGTTACTTTTGCGACTCTCAAAAAATATTTAGACGATAATGGAATAAATTTAGATAAATATAATGACCAAGAGTATGATGGACCCAGTGTAGAACGCGCAGTACTTTTTTCAACTCCCGGCGGACTACTCAGAACAGCAAAAAGAGAAAACCCCAAATTAGTCAAAATAACCCGAAAAATTGAAGGATTACCTTATATATATGATTACCTCGATACTTTGTACAATGAAATTAAAAATGACCGAGCGCCAGTTCTCATTGATTGTTTAAGTTGTCACGCTGGTTGTAACGGAGGACCCGGAACACTTAATAAACATGAACCATTAGATAAAATCGAATATTTTGTTGAAAAGAGAAAAGAACAAAAAGTTAATGTCAAGAAGGCAAAACAAAAAATTAGAAAAAACGTGAACAACTTTTGGGCAAAAAATCTTTACAACAGAAACTACGTAAACCGGTCTGAAAACAATTTCATTAGATATCCCTCAAACGAAGAATTGAAGCAGATTTATGTTAGTATGAAAAAACTTAAACCGTTAGATTTTCACAACTGTGCGTTTTGCGGGTATAATACATGCGAAAAAATGGCTATCGCTATTTTTAACGAACTAAATAGTAAAGAACATTGTTATTATTTCAAAGCAGATATAATTTCTGATATGGCGGGTCAAGTATCCGAAACTACAACTATTCTTAAGAAAGAAAATAAAGTAATTACGGACTTTATTATTCAAACAAATGAACAGACCGCAAAACTTGTGAAGGAATTTGCCGAATTAACAGAATCTGTCAATAAAAACGACAATATGCTCTACGAATTTGATAAGATTGTTGTTGCGATAAGTAGCATTGCTTCACAGGTTAATTTGTTGGCTATCAATGCATCGGTTGAAGCTTCACGGGCAGGAGAACACGGTCGTGGATTTGCTGTTGTGGCAAAAGAAGTGAGACGTTTAGCCGAAAATACCGCCAAAGAAGTGAGCAAAATTAAGCCATTCTTAAATAATTTAGGAGATCTTTTCCATAAAATTCATTTACAGATTAATACTGCATCCGACGATTTTGGAAATGCACAAAGAATTAACAAAGATATTGAAAGAGGTATGGTAGAAATCGAAAATATGATAGACGAACTTAGCAAAAATACCGATTCCTTCCTATCTTATACAGGAACTATGTAATTAGTATTGAACATTTTATATACTATTTTTTAATTTTATAAATTTAATATGAGACAGACCAAAAAATTTTTGCTGCTAATTTCAATAACTTTATTAGCAGTTGTTCAAGTTTACTCCCAGAGTGGGAAAATAGAATTTACGGAGTTTACCCTCGAAAATGGGTTACACGTAATTCTTCATCGAGATACGGGGACACCGATTGTTGTTGTTTCCGTAATGTACAACGTTGGATCAAAGCATGAAAATCCTGACCGTACAGGTTTTGCACACTTTTTCGAACACCTGATGTTTGAAGGAACTCAAAACATTCCACGAGGCGAATACGCCAAAATCGTGGAAAATGCCGGCGGAGTTCTGAACGCTTTTACTTCCAACGACAGAACATATTATTATGAACTTTTGCCATCCAACCAGTTAGAATTGGGTTTATGGTTGGAATCAGAACGAATGTTGCACGCAACAGTCGATTCAATTGGTATTCAAACCCAAAAACAAGTGGTACTCGAAGAAAAAAAGCAGAGAGTAGACAACACTCCTTACGGTACGATGTTCGAAGAAACCTTTAAAAGAGCATTTACCGAGCATCCTTACCGATGGCAAACAATTGGAGACCCCGAACATATTATGGCTGCGGAAGACGAAGAGTTCCTAGATTTTTATAACAAATTTTACGTCCCCGACAATGCAGTTCTGGTAATTGCTGGTGATATTGACAAAGAACAAACTAAAAATTTAGTGAACAAATACTTTGCCGATATCCCAAAAGGTGCATCTCCTAACAATTATCAGAAAATTATCGAGCCCATGTTAAAAGGTGAAGTTAGAGACACAATTTTTGACAATGTACAACTACCTCTGATAATTCAGGCATATCGGTCACCCGCAATGAAAACTGAAGACCATTATGCAATGGATATGTTGAACACGCTTTTATCAACAGGACAAAGTTCAAGATTGTATCGCGAATTGGTTGATAATAAAAAATTAGCTCTAATGTTGGCTTCTTTTCCTATGTCTCTGGTTGAGCCTTCTCTTAGCCTTGTATTTGCACTGCCCAATATGGAAATTGACCCGTATGAGCTTGAAAAAGCAATAGATGCCGAAGTTGATAAAGTAAAAAAAGACCTGATACCCGACAGTGAATTCCAAAAACTGAGAAACCAATTCGAAAACAACATTGTCAGCGGGAACCAGAGAATGGCTACAATTGCACAAAATTTAGCGACATATCATACTTATTTCAAAGACGCATCATTAGTGAACAACGAACTCGAAAAATATATGGCAGTTACACGCGAAGATATTCAACGTGTTGCTAATAAATATTTTAGACCCGAAAATAGAGTTGTATTATATTATATGCCTAATAAATAAATTTAACCTTTTAATAAAAATAAATAGATGAAACGTATTATTTTATTCGTCATATTAATATTGACGGTAGCCGTATTATCGGCTCAAATAGACAGGTCTGTACAGCCAAAAGCAGCGCCAGCACCTAAAATTAACATCGGTAAACCCGAAAAATTTACCCTTAAAAATGGACTTACAGTATTTGTCGTTGAAAATCACAAAGTACCCGCTATTTCTTATAGTTTAACATTAGATATAGACCCTATCCTTGAAGGAGACGCAGTTGGTTATGTAGATTTTGCAGGAGGACTTATGCGAACGGGTACAAAAACCCGAACCAAAGCAGAAATTGACGAAGCAGTTGACTTCATTGGAGCCTCTTTAAGTCCTTATTCTACAGGTATTTATGGACGTTCTCTGACTAAACATAGCGACAAATTGTTGGAAATTATGGCAGATGTACTTTTTAACCCTATTTTTCCGCAAGAAGAGCTTGACAAAACAGTTACTCAAGCTAAGTCTGCACTACAAGTGAGCAAAGACCATGCATCTTCAATCGCCGACAACGTCCGAAAAACGCTACTCTATGGAGTAGATGACCCATACGGCGAAATAATGACAGAAGAAACTTTGGACAATATTACGGTCGAACATCTTGTTAAATATCATAACACTTATTTTCGACCTAATGTTGCTTATTTAGTGATTGTTGGAGATATTACTCCAAAAGAGGCAAAAAAACAAGTTGAAAAATATTTCGGACAATGGCAAAAACAAGATGTTCCAAAACATATTTACGAAAATCCGAAACAGTTCACTGCCCCTATAGTTGCTATTGCCAACAAAGACGGTGCAGCGCAATCATCGATAGCAATAGCCCATACTATTAATCTTACTCCCGGGCATCCCGATGAAATAAAAGCAAAAGTTATGGATGACATTCTCGGCGGAAACTCCTTTAATGCAAAACTTTTTAAGAACCTTAGAGAAGACAAAGCATTCACATACGGAGCATATTCTAATCTTAGTTCCAACAAACGAATCGGAAATTTTAGAGCATACGCTGATGTAAGAACATCTGTTACTGATAGTGCTATTGTTGAAATTTTGAAAGAAATGAACATTATGCGAAACGAATTGGTGAGCAACTACGACCTCGAACTTACTAAAAATATGATTGCTGGAATGTTTTCTTTGTCCTTAGAAGACCCTCAAACAATTGCACGTTTTGCCCTTAATATCGAAAGATATAAACTGCCCGCAAATTATTATCAAACCTATCTCCAAAACTTAGCTGCGGTTACTGCACAAGATGTTAAAGAGATGGCGAATAAATATCTGAAACCTGAAAATTCACTTATTTTAGCAGTTGGAGACGTTTCTGCTATCAAAAATTCAATGAAAGTTTTCTCGCCAACAGGTGAAGTTACAGAATATAATTATTATGGTAAAGAAGTTATTTCCACAGGAATACCCGCTGGTGTTACAGCAAAAACAGTGGTACAGGCATATATTGATGCACTTGGTGGCGAAAAAGCATTAAACGAAGTGAAGGAATTAAAAACAGTTGCCACAATGTCGATGCATGGAATGGAAGCCGAAACGGTTACACTGAAAAAAAAGCCATTTAAAATGAAAACGGAGATAAATACCATGGGAATGACAGTAACTTCAGTAGTTTTTGACGGTCAAAAAGCAAAAAGTAGTGCTATGATGAGCGAACCACAAATTATTGAAGGTGAAGAAGCCGAACAATTTAAGGATGGGGCAGTTATTTTCTCCGAACTTAAAATGTTTGAAAATTTAGATAACCTCGAACTGATTTCCGTGGAAGATTTAGACGGAAAACAAGCCTATAAAATGAATGTGACCCTACCCGACGATATGTCCACGATTGTATATTTTGATGTTCAAACAGGATTTAAACTTAGAGAAGTAGTAGTTACTCCACAAGGCACTGCAACCGTTTCCTATGAAGATTATACCGATTTTGACGGTATAAAGTTTCCCCTAACGGTAAAACAAGTTTTTGGACCTCAATCCTTCGACATGAAATATGTTTTAATAGAAATAAATAAAGGAATCGATGATTCAGAGTTTGTAATAGAATAAATGTTAGAGATTTATATTCTTTGTTACGAAATTCAGCCAATTGATTAGCATTAGCAAAAGATTGGCTGAATTTTTTTTCTTAAAAATTGTTAAAATTTGAAAACTTTTTTGGTTTTTTCAGTTTTTTGTCTTTTCTTTGCACCGACTTTTTTTTTCAAAATGACGCTAAAAGAACGTATAATAGAAGAATCTCTGGAATTATTCCGTAAACAAGGAATAAGACATACAACAATGGACGATATCGCCAAACATATAGGCATATCGAAACGTACTATTTATGAGAACTTTGATGATAAAGAACATTTATTGATTGATGCCTTAAACTTTGCATTTATAGAAAACAAAAAATTCATTGAAGAAACTTTTTTAAAAACCGAAAATGTTCTCGAAGCAGTTGTTAAAATAGTTAAAGCAGGATCAGAACAGCACAGAAAGCAGTTTAATTTGATTGAAGAAATTAGAAAATATTACAATAATATCTATAAGGATATGTTATTATGCAATGAATCTAACAAACTGAAAGATATGGAGCATTTAGTTTTAACAGGAATAAATCAAGGTGTTTTTCGACACGATATTAATCCTGAAATTATTGCATACGTCTTTGTCAAACAGTCAGAAGGTTTATTGTTGCAAGACGAAAGTTTGGATGGCTTTTCGAGAGTTGATATGTTTAAAAATATGGTAATTTCGTTTATTCGTGGATTATGTACTCCAAAAGGAATGGAAATTTTAGATAATTTAGATAATTAACAAGGTAAAAATATAAGATAGTGATGAAAATCAGAATAGAAAAATTTATTAGTTGTGTAGTGGGATTGGCAATTTCAGCCACAATTTATTCTCAAGCTCCTCAAGAACAGGCAGGAACAATGCGTCTCACACTAAAAGAGGCGCAGGAATATGCACTACAATATAACAAAACAGTCCAAAATGCAGGACTTTCAGTTTCGCAAGCACAAAAAAAGGTGTGGGAAACAATAGCAATGGGACTCCCACAAATGAACGCAACCCTCGATTATACTAATATGTTGGGTTTTAAGATGGAACTTTTCGGAATGTCATTAGCATTAGAGCCAACAAGCACTTTGCAGGCAACAGTTACGCAACTACTTTTTAGCGGAAGTTATTGGGTAGGAGTTAAAATGGCTAAAATCGGTGCTGACGTTTCTGAAACATCCAAATTACAAAGCGAATTAGACATCAAACAACAAGTCCAAACTGCATATCTCAGTATTCTTACGGCAGAAGAAAATCGTAAAATACTCGAAATGAACCTCGAAAACATCGAAATACTTGCTAAAAGTACGGCAGATATGGTACGAATCGGAGTTGCAGAACAAACTAATGCCGACCAACTTAAAGTGCAAGTTGGAACAATTATGAACGCTATTAAATCGGTAGAGCGCGCCGTTGAAATGGCTTATAATTTGATGAGGTTTTATTTAGGAACAACTATGGAAACTGAAATTATTTTAACTGAATCATTAGAAAATTTGATGAACCGAGGTTCAGCCGAAGAAACCCTTGCTACTCCTTTCGCCATCAACGACAATTTCAATATGCAATTGATGGAAAAACAGATTGAACTTGCGAACCGTCAGATTCAGTTAGAATATGCCTCAACGTTGCCCACAGTGGCATTGTTTTATAATTATACCTATAAAATAAAGGCATCAACTTTTGATATGACCCCTCAAAATGTGGTTGGAATGCAGGCAAGTATTCCTATTTTTGCATCGGGGCAGCGAAATTCAAAGATACAACAGGCTAAAATAGGGCTCGAAAAGGCACAACTTAGTCGTGAAATGGTTAGCGACCAAATGTTAATGCAGGAAAAACAACTTCGTTTCAACCTAAAAAATGCAATAGAAAACCTTGATTTACAGCAAGAAACGCTTGAAGTATCGCAACGAGTTTTTGACAGTTTAACACGAAAATATAATCAGGGTACGGCATCATCGTTAGAAGTTACTACCGCAAACACAAATCTGTTGCAGGCTCAGAGCAATTATATTTCTGCAATTATGAATGTGATAAATGCAAAAACAGAACTTGAAAAATTGTTAAATACGTTATAAAATGCTCACTTCCGAAGATGTAAAAAATATAGCCTCCTACGGTGAAGGTTTTAATGCGGAATTTAAACTTAGCGTTCCGCAAAAGGTGCGTGAACTTGCCGAAGAAGTATGCGCTTTTGCTAACGTGGCAGGCGGTAATTTGCTGATAGGTATAAACGACAATAATGTTATTGAAGGAGTTGTGATTGACAACAAAACCCGTTCGGCAATTCGGAACGTTATAAGAAGTATTTCTCCTGCGGTAAAAACCGAAATGTATTCTGTAAAGGTCGCAGAAAAAACCGTTTGGGTTATTGAAGTTCAGGCAGGAAAGGATAAACCATACATTTTTTCGGGGGCTATATATATAAGGGAAGGGTCGAATACTCAAAAAATGACTACTGCCGAAGAAATGCGCGGCTTTTTCAGAGAAAGTGAATGTATTTTTTTCGATGATATTCCATGTCGTAAGTTTAATGTTGATAATGATTTAGACACTGAATTTCTAACTGAATTTAAGATGATGGCTGGGTATCATCAAAATATTCCTAACGAACATCTTTTCAATAATCTGAAACTTTATAACGATGATGGTTATTTTAAGAACGGTGCTGTTTTGTTTTTCGGAAAACGCCCCGATGAACTATTAGATAGTGCGTTCGTGCGTTGCGTACTTTTTGGCGGAAAAGATAAACGCTTTATTGAAGACGACAAACGTATGTATGGTCCGCTGTTTAAGCAATATGAGCAAGCGTTGGCATGGCTGAAAAAGCATCTAAAAGTGCGGTATGATATAGAAGGACAAGGCGGCAGACCACGCAAAGAATTGTGGGAAATACCCGAAGTAGCAATGAAAGAGGCTTTAATCAATGCTCTTGCACATAGAGATTATTACGATAAAGGAGCGAGAATTACCGTAGAACTATTTGATGACCGTTTGGTAGTAACAAATCCCGGAGGATTGGTGAATTCAATTCCGCCTGAAAAATTTGGAACTATAAGTAGGTCGCGTAATCCAATGGTTTTTGGTTTGATGGAACGTATCAGGATGGTTGAATACATTGGCTCGGGCGTGATGCGTATGAGCGATGCCATGAAAGAAGCCAATTTACCGCAGCCTGAATTCGAATTTAAGGGAACTTTCAGCATTTCGCTAACTAAAGACCTTGACTTTGCAGAAAAAGGGTCTGTTGAAGATAATGGTACAGAAAAAATCGAACTGTCTGATATTCAGAAAAAAACACTTGCATTAATTAAAACAAACAACGCAATCACAAGTAGTGAAATAAGCAAAGAGTTAGAAATTACAATGAGGCAGGCTCAAAGAATTATCAAACAATTAAAAGATATGGGATATATTGAACGTGAAGGTGCCAGAAAAACGGGTGTTTGGGTAACTAATAACAGAATGTCGTAATAAATGTCGTAATAAATGTCGTAATAAATTGCTAATGTGCTCATATTAAATATATTAAAAGGTGTATAAATAAATATTCTGATGTCGTATTAAATGTCGTATTAAATGTCAGTGTAAGTGTGTATATTATTTGTTTTCAATAAGTTAATGAATTTTAAAAAATATTCTTGATGTCAGTGTAAATGTCAGTGTAAATGTATATATTATTTGTTTTCAATAAGTTAAATGTTTGTAAAAAAATGGTCTTGATGTCAGTGTAAATGTCAGTGTAAATGTATATATTATTTGTTTTCAATAAGTTAAGTGTTTGTAAAAAAATGGTCTTGATGTCAGTGAATGTCGTAATAAATGTCGTAATAAAATACTAATGTGTTCATATTAAATATATTAAAAGGTCTATAAATAAATATTCTGATGTCGTAATAAATGTCGTATTAAAATTTTAAATAATAAAAAATAATGATATTAATTCAAAAATCAATAAAGATGAAACAAATTTGTGGTATTATACCAATAATGATTGTTTTTATGTATGGTTGTGGCGGCGCAGGCAAGCACGCCGATGATAAACAAACGGCAAATCCGCAAGATTCTACCGTTTTGGTAAAAGTTCAAACGGTGAGTGAACAACCCGTTGAGCAATTAACCGAATTAACAGGCAACATCGAAGCCTATAAAGTAAATTACATTGCGCCAACAATTCCCGGACGTATCGACAATATTTCTGTGAACGTGGGCGACCGTGTTCAAAAGGGACAATTGTTAGTCCAAATGGACAGAACAAATCTTGTGCAAGCAAAGTTGCAACTTTCCAATGCCGAAAAAGAACTCGGTAGGGTTGAAGAACTTTTCAAATCAGGAAGCGCAACCCAGCAACAGTTCGACCAACTGACATCGCAAGTAGATGTTTTAAGAGAAACAGTTCGTAATCTTGAAGAAAACGTTTATTTACATTCGCCAATTGATGGAGTGGTAACAGCCCGAACTTTCGACCCAAAGAACATTTTTGCAGGTGCACAACCAATTCTTACAGTGATGCAGATTGCTCCCGTAAAAGTGTTGGTAAACATTTCCGAAATTTATTTTCCGATGGTGAAAATGGGAATGGAAGTACGAGTCAGATTAGATGTATATCCTAACAGAGATTTTGTCGGAAAGATAAATATAATCTATCCCACAATTGACCGACTGTCCAGAACTTTCAATGCGGAGGTTACAATTGCAAACAATGATATGACCATCCGTCCGGGAATGTTTGCACGTGTGGAACTCAATTTTGGAACACTTGACCACGTGGTTGTGCCTGATTTGGCAGTAATTAAGCAGCCCGGAACAAACACAAGATACGTTTTTACAGTCGAAAACGGAGTTGCCCGCCGACATGAATTGCAATTAGGACGGCTACTCGGCAACAATTACGAAGTAATTTCAGGCATAGAGCCGGGTATGCAGGTAGTTATTGCAGGGCAATCACGCCTACTTGACCTAACTCCTGTGAAAATTGAAAAATAGATAGTTGAAATCTGACTTTTCAAAATAAGTAACTTTTTAATTATAATGATATGGATGTAAAACTAAATATCAATTTCAAGCAATTTTTGGATTCAATCAAATTGTTACCAAAAAATCAATTAGAAAAAATTAAATTGGAAATGCTAAATATTACTGAAAAAACAGACGAAGAAATGGAAAATTTTAGAAATTTGCTACTTTCGGGACCCGTTATGGATGAAAACCAATATCAAGATTATTTAGAACGAAGAAATAGGTATAGTGTATGGGACAAAGAGTAATATGTTTGGATACTTCTGTTTTTATTGAATACTATCGAAAAAAAGAGAAAAAGAACACTTTTTTGTATTCACTCGGAGAACAATATAGTAGGTTTGCTGCTTCGACTATAACTGAAGAATATATGTATCAATGAATTATGACTTTTTCCAAAAATACTTCCGAAATAGTTCTGAAAAAAAATGCTTGACGAGTCTTACGAATTAGTTTTTAATAAATTACCCAGAAAAGTTCAAAGTGAAATAAATGATTTTTAAAATATTTGAATATGGGAAAAAATGAAAAATTAAAACTTTTTGAAGAAAAGAAAGTACGTATAGTATGGAATCAAGATGAAGAAGAATGGTATTTTTCAGTACAAGATGTAGTTGAAATTCTTACTGATACTGTAAATGCAAAGGACTATATAAAAAAAATGAAAAAACGGGACCCCGAATTGAATTACAAGTGGGGGACAATTTGTCCCCTAGTTGAAATGATAGTCGCTGATGGTCGAAAACGAAAAATACAGGCAGCAAATACTCAAGGAATTTTCAGAATCGTTCAGTCTATCCCGTCACATAAGGCTGAACCTTTCAAACTTTGGATAGCACAAGTCGCAAAAGAACGCGTTAGTATTGAAAGTAAAAATTGATTAATACAGTATGAACAGAGGCGAAATCGTTATATATCAAACACCTGACGGAACAACCAATTTAGATGTACGTTTGGAAAATGAAACTATTTGGCTTACACAAGCACAAATGGTTATGTTGTTTGATTCTAGTAAAGCAAATATTAGCGAACATATCAAGCATATTTACAAATCAAATGAGTTAGAAGATGTTACAACTATTCGGAAATTCCGAACAGTTCAAACTGAGGGAAAAAGAGAAGTATCTCGAGAATTGGAATATTATAATTTGGATATGATAATTGCAGTCGGGTACCGTGTTAATACAATAAGAGGTACTCAATTTCGCATTTGGGCAAATAAAACTTTGAAAGAGTACATCGTCAAAGGATATGTAATAAATCAACGAGTGCAAATCGAACAATTGCAAGATTTAAAACAAACAGTCAAATTGTTATCAAATGTACTTGATGCACAAAGTCTAACCGCTGATGAGGCAACAGGTTTATTGAAAGTTATTACTGATTATACTTACGCCCTCGACACTTTAGACAAATATGATTATCAAACTCTTGGTATATACGATACAACCAATGAAATATCTTTTGTTGCAACTTATGAAAATGCAAAAGAAACCATTGATACACTTCGTAAGAAATTTGGTAGTAGCAATCTGTTCGGAAATGAAAAAGATAATTCTTTTAAAAGTTCGATAGGCACTATATATCAAACTTTTGACGGTAAAGATTTATATCCTAGTATTGAAGAAAAAGCAGCCATGTTGTTATATCTTGTTGTCAAAAATCATTCGTTCAGTGATGGTAATAAAAGAATTGCTGCGTGTCTTTTTCTTTGGTTTTTGGAAAAAAATGCTGTTTTGTACAAACCTGACGGGTCAAAACTTATTGAAAATAACACTCTTGTTGCGTTGACTTTGATGATTGCTCAAAGTAAAACAGAAGAAATGGATATTATGCTCAAAGTAGTTGTTAATCTGATAAATAAAAATAATTAAGTAAAAAATGACAGCGTCGGAAATTAAAAAAATTATAGCACAAGGCGAGGGTGTTTCCACTGAGTTCAAAGAGGCGAAGGAAAAAGTACCTACATCGTTTTACGATACTGTTGTCAGTTTCGCAAATACGAACGGAGGTATTATTCTTTGGGGTATTGATGACGAGGGCAATCTTATTGGTATAAATTCCGACCATACAGTGAGGTATCTCAAAAATATCGTTACCGCACTTAATTCGCCTGATAATGTTAATCCTACGCTTAACCTTGAGCCATTGGCAGTGAAATATGACGGTAAAACAATCATTGCGGTACATGTTCCTGCAAGTCCACTGGTACATGACCATGTTGGCAGAATATACATACGCCAGCACGAAGTAGATATTGATATTACAAGTAATCAGCACAAAATTCGTGAGCTTTTCCTCAAAAAAGGAGCAATATACACCGAAAATCATATTTACACCGGACTGAAAATGTCTGATTTAGACGAAAAGTTGTTTGACAAAGCAAGAAATTTAATTAGAAATATCCGAAACGACCATCCGTGGCTAACCGTTGATAATATGCAGATTCTTCGCGAGGCGGTTCTGTATTACAATGATTACGAACAAAATAAAGAAGGGTTTACACTTGCTGCCGCCTTGCTTTTTGGAAAAGACATAACAATTCAAAATCTGCTACCCGCTTACAAAGTAGAGGCAATGGTACGTATCAATAATAAAGATCGTTGGGACGACCGATTAACCTTGCGCACAAACTTGATTGACACTTATTTGCAACTCAAAGAATTTATAAACAGGCATTTACCAGACAAATTCTTTTTGGAAGGTGACCAACGAATAGACCTACGCGATAGAATTTTCAGGGAAATAATAGGAAATATAATAATTCATCGCGAATATACCAATGCTACTTCCACCGAACTGATCATTGAAGAAGACGCTGTCAGAACACTTAATCCAAACAATCCAAGGTTTAACGGCATTATGGATTTGGATAATTTCAATCCACACCCTAAAAATCCTAATATTCGTAGATTTTTTACCGCGTTAGGATGGGCAGATGAAATAGGGTCAGGCATCAGAAATACGCGAAAATATTTACCATTATACGCTGAAAACGCTAATCCAATTTTTATTGATGAACCAATGTTTAGAACTGTCATTCCGTTAGTTAGATACACTCTGTCTGGTTTTGCAAAAGAATGGCATTGTTGGTTGAATTTGCACGAGAAATGGATGCCGAAATTGACAGAGTCTTTGAAAAATATTGAGATTGACGGACAATTACAAAAGATGGAATGGGAAGAACTTTTAGAATACATTGTACCAAGTTGGATTGAAAATGCGAATAAGCTGGCACCAAGTTCATTCAAAAAAGGCACTAAGTTGCCCAAGCCTCATTTTTCTGATAATCAACCAATTGATTTCTTTGAAACACTTCGTCAGACAGAAAAAGGCTACAAGTCGGAAACTGAAAACAGACAATGTTCATCTAAAAAACCAAATGAGTTGGTCAACAAAAAAATACAATATATTATTGTCATTTTATCAATGCTTGGAAATCCACTTTCAATAGACGAACTGATAGAAATTTTTGGTTATCGCGATAAAAGCAAATTTCGACAAAATTATATCAAGTTATTGGAATCCCTCAGTTTTATCAGTAAAACCAACCCCGACAAGCCAACAGCGTCTAATCAAAAGTATTTAATTACAGAAACAGGAAAACGATTTTTAACTAATAGAATGTAATTATTAAAATGAAAACTATAAAAATATTTAAAAATGATTAAATCAGAAGAAATCAAAACTTTATTTGCACAATTCGAGCAAGCCTCCGCTGAATTTGAAGGAGTTGAGTGCTGGAGTGCAAGAGAATTACAAAAATTATTGGGATATTCTCAATGGCGTAATTTTGAAAACACTATTGAAAAAGCAAAAGAAGCCTGTAAGAATGCTGGTGAAAATCTATTTTATCATTTTGCTGACGTCAGCAAAACGATAGCGATGCCAAAAGGTGCTGAAAAAGAGATAGATGAGATACTTCTCACTCGCTACGCCTGTTATCTTATTGCACAAAATGGCGATAGCAGAAAAGAGGAAATCGCTTTTGCTCAAAGTTATTTCGCAGTACAAACACGAAGAGCCGAAATCATTGAGCAACGCATTTTAGATTATGAACGTGTAAAAGCCCGCGCTAAATTAGCAGAAACCGAAAAAATTCTATCAGGTATTCTTTACGAAAGAGGAGTTGATGACAAAGGGTTTGCCATTATTCGCTCAAAAGGAGACCAAGCCTTATTTAGATTAAATACGGCAAGTCTGAAGCGTAAACTGCAAGTTCCTGATAATCGCCCTGTTGCTGATTTTTTACCTACAATCAATATAAAAGCAAAAGATTTAGCGGCAGAAATGACATCTGTAAACGTACAAACTAAAGACCTGCATGGAGTAAAACCCATTGAAACAGAGCATGTTGATAACAATCGGGCTGTAAGGAATATGCTTTTAGAACGAGGAATTGTTCCCGAAGAATTACCACCTGCAGAAGACATAAAAAAAGTAGAAAGAAAATTGAAAAATACAGAAAAAATAGCATTAAAAAAATAATTAATAGTAAAATGAAATTCACGTTACGCCCATTTATAAAAAATAACAATGAATAACGATATTTCAATAAACAACTACAACACAATACTTCACGAGATAATTGAAGAAGTAAAAATGACACGTGTTGTTGTTGCAAACAGGCTATGTACCTCATTAACACAACTTTATTGGAACATAGGAAAACGCCTTTCTTCTGAAAAATTAGAAAAAGGATACGGCGGAAAAGTTGTACAACAACTATCGGTTGATTTAAAAATTGAATTCCCCGATGCAGAAGGTTTTTCACCTCGCAGTTTGTGGGATATGAAACGTTTTTACGAATTTTATACCGATGCAGACCAAATACTGCCACAACCTGTGGCAGAATCTAAAGATGAAAAACTGCCACAGCCTGTGGCAGAATCTAAAGATGAAAAACTGCCACAACCTGTGGCAGAATCTAAAAATGAAATACTGCCACAGCCTGTGGCAGAATCTAAAAATGAAAAACTGCCACAACCTGTGGCAGAATCTCAAGATGAAATACTGCCACAGCCTGTGGCAGAATCTAAAAATGAAAAACTGCCACAACCTGTGGCAGTATCTGAAATTAAAAAACTGCCACAACTTGTGGCAGAATTGCCATGGGGTCATAACAGGCTTATTTTAAGCAAAATAAAGAACAAAGAGGAAGCGCTTTATTACACAGAAGCTGCCGTAAAAATGGGTTGGACTCGCAATTTATTGCTCAATTTTATTAAAGCGGATACCTATAAAAATGCAAAAAAACTACCTAAATTACACAACTTCGAGACAGCATTGCCTCAACATTTGCAAGAGCAAGCCATTGAAATGCTTAAAAGCACTTATAGTGTAGGGTTTTTGGGTATTACTCATCTAATTAAGGAAAGAGAGTTGGAAAAACGCCTTGTTGAAAAAATTAAATTTTTCTTGCTCGAGTTAGGCGAGGGCTTTTCATTTATAGGCAATCAACATAGATTAATACTTGGTCAAAAAGAGTATTTTGTTGATATGTTGTTTTTTAATCGTAAAATTAAATCACTGATAGCAATTGACTTAAAAATTGGTTCGTTTGAACCTGAATTTATCGGAAAAATGAATCATTATCTTGGACTTTTAGACGACCAAATGAAAATGGCTGACGAAAATCCGTCAATAGGTATTATTCTGTGCGCCGAAAAAGACCATATTGAAGTGGAGATTGCCCTACGTGATTTTCATAAACCAATAGGTGTTGCTGAATATAGAACTATATTTCCTGAAAATGAAATTAAATCAATGATTATAAGAGAATTAAATAATTAAATCTAATAAATATTAAAAAATAAAATTCGAATAATATGAAAATTTACGAAACATCAGTCAGAAACCCCATATCAACGATAATGATTTTTATTGGGGTTATAGTATTTGGGCTATTTTCGCTGCAGAGACTCTCTATTGACCTGTATCCTGATATTGAAATACCGTTTATGGTAGTGTTTACAACATATCCGGGTGCCAGCGCCGCTGATATTGAAACTAATATCACAAAAAGAATGGAAGACAACCTCAACACTGTTAGTAACTTAAAAAAACTGACATCAAGGTCGAGTGACAACTTTTCTATGGTTTTTTTGCAGTTTGAATGGGGAACTAACCTTGACGAAGCAACAAACGAAGTACGAGACGTTATTTCTCGCGTAGAACGGGCTATCCCCGAAGATGCAGACCGACCTACTATCTTCAAAATGAACACAAGCATGGTGCCGATACTTTTCTTGACAGTAACAGCCGAAGAAAGTTATCCCGCATTAGCAAAAATGCTCGAAGATAAGATAGTAAATCCGCTGAATAGAGTTGACGGAGTTGGCGCTATAAGCATTGGCGGTGCGGTTACTCGTGAAATTCAAGTAAATCTCGACCCATTCAAAATGGACGCATATCACCTTACCATTGAGCAAATTGGACAAGTGATTACCGTAGAAAATTTGAACGTTCCCGCAGGAACTATGGACATTGGTTCGGGAACATTTTCAATACGTTCCGAAGGTGAATTTAGTAATAGTGACGAAATTAAACAACTTGTAGTCAGTCGTTTAGGCGGAAATACTGTTATGATGCAAGACGTTGCCGAAGTGAAAGATACTATCAGAAAAATTACTATGGAAGAACTGATAGACGGACAACGTGGTGTCAGAATTGTGATACAAAAACAGTCGGGCTCTAACTCCGTTGCCATTTCAAAAGCAATAAAAAAAGAATTGCCAAAACTTGCAAAAGAACTGCCACCCGACGTGAAAATTGACGTATTAGTTGATACATCCGAATTTATCGAAAACAGCATCGATAGTTTGACTCAAACTGTTTTGTTTGCATTCCTTTTCGTAATGCTTGTTGTATTGTTTTTCTTAGGTAGATGGCGCGCTACATTTATCATTTTGCTAACAATTCCAGTATCTTTAATAACAAGTTTTATATATCTTTTTGCAACGGGCGGCTCGCTTAACATTATATCACTCAGTTCGTTATCAATTGCAATAGGAATGGTAGTGGACGACGCAATAGTTGTTCTCGAAAATATTACAAAACATATTGAACGAGGCAGTTCTCCACGTGAAGCCGCAATTTATGGAACAAACGAAGTATGGTTGGCAGTTATTGCAACTACATTAACCGTGATTGCAGTATTCTTTCCGCTTACTCTGACGGGTGGTATCGCAGGAATTATGTTTAAACAGTTAGGATGGATAGTTTGTATTGTGATTACTATTTCAACCGTTGCTGCTATAACGCTAATTCCAATGCTTTCAGCAAAAATGCTTAATTTTCAGAAAAAACACACCTACAAAGGATTGGGATTTTTGTTCAAACCAATCGACAAATTTTTAAATAATCTTGATAATGGTTATGCACGACTTCTTACGTGGTCAGTACGGCACCGTGCAGTCATTATGATTGTGAGTTTTGGAATATTTATTTCAAGTATCTTTTTGGCGACCAAAGTTCCTTTTGAATTTATGCCCGAATCTGACCAAGGACAAATGAGTGCAACAGTAGAATTAGAACAAGGAAGAAGTTTAGAATATACGCGAATTATCACAGCAGAAATAACCGAATATATAAAGGAAAATTTTCCTGAAATAGAACGTATTTCCACAAGTACGGGTGCTGCTGATGGTTCAAATATTTTTGCGGCTTTCGGAACTTCGGGGTCGCACGTAATAAGCATCACAATGCGTTGCGTAGATATGAAAGACCGAAATAGAGACGTTTTCGAAATGGCTGACCTGATACGCGACAAATTTGCCACAATGCCCGAAATTGTTAAATATTCAGTTGGTACGGGTGATAACGCTATGATGGGTGGCGGTATTGACGTTAAAGTGTTTGGACACGACTTTGACGTTACTGAAAATATTGCACGTAATTTTATGGACAAATTTCAGGGAATTAATGGCGTTCGAGATTTGAAACTGAGCCGTGAAGATATGAAACCCGAATATCGTGTAATTTTTGATAGAGAAAAACTTGGAATTTATGGTTTAAACACTGCCACAGTTTCGACTTTTATCCGTAACCGAATTAACGGACTGACGGCAAGCCTCTACCGCGAGGAAGGAGATGAATATGATATTGTTGTGCGGTATGCAGAAGAGTTCCGTCAATCAATCGAAGACATCGAAAATATTAGAATATATGGTTCATCGGGTCAGGCACTTAGGGTAAAAGATGTAGGTCAGGTTGTTGAATATTTTTCACCTCCTTCCATCGGACGGGAAGACAGACAACGAGTTATTTCAGTATCTATGTCGCTTCATGGAGCAGCATTAGGCGAAGTAGTACCCGAACTAAATAAAATAATTTCCGAAACAGAATTGCCCGTTGGGGTAAATGTTGCCGTTGGCGGTGCAGCCGAAGACCAAGCCGACTCATTTGGCGATATGGGAATACTTTTATTGCTTATTATCTTGTTGGTTTATATAGTGATGGCAACACAATTTGAGTCAATGTTAATGCCTTTCATTATTATGGTTTCGCTATTTTTCGCCTTTACAGGAGTATTTATTGCACTGTTTATTACAAATACCCCTTTAAGTCTTATAGCGTACATCGGTGCAATAATGCTTGTGGGTATTGTGGTGAAGAACGGTATTGTGATGGTAGATTTCACCAATTTGTTGCGTGAGAGAGGATTAACTGTCAATCATGCTGTTATTGATGCAGGAAAATCTCGTTTGCGTCCCGTGTTAATGACAACTCTGACAACTATTCTTGGTATGTTACCATTAGCAATTGGAATTGGCGAAGGCTCAGAAATTTGGCAGCCGATGGGTATTGCAATTATTGGAGGCTTGACATTCTCTTCTGCTTTAACACTTATAGTAGTGCCTGTTGCGTACTCTTTACTTATGCAATTGAAAGCTTTTGTACAACGTTCAAACAAACAGAAAAAAAGAAGAATAATTCAAGATGAAGATTGATATTATATTGTGAAAATTATGAATAAAATTAAAGAGATATTCTCAAAAAGTACATATCGTGAAATATACGCTTATATCAAAAGTGATTATATTAGATATGGAAAAAAGCCCACTTTTTGGAAAATATTTTTTAATGCTGTTTTTGGAAAAAATTATTGTTTTGCTTTTACATTTTGGTTACGTCTTTGTTCTAAAAAGAATATTTTTTATGGAATTTCTCGATTTATGTATAGCAGATACAGGAAAAGATATGGATTACAAATTTCGCCTTCAAATAAAATAGGATACGGATTATATATCGGGCATGGATTTGGAATAATAATGCATCCAACAGTAGAAATTGGAAATAATTGTAATTTAAGCCAATTTACAACAATTGGTTCAAATGATAATAAAGCGGCAACAATCGGTGATAATGTTTACATCGGACCTTCAGTATGTATTGTTGAAGATGTAAAAATCGGCAATAATTCATCTATTGGAGCAGGAGCGGTTGTTACCAAAGATGTTCCTGAAAATGCAACAGTGGCGGGCGTTCCTGCAAAAATATTGAACTATAATGAACCCGGAAGATATGTGATAAATAGATATGAAATATAGTCTTCATTATTTATAAAAACTATTTGTAGGAGGAGATGCTGGGAGGAAGAATACAAAAATGAAAAAAAGTTTACTCGCTACTGACTACTCACCGACTCTTCGTGTATTGATTTAAAAATATCTGTAATAAATTCTGGTGAGAGACCTAATTCTTGCAAGCCTCGCCCCTACAATACTATACGGGATGGTAATTGTGCGACCGCAAGGGTCGCACACACAGCGAAACACAGATATAAGTGATATGCAGCGAGACTATCAATAGTTTTTATGAATAATACAGGTTAATATTTAAAACTTATTTTTTATGTTTTATTAAAATTCTATGATAAAGTTTTTTTCCGTTATCCTTGTAGCCCTCTATTAATTCTCTGATAGTTATTTCTTTAAGTTCAATGTTCATATTTTCTATTTTTAATGAATATACGCGAATATACATCTTTGTTGTTTAAACGAACTCGGTTTCCCCAATTAAAAGAGGTCTTAAGTCCGCCCGCCAATAGATTGTCTGCGTCATTTCTTCCGATAATTTCAAATTGTTCAGGATTGTATTTGTCCAAAAATGTTATCGGTACTCCCATAACTCCAGCATAATCCTTCGGAATTTCTGCAACTTTATTTACATTGATTGCATCGTAATTGTCGAATTTTGGATATTCTTGGGGTGTGAAGTTTTTGTGCAGAATAATCTTTTCGTGTCGTTTTGAGTGGTCAAGATTAGTAAACCACATTATACTTCCTTTGCTGAAATATTTTTTTCCGTCTTCGATTTTTATTCTTGTTTCGGTTGTTATATCATAATCCATAGGCACTTGAAACCATTTTATGCCACCATTGTCAACCCCAAGCCAAAGTCTGTTTTCTTTTATAAACTTGAAAATTTCCTTGTATGTTATGGCATTTTGGTCGCCAATAATCAAAAATTTTTTGTCGGATTCTATTAGTTGTGTAACATATTCTCTGAATAACGAAAATGGAGGATTGGTAACCACAATATCAGATTGCTTAAGTAGATCAATTGTTTCTGCGTCGCGAAAATCACCGTCGCCGCTCAAATATTTAATTCCAATATCTTCAATATCTGGAACTTTATTACCTTTTTTATCGCCGTTGTATTCTAAGAAAATTGATTTTTCAGAGTTATGTTTGCTAAACAAATCAGCATTTTGGTTTTTGTAACAAGTGGTAATCAGTTTTTTAAGTCCCAGTTCCTCAAAATTGTATGAAAAATAGTGAAAAAAATTACTTATTCGCGGGTCATCACAATTACAATAAACCACTTTGTCTCTAAAATGGTTTTTGTAATGGTTTAACTCTCTTTCAATGTCATATAGTTGAGTGTAAAACTCATCCTTTTTTGCGTCTCTCGCTTTATGTAAATTTGTATTTTTTGGAACTTCTGCCATATCAACCTGTCAGGTGCTTTTAAATGAAATTAGGGTTGTTAATAATATCAGCGCTTTTGTCTCTTAGACTTTCACCCAACGTCCCAGCGTGGTTGATGGTCGGAGTTGAGGGGCTGATCACTTCAAATTTAAACAAAATTTTATGCGGGGCTACACCGCCCCTTGCGCTAAACCGCTTCGTTAGGTGCTGGCATTTGCCAATATCATATTCTGTCTTTGTGCATTGTTATAACTTACTAAACCATGCCAAAAAGCATCATTTTCTAAACTTTTTTCTAAATAGGCGTGTAATTCGTGAAAAGTCATATCTTTTGTCTTTTCATAGACTTTTGCCTGAATTTCATCTTTCATTTTTAAACAATCAAATCTTTTCATAATCAATAAGGTCTTTAGGATTTCTAATTTCAAGGGTTTGATAACCATTTTTAAGATTTACACCATTGTAACCTCTTATACGAGTGAGATTTACAATGTGTTTAAAGTTCCAACTTACCAATACATCCACTTTGTTAATTGTTGCAAGTGCTATATGCCTGCAATCATCCAAACTTGTGCTTCCTACAACATTTTCAATAATGTATTTATCGGCAAGTTCTTTTGCTTCTTCAGTCAACTCAATTGTTTCAAAATTGTCATTTGAATAACTATTTAAAAGGTTTCTCACTCGTTTTGGGGCACCTTTTAATTCTTCTCGTAACAGGTTCGAGACAACAAAAATAATTTCTTTATTTTCAAGAAGTTGAAAAAGTAATTTTGTCTCTTTTTCAAATATCTTGTCAAAAAAGCCACCCACTACTGACGTATCAATGTATATTCGCTGTTTCTTCATTTTAATAAATTTAATTGGGTGCAAAAATAAATGAAATTTTTTAATTACATGCAAAAAAAATGTTTTTTTTGTATGTCTAAAAGTTTTTCATTGACCAATAACTTATAGTTAAATGCGTTACGTACAAAAAAGTCTTTATTATTGAAAATATTATACCAAATTTTTTAAACAAATAAAATAATCATAAAAATGTTCGACTTTATGCATTTACTAAAAAAATGTTATTCTTCACTTTACACCGAAACGTTTGTTTACATAATCAATTATTACGATGTCGTCCAGGAAAAATGCATTTCCTGTTAGTCCCCAGATATTTTGTTGTTGATAAAAAACGTCAAAAGTCCCAACTTCGTCGTAGTAAACAATAGGACTTCCCAAATTTTTGTCCTCAAACTTTATGGGGAAAATGGTTTTTAATCCGTAGAAAGTGATTAATTCACCCCAACTCGGAACTTTCAAAGAATCAACAATTTCTGTTCCTCCTATCTTTAATGCGTTTTCTTTTGATGTTACAAGGCTAAATATGCCTGAACCAGTATCAAACATTAAATACTCTACGTTACCGTTAATTCGAAATGGAACACTAATACGTCCATTATTTATTGAAAAATCTGCAAAATACGCATCCTGATATTCAGTTGGGAGTGTATCGATTACTGCTAATCTGCTTGATTTGTAATCAATTATCAATACTTTATTTTGAAATATATCTGCACCAATTGTCCCAATTGGTGATTTTCTATATATAAAATTAAGTATTCTATGCCCATAATTTGTAAACAATCCAACATCAATACCTTTAAAAACAACATTGTCTAATTTTAAATTAACATTCCTAAACATTGGATTTTCTTTCCCTTGAATCCAAAATGTTTTGGTTGTATCCAATTTGTTATCGAGTGAAGGATTTCTCTTGAGAATAGGTTTAAAGTTATTTCCGTATAAACAAGTAGTTGGTGCCGCTAAATCAAATTGCATATAAAAATTTCTCGGCAATTCATCTATTTTTACTGGTATTTTAAATGCCGCTTTTTCAAATTTTTGCCCTTTTTTGGAAAATGATACCCATTCGAAATGAATCCATTCTATCTCAGATGGTGAACCTTTTTGTGAAATTTCATTTGAAACTAATTTTGCGCATGAAATCATCAAGATGCTAAAAAATAAAAAAATCAAAAATTTCTTCATAAAAATTATTTTATATAAACATATTACAACAAAATTTTAAAACTAAAATTTCGTTAGATGTTCGTTACTCAAGTGACTATTTCACGTTTCTATTTCTTTGTCCAAGCACTCTCGCCCACTTGTACGCAACGTCCCAGCGGCTTGGCGCAGCGGCGGCTTTCACCTCACTTCGAGCGGGATACAAACTTTCAAATTTTTACTGCCGTTTCTGCGGAGCTACGGCTGCCGTTGCGCCAAACCGCCTCGTTAGCCGTAGCCCATTATCGTCATGTTAAAAATTTTTCTAAACTGTTTATGTTGTTTTTCAATTTATTTGGATTAATTTCTTTCAATTTATTAATGTTAAGCAATTTCCATTGAACAGAGGGAAATTCCAAATATTCTTGATATTCAGTAAATTGCGACAATTCATTACCTGCCTCAAAAAAAATCAAAAAGTCCTTGTCCTGTCGCGTTAAATTTGAATTGATAAAATAAATCAATTTTTCACGAGTTTCTGCATAGTCGCTGTACGAAAATGGGATGTCGGTCATTCCTGCAAACTGCTTTAACATTGTTTCCTGTTGGTCAATTCTGTTTGGTGATAGAAATTCAATAATCGGTCGGTCGCCTCCCAAAAGGCAATAGAGAAAACCTTTTTTCACTTGTTCAAAATCGGTTACAAAATCGAACATCAATTTTATATCAAATAAATCACGTGGGTGTTGCCTGTCAAGCGCCGCCGTCATTTTTCCTCCGTAAAGTTGCGAAAGGGAAACAATTTTTGCTTTGTTCGAGGTTTCAAATTCTTTTTGCGCCTTTTCGCAAAGTGGTCTCATTTCGCATGGCTCAACAAGACCTCGTTTTGTTCCGCTAACTTCTATTTTTACCATAATTCCTTTTTGTGTGCAAAAAATCTTATTCAGTTTTTCGGTAATAATAACATTCGGGATAACAGACTTTATTTTTGCTTTTAAAATTGACAAATTCTTATGAATTTCGGCAAACGATACTTCTCTTGGCTTTACAGGTGTGTAAGTAACATCAATGTCAACCGAATAACGCGGTAAATCAAGTATATAGAAATTTATAGCTGTTCCTCCGTGAATTGCAAAATTTTCAATTTCTGCCATTGTCGGAATAATTTTTAGCAGTAATTCAACTTGTTGTCTGTAAATTTTATTCATAATTTGCTAAATCTCGTGGTATAGTTATTTGATATTTTGAATTATATACTCCGTTTTTTTCTATTGAACGTTTGCCTTTACCTAAATCTATATTTGTTAAGTCCAAATCTTCAAACCATGGATGGCTTGCTTTTTCTGCCATATACATAAATAAACGTTTCACTTTTATTGATTTACATTCTTCTAACAATTGTTTTAGTAAATTAGGTCTCAACCCATTTAACATTTCCATAACTTGGTACAAATCAGTCAGATTATTGTATTTAGGGGCAAGCGATAAACTTTCTAAAAACGCTCTTTCGGGAGTAGAAACTGCCATTTCAAAATTATTTTCATTGATTGTTGATATTCCGGTTTCGTTAAATTCGGAATATTTTTTCAGGATTTCAACATTCCAATCATATTTTGAGAACCATTTTGGAAACCACTCATCACGGGGACAATAAACGACTACTGTCTGTCTGCCGAGCGGAACATAATGTGCAAAACCTCTCATTTCCAAAGCAGATAACGCCCCTATGTGAAATTGTTTGTTTAATTGACTGTTAAAGCATGACAAAGCGTTAAATAAAGTAGGTTTTTCGCCTGTTCTGTACATTACCCCCTTGTCTATTGCCGTAAACCATTTGGAATTACGATAATGCCTTTGCAAAAAATAAGATATTCCGTTCCTGTTCAACCAAGAACCAAAATATAAGGCTCCCGATGGAAGTCTCTGCAGCAGAGAGTTTATTTTTGTTTGTTCAGTTGTATTCATACTGCAAAATTACAAAAAAAATTAAACTTGACAAAAAAAATTCGATTTTTTTGTCAAGTTTAAACAAAACGTCTTGCTATGTGTTTGTTTACTGTTTCACAATTTTACTGTTTCCGATAATCTTTCCATCTGAACTGACAACTACATTGTAAACTCCATTTGGTAAGCGTTTTATGTCGATGGCTGTTTTGCTATTTGCGTTTTGATTTAATACTTCTTTACCAAGCATATCATATACTTTTATTGTGCAGTTGCCTTCACACTCAACAAAAATATTATATTTTGCAGGGTTAGGATAAAGAGTAAAATACTCCATTGATTTATTGAAAATGCCTATGCCATCGTAAGTAAAGTTCATTGTACCGCTTAAAGTATAATTTTCTTTACCGGTTTGCACGCTAAAATAAGATGAGGAAACTGTAATATCACTACTTGTAAGAATACCATCCGAATAAGATATAGCACTATTTTCAAAGATAGGGCTATTTAACCAGATAGGACATGCATACTCGTCTATTTCATTTTTAAAGAAATCTATAGCAACACTCTGATTGTTACCTTGAAAATTTGTCAAATTAATCAAGCTTGATAAGTCAAGTTCTGACAGGTTGTTGCCGGAGCAATCCAGCCTTGTCAACGCTGTATTGTTTGTAATATTCAAATCTGACAGGTTGTTGAGGCTGCAGAGCAGAGAGAACAACACAGTATTGTTTGTAACATCCAATTCTGATAGGTTGTTGTCGCCGCAGTAAAACATTTGCAACGCTGTATTGTTTGTAATATCCAATTCCGACAGGTTGTTGGAGTAGCAACTCAGCACTATCAACGCTATATTGTTTGTAATATCCAATTCTGACAGGTTGTTGTCGGAGCAATCCAGTATTGTTAACGTTATATTGTTTGTAATATCCAATTCTGATAGGTTGTTTTGGTAGCAGAACAGATTTTGCAACGCTATATTGTTTGTAACATCCAATTCTGATAGGTTGTTGTAGTGGCATTGCAGCTCTGCCAACGCTGTATTGTTTGTAATATCCAATTCTGACAGGTTGTTGTAGCAGCAGGACAGATATAACAAAGCTATATTGTTTGTAATATCCAATTCTGACAGGTTGTTGGAGTGGCAGGACAGCGATGTCAACCCTATATTGTGTGAAACATCCAATTCTGATAGGTTGTTGGAGAAGCAGGACAGCACTGTCAACGCAGTATTGTTTGTAACATCCAATTCTAATAGTTTGTTGTAGTTGCACTGCAGATATGTCAAAGCGTTTAATCCTGCAAAAGATGCAGTTCCTGTCAAGTTTTTATCGGATAAAGACAGTTGTGTAATTTGCATTGGGGTTTCTTCATTCCAAGTGGCAAAGTCCCACGTTTCTGGTGCGTCAGGTGTTGCTTCTAAGCCGTTGTTTGTTATCAATGCGTTAATAACCGCAACATTAGTGGGGTCGTAAGTTTGCGCATTAACTGCGCTCATTATTGCAAAAATGCAAATAATTCCTAAAAATAGTTTTTTTACCATTTTAATACTTTTTGATGTTTTACTTTTTTCCATAAATTACTAAATTTTAATTAATTACTAATTTTTCAGCCTCTGTCCGATGTTCGGTTGTCCGCTGTTTCAATTTCATTATTTGGTTCAGCGTCCGAGTCCACAGGGTTTCGGCTAACAAATAAATATACGCCCTTTTTTTCAAAAATAGAATCTACAACCCCCAATTGGCATCAAGCCGTATTGGTAGATATATTCCTCTTTTTGACGATTTTCATCGTAATATTTATACCAAATATTTTTATGGTTGGTTAAATTATTTACTTCAAAAAATATTTCAATAGAACTACGTTTATAATTTTGTTTCAGGTTTACATTCAAATCTAACCGAAAATAATCGGGTAATTTATCTTTATATGCTTTATCCCAATCAAATTCGTACATTTCGGAACTTGTTGAATATATTGACTTCACTTCAACGGGAACAAATCTTTTTCCGCCGACGTACGCTCCTTTAGTGTTTACAGATAATAAACTTTTAGTTCGGATTTTCCATTCGTATCCAAAGAGTGCGTTGAAGGCGTAATTTCCTGCAAATTTTGTATTTCGTTCAATTTTATCGTAACCTTCATATTTAGAATCGAATAGCGAAACGGTTAGCAAATAATAATAATTTTTGTCGAAAAATTTCTCAAAAGTTATTTCCATGCCATAGTTGTATCCTGTTCCTTCATTAACAAAAATATAGTTCCATTGGTTATAAAAGTCGTCTCCCAAGTTAAGAATAGATTCAGCGGGTATTTCGGGTATAACAGGTATATTGAAAAGCGATTGATAATAAACTTCGGTTTTGAGGTGCATTCCGGCACCAACTTTTTGGTTGTATCCGACAACTGTTTGCCAACTTTTGCTCATTTTTAAATCTTTATTTATGAGGTTTCCATTTTCTTCGTACAAATAGACTTGTCTGGGCTGTAATTGCGAGTGTAATCCGCTACCCAAACTGAAGGAAGTTGTCGGTGATACTTCCCATTTGAAACCGATTCTCGGTTCGATGGAATAGTCGTTATTAA
>Ga0099364_10001906_pt1 | contig 33723 bp, 38 predicted proteins | sample TergutTh196P3_FD_73070 | JGI IMG/M metagenome (GOLD analysis project Ga0099364, IMG submission 73070) | Microcerotermes parvus P3 segment gut microbial communities from Pointe-Noire, Republic of the Congo - Th196 P3 | ecosystem: Host-associated > Arthropoda: Insects > Digestive system > Gut ... | reverse complement strand
GAGGGTAACTGTTCCTCTGGTTGTGTTGCTGACGGTTGTTTTAGCTTCCGCGCTGTCGGCGATTACTTTTACTTCTCTGCCGCCGCCGCCGCTTTCGGTGTTATTCGTGCCGCCGCCACCGCCGCCGCCGATTACACCGCCGGAAACGATTTGGTCACGAACAGCGTCACCGCCGCCTCCACCGCCGCCGCCGTTGCCGCCTTCGTTAGAAGGTTCGGGTTCGGGCAGGTCAGGTCTAAATGTGATATTTAAAGTTTCTTTTTCGCCGTCAGCAGAGGGTGAAAGAGTAACTTTGATAGGATGAGTTATTGTACCTTCTAACCACGTATTTGCCGGACCTGTGTGTTCCACGTATGCGGGCGTACCTAATTCGGCATCCCAAACTTCGATTTTTCCGTTGCCATTGCTATACGTAACTCTGGCTTCGCCGACAATCAATACTTCCTCGTTTGTTTGGGCAGTTTTAAACCTAAGTCCTGCTGTAACATTGTCAGCAGACACTTTAACCGAATCGCCGTCCCGTCCGCGTGCGTTTAAATTTGATATTTTTACATCCGTTAATACGGCTCTGTATTGAGATATGTTAAAGTCTTTAATACCAGCCACACTGCGAGAATGTAGCCCGCGTTGTGCGGTAAAGCTTGGTTCCTGGGAAGCATCCCAAGTTACAGCTGTTGGTGCATCTGTACCATTACCGACAAATATACTAGCCGGAGTGAACGCACTGCCAAGGTACGCAATTTCGTATCCGTAAATAACCGGGTCACCCTGGGCACTCGCCACATACTTTACCATTCCTACCCCATTGGCTTCCAGTCCGGATACAAGGGCAGCCCAACTGTCTGAGAAAGTGATGGGGTTAGTTAAACCGGCAGTGGTATAAAACATGGGGTCAACATCAGAAAACGGCGAATAAATAGCATCATCCTCGTATCCATCGTCCGCGCTTGAAAACAGTGGTGCGATAAGGGTTGCCGAAAGAGCCAAAGCCGAAGCCGCGGCAATTGCCGTTGCTCTTTTGAATAAACTTTTGTTCATAAAAAAACCTCCAAATTATTTTAAAATTTACGCTCCTCAATCAATCAGAAAGCTTTTTGCACTGTACACATGGTTTGCAACCCAAACGCGGTGCAATTCCCGATTGATTTAAACCGTACATATATCATACACGCTTTGGCTTTATCTGTCAAGGGGTTTTTGTATGATTTGGAAGAAATGTGTATGTTTTTTTTTTTTTTTTGTGCAATTTTACCAAAAATAAATGAAAAATCTTTGTAGGGGCGACCGCCTCGGTCGCCCGAATACTCCCTCTGCCGTCTTAGCTCCCTCCGTCACCTGCGGGTGACACCTCCCTCTAGGAGGGAGGCAAAAAAACAAGCCCCCCTCCTAGAGGGGGGGTGTCAGCGAAGCTGACGGGGGGAGCGTTCGGGCGCACGAGGCGTTCGCCCCTACAAATTGCGTGCGGGACAGGCAAGCCTGTCCCCTACGACCCTATTGCACAGGTGGAAATTTTGTTGTGGTTTTTTGAAAAAAGGTATTGACAATGGGGGTTGGGTGTGGTATAATAATTATAATAAATCGAATGGAGAGGTGCGACCCTCTCCATTCTGGGAGTTAACGATGCTTTTCCTTGTGACGGGGGCATCGTTTCTTTTTTCGTTCAACGTAAATTTTACGAATTGCAAGCACCAAGAACTCGCCTGCAACGATTGCCGCTACGTCTAATAGAAAACTAAACGGATTACTCATGTATGTACACCTCCTCTCATAGGATTAAGGCAGGAGAGGCACTCCCCTCCCGTAATCCCACGAAAATCATCGGTGACACGCAAGCCGAAACAAATTTAAGACACGTTAACTCCTTGTGGTTTATTATAGCGGATTTTGGCGGTTCTGTCAATCATTGTACCGAATTGTAATATTTTTTTGTTTTTATCCGGCATGTCCGAAGCTGAAATTGATAGAATCCTTAGCTTTAATCGCAAGTTGTAAACTGTAAAAGGGCGCGCGGAGGGCAGATTACTGCCTCGGCGCGTTTGCTTTTTCAACCAAGCTTAAAATGTTTTCTCCGGCAACCATCTGCGCGGTTTCTTCTTCTAAGAGGTCTAAAAGCATGTAAAATTTGGTTACTTCTTCGGCGTATCTGCCCCAGCGACCTACAATGTCACTGCCGACCATGAATCTGTCGGGGAATTCCTCAATCAGTTTCGCCCAGCCGTCCAAATCCTTTAAAATGTACTCTTCAAACACAATCCATGAAATATCATAGTACAAATTGTCATTCTCAGCAAGCATTTCACGGGTAATTTCAATCAACTGCGGGACTTCAATCCGCCGCGAAATTCCGACATGGGGCCAGATGATGTTCGTATCCCTGTTGTGCGCGAGAGCTTGGCGCATCTCTTCCAGATAAATAGGCTCATCGCTGAAATATCCGGCGACATTGTGGTGCACCATCACAGGCAGGTTATATTCCGCCGCTAAATCGTATATTTCAAGCATGGCGGGGTGGTTGGCGCGGGGCGGCTCGCCGTAGGTCAGCGCGGTCAAGTCGTCATGGCGGCTCATCAATTCGCCTATTCCGTAGAACTGACCGGGGTAGGTGTCTAACAATTGCTTGATATATTTCGCCGCATATTTATCGTTGGGGTTAATACCGCATATAAACGGGTAAAACCTTTCTTTGATTTTATCGGGCTGGCGTTGTAAATCCACCATCATCATGTAATCGGTCGCGCTGTAATAGTAGGAGCGTGAATCATTGCTGAGGTAATATGACGGCTTGTTAGGCGCGTGCTCGTCCCATTGCTTCGCCATCGGCATACCGAATACGACCGCTTTCGAGACCCCCGCCTTGTCCATTTCAGTGACAAGCTTTTCAAACCCCTCCGTTTCCTGCGTAAAATCAAGGTAATGAAGATGTGCATCTACGATATGATACTTAGGCGTTGCCTTCTCCGCTGTGGGAACAAACGAGGAAATCAAACAGGTGCTGATGACTGCGATGAACACAATCGGAAAAATAACCTTTGCCGTACTAAAAATTTTTTGCTTATTCATAATATTCTCCCTTCATTAAAGCATTTGCTTTATAAGCATAAATTATAGCATAGGGTTGGGAATTTGTCAATATTTTTCAGAGGATTGTAATAATTTTAAAAAATGCACAACAAATAACATTTCATTGCATTTTTAAAAAAATCGTGATATAATATAAATAAGTACTAAGGCTGAGTTTTGAAGCGCGAGGGTAAGCTTATTAAATGAATAGAATAAATAGGGTGCTTTTTATAATATTGGGGATTATTGCCTTGCTTGCCGGTATAATCGGGATTTTACTGCCTGTAGTCCCTCAAATTCCGTTTTTAATCTTGGCTTGTATTTGCTTTGCAAAGGGTTCTGAACGGTTTAAGACTTGGTTTTATAATACAAAATTATATAAAAATTTTTTATCGAAATATCTGAAAAAGCCCAAATAATAATTGAAATAAAAAAAGGAGTGTCATGTTATGCTGAAAACAATCAAATCGCGCCGCAGTATAAGAAAATTCAAGGTGGGGCAACGCGTATCGGAGGAGCAGTTGAACGTATTGCTGGAGGCGTCTATGTTCGCGCCGTCTGCCTGTAACACCAGACCGTGGGAGTTTATCGCGATAACCAAGCGCGAGGTTCTGGACGAAATCGCGCGAATCCACCCTTACGCTAAAATGTGCGAGACTGCGGGGGCGGCAATCGTAATCTCCGCCATACCGCAAGAAGGGATTGCGGAGGGGTATTACCCGCAGGATTGCGGCGCGGCGGCGCAGAATATTCTGCTTGCGGCGCAAGAGTTAGGGCTGGGGACATGTTGGTGCGGCGTTTATCCCCGTGAGGAAAGGGTGACTTCATTCGCAAAGCTTTTAAATATAGGCGGAAATCAGATTCCGTTTTGTGTAATCGCCGTCGGTGTTCCCGATGAAAGCCCCGAGGCTCGCGGGTTCTTTGAAAAGGGTAAGGTGACTTACATATGAGTGAAAAGATAATTGCGGGAAAAACCGCGTCCGCAAAGGTTAAGGTGGACGGCTCAAATACGGCAAAGGCTGTGGGAAGCGGCAGTCTTGACGTGTTCGCAACGCCTATGATGGTCGCGCTCATGGAGAAAGCCGCTTGCGAGTGCCTTGCCGACGGCTTGGAAGCAGGGCAGACCTCGGTGGGAACTCATATAGAAGTTTCGCATACCGCAGCCAGTCCGCTCGGGGCGGAAATAACCGCTTGCGCCTCCGTGACGGGCGTTTCGGGGCGGAGCGTTGAATTTTCCGTAACCGCTCAAGACGGAAAAGGGGAAATCGGAAGCGGTAAGCATACCAGATTTATCGTTGACGAAGAGAGGTTTATGGGTAAGCTTAAATAGGTATTTTTCAAAAGGGGCGGTGAATGTTTCATGAATATATACATAAATTTAAAATCAGCTGGCAAGCGCAGACCGATTTTGGAAAAAACACCCTACTGCCTGCCCGATGAAAGCTATAATTTGCGGCGGCTGATTGAGGCTGTTGTCATGCAGGAGGTTGAGCGTTACAACAGCAGGGGGCTTGAAGAGATGCTGCTCCCGTTTTTGCCGCCCGAAGAAATAGAGCAACAATGCGTGGCGGGCAAGGTCGGGTTCGGGCGGATTTACTCGGATAAAAAAGCGAACCCCTCAAAGGCTGTCGCAACCGCATTGAGCGGTTTTGAGGACGGACTTTTCCGCGTTATCGTCAACGACGCTGAGGCTACGGATTTAAACGCCGATTTAAACATAAAAGACGGCTCGGTAATCACCTTTATACGCTTGACATTTCTCGCAGGAAGGCTTTTTGCAATTAACTATTAAGGTACATGCTTAGCTAAACCATTCGACCTGTGCAATAGTAGGGGACGGGCTTGCCCGTCCCGCACAAAAAAAAAAACCATTATTTCGCTATTAACGGGACAGGCAAGCCTGCCCCCTACTATTGCACAGGTGTTAAATCCATCGGCGAAGCCGATATATTAATTGTTAATTGATTAAGAACGGAGTGAAAATTTATGGGTTATCCTGTTGAAAATTATGAAATTGTTGCTGAATATGGGCAGCGGTTTGACAAAATGAAGAAGGGCGATGAAAAGAACTTTATAGGGGCGTTATTTTACAGACATAAGGCGCAAATCCCGGAAGAATATACTTACAATGATGCGTTCCGCAAGCTTTGCGGACATGGCGCGGAAGCTTGCGAAACGCTTGACGATTTTTTCTGTAAAAAGCTGTTAAAGGCTCTTACGGCGTTTTTCGGTAAAGAAGAAACAATGCGGATTCGCGCGGAATGTGAGCTTCTGATGGAGTTTCCCTATTCTGCTTCATTATACCGCCCCTCCTACCGCTCCTGCAGGGCTCGGGATTATGCTGACATTTTCTTTGAGACCATACATAACGCATTGCAGTTTATTTCCTACGGATTAACGGCGGAACAGGCTTTTTTGGAATTCAAGCATTATTATCGGGCACTTGATAACCGCGCCGCCATTCTGCTCCGTCAAGGCGATAAAAAAATATATGAAATCGTAGAGGAAGCGATTTTTGGGGAAAACTCGAATGTTCAGCTTTCCCATTGGCTGATTTCCGCCGTTGTGAAAAGCGGCGAATCAAGGGCACTTGAAATGCTCGGCAAGCTGTTACTGGCGGCTAAAGGGCAGGAGGGGGTAAGGCAGGCAATCGCTGAGAAATGCGACCAAGGCACGCTTTCAAGCCATATTTATTTTATTAAGCTTATTCTTGAAAATGACCTTTGCCGCTTCTCGTCCGTTATGAGGGCATTTGCGACTTGGAGCGGGCTTGCTTTTGATGATGTGAAGCAAAAAGTAGTCGAAAAATGTATGTCGCTCGCTCTGAAATATCTGTCAGACGATGCGTTGGTGGAAGAGGGGGTAAAATCAGAGGACGTAACCGAAATATACCTTGCACTATGGGCACGCTCCTGCAGGGATATATACAGAGCGACCGATGCCGCTTGCGAAATTTTAGGGAAAAAAGAGAAATACCGCCGCCTTGCCGGGTGGTACTTTATTACCCATGCCAACGGCGATATTTTCCGCCACAAATTAGCCGCCCAAAACCTTCACGTTCAAGACCCGGAGGAACTTGCGTGGATTTGCCGAAATATCTACGTTAACAGCGACATACCCCAATACTATTATTATAGATACGACAAAGAGCGGGAGGAAGAAGCAAGGGGCAAGCTTTATCCCAGTTCTGTTTATCCCGAAAAATTTAACGAAAGAGCCGCCCTTTTTGAAAAAATAGCGGAAAAGGTTACATTCATAGGCAATAAAAGTACAAAATTTAAAGAGAGCGTGTTTCCTTGGTATTCTATTGAATTGTCGTCTAAAAACCTTTGCGGCTGTCTTTTGGGGCTTGCCGCTTATGACCGCTCCGAAGTGCTGACGGAACGCCTTTATGAGCTTGTTTCTTATATGGACAGTGATATGAGGCAAAGCTTGTACTTATTTGTCAACCCGGAAATACCTAAACAACGTGCTATGCTGTTAAAAGCCTTGTCCGATAAAAGCTTGACGGTCAAAAACATGGTAACTGCTCGTTTGGGTTTTTACAGCCTTACGAAAAGAGATGTCGCCGAACTTACCTCCGCGATGACCACTACAAGTGCGAATTTCCGCAAAAATATCATGAGCTTGCTTCAAAAGCAGGAGTTGTCGGTTATCCGACCCGCACTTGATACGTTGCTTTCGTCCAAAAATAAAAATCAGCTCATAGCGGGTGCGGAATTGCTTGATATATTTACGCCGGAAGCCCCTGCCTTGCGTGAAGAATATAATTCTCTGATAAATGCCGCACTCGAAAATGAAGCAACCGGGCAGGACGTTAAAATCCTGCTTGAAAAAATCATCTCTGCGGATAGCCAAAAAGATGAATATACGGAAGAAAACGGGTACGGCTTGTTTGAACCTAAGAGTGACACCTTTAATGTTGAGGTATGGAAAAATAAGCGACCTGCGGTAAAAATCCTGTCCGACAAGGAGCTTCGGGCGGCGATTGTTCCGAATGAAAAGGAGCTTTTTGCTCTGTTCGGCAGGGTTGCCGATGTGTTTATCAAAAATGCCGATTATGAATATGAGGTTGAAAATTGGGACGGCTCGCGGCAGACTGTCCTGCTCAACAGTGGCGGCACGTCTTGGGGCGGAGGGATTCGCCCTGTTGCGACGAGCAAAAGAAAGCAGGGCTGGCAGATTACCGATTACCCCCTGTCCGCTCAATTTACAGAGGCGGTGGGTGAATATTTTCATAACCAAGCAAAGTTGGCGGCTGTGCTCAGCGTTTATAATTACAATCACGGGTACGTCTATAGACAGCCGACCTTCAAAAAATGGTTTGAAGATATTTTCAAGGGATACCCTTATGATAATTCTCTGAACGATAAGCTTCTGAAGTTTTTAGAGCACAAAGCCGTAAATTTAAGAGATATTATTACAATCCTTAATGCTGTTATGAACACGGGGGAGGCAGACCTTGATTTCAATTTTGCCGCCTATGTTAATCTGGTAAACAAAATACCGCCCGAAAAGTTAGGCGAGCAATATATTGAAGTGCCGAAAACACCTTATATCTATAGGCATTTGAACAACACCTCCCTTGTTTTATCCTCAACCTATCTTTGTTATTGGCGTAATATATCTTCATATTCTGATAATGATGAATATTTCGAGAAGTATTTTAGCGAAATGTGGTATCAGCATTTAGCTTCCGGCGGGCATTTTTACGGGATAGGGACGGATACGATTTTCCGTGCTCATCATCTAAAGCTTATCCCCGATGAAGCCGTTTATGAATATTTGAGTGTCAGCCGCGAAGCAGAGAGGGCAATGCACTCAATGACCGGCTCATTTGACGAATCTAAAAAAATATATGAAAGCTACCTTGGCGCAAGGGGTTTGGTTGATACGGTTATAGACCGAATGGTTGAGGTTGAGAGCAACAGGGGAGAGCTTCCGACTGCCCTTACAAAGGTTGCACTGAGCATCAAAAGCTTCAACGGCGGCATTAAGCATTTCGTCAAACTTTTAACCGCTTTAGGAGATGCGGGCTTTAAGCGAGGGGGCTACTACTACGGTGACAGCGGCGAAGCAAAGGCGACTACATTAAGCTTGCTCCTGCGGCGTTGCCGCCCTGCCCCGTCCGATACGTCAGAGGAATTAAGGGCAGCTTTGAAATCGGCAAAAATCACCGAAAGCCGTGCCATACAGGCGGCTCTGTACGCACCCATGTGGGCGGGGCTTATTGAAAAAGCCGCAGGAATCGTTGGCTTGAAATGCGGCGTATGGTTTTTTCACGCACATATAAATGAGCGTTTTTCGGTGGAAAAGGAAACCGAGGCGGCTATATTCTCCGCCATTACCCCTCAGCAATTCGCAGACGGTACATTTGATAAGGCTTGGTTCTTTGAGGCTTTCAATACGCTGGGCGAAAAGCGTTTCAATGAGCTTTACAAGAACGCAAAATATATAACCGAATCGGGCATATCGCACAGGCGTTCTCAGCTTTACGCCGATGCGGTTTTAGAGCGTATAAACAAAGACGAGGTTAAAGATGAAATTGAGCAGAAACGCAATCAGGAAAAACTCCGTGCATATGCTTTAATTCCCCTTGCAAAAAATAACAAGTGCGATGCGTTGGAGCGGTATGAGTTTATCTGCAAATTTAAGAAAGAGAGCCGCCAATTCGGCTCGCAACGTCAAGCAAGCGAGGGCAAGGCGGCACGTATAGCACTTGAAAATCTTGCGGTTACAACGGGCTATCACGATGTCGAGCGGATGGTCTGGGCTTTAGAGGGCGAAAAAATTGAACAGCTTAAACCGCTTATGAGTCCGCATGATATAAACGGCGTTGAGGTTTGGCTTAATATAAGTGAGGACGGTTCGCCCGAAGCGGTAGTCCGCAAAAACGGAAAGCTCCTTAAAGCCATACCCAAGGATTTAGCTAAGAATTCCTACGTTCTTGATATAAAAGAAGCCGTAAAAGAACTCAAAGAACAGAAAAGGCGGGCTCGCTACAGCTTTGAGGCGGCTATGATTTCCCGTGCGGCGTTCACCGTTTCCGAAACGGCGGGTCTGCTTTGCCACCCTGTGCTGAAAGGGACTGTATCCGCACTTGTCCTTACCTCCGAAAATGCAACGGGATTCCCAATGCTCCAAGAAGGCAAGCTTTATCTGCATGATTATAACGGCGAGGTTTGCCCGGCGGCTCAAAGCGGCAAGCTTTTTATAGCCCATCCGCACGATTTGATTTCAAGCGGGGAATGGAGTCATTATCAGCGTTATCTGTATCAGAACAAAATTACCCAGCCGTTTAAGCAGGTGTTCAGGGAGTATTATCCGCTCACGCAAGATGAGCTTGATTCGGTTAACATCTCAAACCGATATGCAGGGCATCAAGTTCAGCCGAAAAAGACGGTTGCCCTGCTGAAGTCACGAGGTTGGAGTGCGGATTATGAGGAGGGGTTACAGCGAGTTTGGCATAAGGAAAATCTGATTGTCAGAATGTATGCACTTGCCGATTGGTTTTCGCCCGCCGAAATCGAAGCACCAACCCTTGAATCAATACGTTTCTACAGCCGTGATAAGCATGAACCCATAGCTTTCAGCGAAATCCCGCCGATTATATTTTCCGAAACGATGAGGGACATTGATTTGGTCGTCAGCGTAGCACACGCAGGCGGAGTAGACCCGGAAGCAAGCCATTCTACAGTAGAAATGCGTGTTGCCATTGCACGAGAGCTATTGGCGATGCTATCGGTTAAAAATGTGGAGTTCAAAACGGCTCACGCTTTAATCAAGGGCAGTCTGGGCGATTTTTCGGTTCATATGGGTTCAGGCGTTGTTCATAAATCCGGCACAGGTATGATTGCAGTATTGCCTGTCCACTCACAAGCACGGGGGCGAATCTTCCTGCCCTTCGCCGACGACGACCCCAAAACAGCTGAGGTTCTTTCTAAAATACTGCTTTTTGCAGATGATAAGAAAATCAAAGACCCGAGTATTTTGGGGCAGATTTGCGGAAAAAGGTGAATGAAATGTTAAAAATAAGGTATGCAACCGAAAACGACAAGCCCTTTTGGTTCACGCTTGACAAACACCTTAGCGAGGACGAATTTGCACGAAAAATTCGTGATAAGCGTGGTTATATCATCAGCAACGGCGAAAAGTCAATCGGCATAATGCGGTACAATTTATTCTGGGATAACACACCGTTTTTAACGCTCATTTACATTGAGAAAGCAGAACAGAGACAGGGATTTGGCAGACAAGCAACGCTCTATTGGGAGGACGAAATGCGAACACTCGGCTATAAAATGGTTATGACTTCAACGCAAGCTGACGAACAGGCACAGCATTTTTACAGAAAGCTCGGATATGCTGACAATGGTTGTTTAGTTTTGGACGGCACGCCGTTTGAACAACCGTTGGAAATTTTTATGATAAAAGTCTTATAGGAATACGGAGGATTTAGCCATGTCAACTTGTAAAGAAAACAAATCAATGAAACACCCCAACCCAAACACACGCTACCCTGTTCCGGGCGTGGACGGACAAGAGCCATATGACGTGACCTATATCAAGCCGACAATCACTCGCCCGAATATTATTGTTGGTGATTTCAGTTACTACAGCGGCTCGGATTTTGAAAGCCGTGTCACACACCATTATGAGTTTTACGGTGACAAGCTGATTATGGGAAAGTTCTGTCAAATTGCGGCGGGCGTTGAATTTATTATGAACGGTGCGAATCACAAAATGGACGGTGCAAGCACTTTTCCGTTTTACATTTTCGAGGGCTTCGAGCAAGATGTGCCGCCGTTGTCTGCGATGCCGCATAAAGGTGATACCATTGTCGGCAACGATGTGTGGTTTGGGCAAAATGCGGTGATTTTACCGGGCGTTCAGATTGGCGATGGTGCGATAATTGGTGCAAACAGCGTGGTGGGAAGCGACGTTGAACCCTATACAATCGTTGCGGGTAATCCGGCAAAACCGATTCGCAAGCGATTTGACGATGAGCTGATTGCACTTTTGCAAAAATTCAAATGGTGGGACAAGCCGATTGATGAGATACAAGCGTTGATTCCGCTGTTGCACGATAGCGATTTGGAGCGGGTTAAATGTGAAATATCAAGGAGAGTATAAACATGAATTGCCTAATCATAACGGGCAGTCCTGCCAAGCAATACTCGTGGGGCGGCAAGATAATAGAAAGTTTTACCGGGCAATTAGTAGCTGAGGTGAAAGCCGAAATGATGCGGATTGGCGAGGTTTCGTTTGAGGAAATCCGCTTGAGCGACATCAATTTGCCGTATTGCAAAGGGTGCCACAGTTGTTTCACAAATGGCGAAAACAGTTGCCCTCACGCCGCATTGTTTCAAACAATCATACAAAAAATTCACGAGGCTGACTGTGTGATTCTCACCAGTCCTGTGTATGCGGTGAATGTGTCTGCGTTGGTGAAAAGTTTCTTTGATTTGGGTGCGTATAACCATCATCGCCCGTGTTTCTTCACGAAGAAAGCGTTGGTGGTCAGTTCCACGGCGGGGGCATACGCTAAAAATGTTTGCGGATATATGCGTGATGAGTTGTTGCATTGGGGTTTTAATCGGGTGTACACTTTGCCTGTGATTCGCAGGGGTGCGGCAGAGCCGACAGAGAAAATGAAAGCCGCTTGCCACAACGCCGCCAAGTCGCTTTACAACGATACTGTTTCAGAAAAGCTACATAATCCTTCGCTAAAGCAAGTATTTTTCTATCAACTGTGGCGTAACATGGCAAAAAATATGAAAGACACCGCCGACTATGCTTATTGGCACGAGGGTGAATTAGGGAAACATGAGTTCGCACCGATTGTAAAATTGAGTGTCGGCAAAAAGTTATTGGGCAAGTTTTTTAACGCTTTGTTGGGGAGGGCGATGAGAGAGTGAAAATCTTGAATACGTTTATTGGCAAAATTGGAAATAACAGAAGAATATTAAAACAAGGAGGATTTACATTATGTCATCAAATTTAACCACAATTGAAACAATCAAAACCCGCTATTCATGTCGGGCGTTTACGAGCAAAATGCCAAGCGATTCCGATTTGCAAGAAATCGCCCAAGCCGCACTTGCTTCTCCGAGTGCAATGAACCTACAGCCGTGGCGAGTAATTATCATGAAGAGTAAGGAATTACTTGCCGAATTAGAGGCAGAGGGCATGAAAAACATCGCCGCCCTGCCCGACAAAGGCACGCATGAGCGGATTATGTCACGGGGCGGAAAGCTTTATTACAACACGCCATGCCAGTTCATAATCCCAATTCCGAAAGATAGCAAATGGGCAAAACTCGACTGCGGAATTATCACACAAACAATAGCTTTAGCGGCGGCTTCGCTTGGCATCAACAGCCTAATTTGCGGGCTGATTGAGTTCGCTTTTTCCGGGGATAAAGGACAGTATTTCAGAGAGAAAATCGGTGTTAATGATGATGAGGAAATCGGAATTTCGGTGTTGCTTGGTTATGCTGATGAATCGGGTGTAAAGTTACCGCATGAATTGGATTTGGGGAAGATTTGTGTGGTGGAGTGAGGATTTTGAGGTATGAATGTGGTTATTAAACACGCCAATCGTGACGATATATACGAAATCGCCGTCTTTTTAGACTCATGTTGGAAGTCGGAATATCGTGGTATTGTTGCGGACGACTATCTTGATGCAATGTCAAGTGATGAACGACATAGAGCGTTGCTCAAACGCTTTGATGAGAACGCCTCAGACTTTCTGCTTATGACAGAAAATGACTGTCTAATCGGAGCGGCGGTTTTCGGAAAATCGTTTATTGAGGGCTTTGAAAGCGGCGGCGAAATTTCGGCGATTTATCTGCGTAAAGACTACATCGGCAAAGGTTACGGTCATAAATTATTTACAGAAATTGAGCGAATACTCGCCGAAAAATGTTACCCGTATTTTATTCTTGATGTGCTAAAAAATAATACACGTGCATTTGAATTTTACACTAAACACGGGTATGAAAAAGTCGCCGAGCGTTCGTTTAAAATGGGTGAAAAAGATTATCCGATTGTTATATTGCAAAAAATTATTTAAAGGAGCATTGCACCATGACAAACTACGCAATAATCACCACAACCTACCCCGATAAAGACACAGCAAAACATACCGCAAAACTGCTTGTAGAGCGGCGTTTGGCGGCGTGTGTTCTTTAGTTGACACTCAAACAGCGTATAAAAAACTTTTTGAAGAGGAGATAATTCATATGAAATCATACCGAAAAGAACTGACATTCAAAACCAAAACCCGACGGGCGTATCTCAACATCACCCCGCAGGTTGAAGCCGCACTTGCCGAAAGCGGAGTGAAAGAGGGGCTTTGCCTTGTCAACGCTATGAACATCACGGCAAGCGTGTTTATCAACGATAACGAAAGCGGACTGCACCGTGACTTTGAGAGTTGGCTTGAAAAATTAGCCCCCGAAAAACCCCACTCTCAATACGCTCACAACGGCTACGAAGACAACGCCGATGCTCACCTCAAACGCACAATAATGGGGCGAGAATGTGTTGTTGCAATCACGAATGGGCGGCTCGATTTCGGCACTTGGGAGCAAATTTTTTACGCCGAATTTGACGGAATGAGAGAGAAGCGAGTGTTGGTTAAGATTATCGGGGAGTAGTGTGTTGAAAACAGAGAAAGGTGATGTTAGATTATGCAGTATATATTCATTCACGGTCTTGGGCAAACCGCTTTAAGTTGGGATAAAACCATATCTTTACTTAAAACTCCCGCCCGGCATAGTTGCCCGAATTTATCCGATTTAATTGCCGATAAAGATGTCACTTATCAAAATTTATACAAAGCATTTTCGGCGTATTGCAACAATATTTCCGAACCTTTATGCTTGTGCGGACTTTCGTTAGGCGGTATGTTAGCGTTGAATTACACGCTTGTTCATCCCGAAAAAGTTAAATCGCTGATACTCATCGGAACGCAGTATAAAATACCGAAAGGGTTGTTCAAATTTCAAAATTTAATTTTTAATATTCTGCCCAAATCAGCATTTAAAAGTATGGGGTTCAGCAAATCCGACATTTTAAGACTAACAAAATCTATGATTGAATTGGATTTCAGCACGGAATTAACAAAGGTTTCATGCGACACGTTGATTATATGCGGAGCAAAGGACAAGGCGAATTTTAAGGCGGCAAATGAATTGTCAGAGTGCATTTTAACAGCAAAGTTGAAAATTATCGAAAACGCCGCCCACGAGGTCAATAAAGACAATCCCGAAGAGTTGGCAAAAATAATTTTATGATATAGGGGTGCATTATGAATTATACAAAAGAACAACTCGAAGAAGCCCACGCCGCATTATTGTCCACGCTCAAAAAATGTGAGAAAATCGACACATCTAACTTCGGTAAGTCGCAGAAAACTTTGCTTGAAAGACGAATCAGAGCGTTGCGGTTGGCTTTGGAATTAATCGAAAGAGAAATGAGGGATTTCAAATGTTCAAACACACTATGAAAAGCAAGTTGCCCAATGCCACGGCTGAGCGTTTTTACAACTTTATGATTGCTCCGCCGCCGGAAGTTTACGCTCACTGGCTGCCAAAAGAGCATCACGAATTTCACGTTGTAAAGCGCGGTAAAACCTCTCCAGTCGGCGATTTGATTTATTTTGACCAACACATCAGCCCTAAACACAGACTGAATTTTCATGCGGTAACAAGAATAGCAAAAAAGCCTAATCACATTGTTTTTCAAATGCGGAAATTTGGTGTGAATTTACCGGGATACTTGGAATTGAAATTCCGTGATTCGGCGGAAGGTCTTTTACTTGTTGAAACAATTTACGTTGGTTTTGGCGGTATCGGTAAAGTGCTTGACCCTTTTATTAGAGTGGTTTTTAATAAGTCTTTCTTCAAGGCGATGAACGAACATCATAAAAGGGAGTGGGCGAATTTATCAGAAATTTTGCGATGACAAAAATAAAAAAGCCCCTGTACATATTCATCTCCACGATGATTCTGTACGGTTTTGCAAGCATTACCAACGCTCAATTTGAAAGGAAAAGAAAGACAATGAAAAACAAATACTTGCTGTATGCTTTAAAGCCGGATGAAATGAGCGGTTTCTTTTTTCATTTTGTGTTGCTTTTGTCTGTTTTTGTGCCTGTAATAATAACGCTTGGTTTAGAAGAGGACGTAAGCATAATCGGGATATATGTTCTGCTGACACTGCCGTTTTTAGCGTTTCTGCTTTTTATGACGGTTTGTTCCTGCATTAAGCCGAAAAAAATCGTTACACGAATGATAGTCGGCACGATTTTATCCGCCCTATATGTTGTGCTTTACGGATTTCTTCTGATTTTTGGTATATCGGTTTCGGGAAACGATATGCCGCTTGAGGCAAAAATGTTTATTTTAGTATTTCATACGGTTACCGGCGGAATAATAATTGTACATATTCTCGGCATTATAATCAACTACAACCGCTATGCAAAAATAGCAAAAGAAAAGCAAGCACAAACGCTTGCAAATGTTGAAAAATATATTTTAAGCAAATTCGAAACCCATGATATACCACTCACGCTTTACTTCAAATTGAATAAGCGTGAAGCCGACGAAACGATAAAGCATTACTGTGACTTTGAGTATTACGAAATCCCTTTTAAAGAAAATAAACGCTTTCCGATACCTCTTCAAGGTGATTGGAATGGGCATATTGTGTTCCCGAAAAACGCTTATGATAATTGCTGTGTTGACATTTACGGGCAGGAGGAAGATTTTGTTTATTCGGTCTTTATTGACAACGGCGAATTGACGGACGATTATGAAAAAAGCCGCGAATACTCACATAATGCGAAACGCTTATCGGCTGAAATGTATGAGTATCTTGAAAATAAATATCCCGGCATTGAATTTGGGATTTCAGATTTAATTACTTTGTCCGAACAACGAATTTCTTATATATTCAACGATGGGCAAAACAATAAATATGCGGATTTAAGCGGAGATGTTTCTGTTTTGGCTGCAGTCGTCGACGAGGTTGAAGACGCCGTTTATGAAAAGTTTGGTCTGCAATTAGGCGATGCTTTAATAGTCTCAAAAACAGGAGGAGAGTTTTCAGATGAGTTTGAATATTGAGGTGAACCTATGGCTTTACGAAAACTAACCAACTGACATTCAAAACCAAAACCCGCCGAGCGTATCTATATAATATGTTGAGAGCAGAAGAAAGGTAGTGTTAAATCATGCGTGTAAAAATATTAATTGCGTTGAGCTTGGTCTTATTAACCATTTTCACGCAGGGCGAAAGCCCCGAGGCGCGCGATGTTTTTTTAAATGGGATTATCTATACAGCAGACGGCGAAAACTGGCACCAAAATCCGCAGGAAAGCATAGTCATAGGCGATGATGGGCGCATACTCTTTGTGGGCAATAGCGAAGAAGCAAGCCTTTTTATAGGCGAAAACACTCGCGTGCATGACCTTGATGGCAATGTTGTATTTCCGGGTTTTTTAGACACGCATACCCACCCGCCCGGCACGTCATTATCTGTTATGACAAGCATTTACATACCTGTGACGGCAAAAAAAGAAGAAGCCCTTTCAATCATACGTGAATATATAGCCAATAACCCCGAGCAAGACAGCTATTGGGGAATGGGTTTTTCGACAGGTATCGGCGATTCTCCAATCGGACCGAAAAAAGAATGGTTAGACGAAATAGAAAGCGAAAAGCCAATTATTCTTACCTCTTCTGACGGGCACAATATGTGGCTTAACAGTAAGGCTTTTGAGCTAAACGGCATTACAAAAGACACCGTTTATCCCACCGGAACGATTCATAAAAACGAAGAGGGCGAACTCTCGGGTATGCTTACCGACACTTTTAATATTTTAACTATGGAGCAGGTTTTTACCCCGCAGCAACAAAAATCAGCACTTGAAGATTATCTTAAAAATATGCACAACCGGGGCTATACGGGCGGTCAATATGTGCTTATGTCGCTCGAAGAAGCAAATGCGGGCAAGGCATATGCAGATTATTTGATTGAAATGGCACAGATCGGTAGCTTGCAGACGCGCGCTTCTCTCATGCACGTGTTTACGCCGGACGACGATTTTGACGAAGCGTTAGACTATGTATTGAAAATGCAAGAAATGTTAACGGACTTTGACACCTTTGCTCTTAACACGGCAAAATTTTTTGTAGACGGTGTGGTGGAGGGCGGCACGGCTTATTTGTGGCAACCCTATGCCAATAACCAAGAACGCGGTTTTCCGCCGGATTATGCTTCTGATTTATTGTGGGACAATAATGTGTTGAAAGAGCATTTCAGCACGCTTATGCGCCACGGAATCCAAATCCATATACACGCCATCGGCGACCGTGCCACGTCTGAAACAATAGATGCCTTAGCTTATGCACACGAAAATAATCCGGGCGTGTATACACGCAACACCATAACCCACCTGCAATTGGTGACGGAAGCGGACAAAATACGCATGGGCGAAATGAAGATTATCGGCTCTACCCAGCCATTTTGGCATGTTAAAGCACCGGGCTTTTATCACGAAGTAGAGCAGCCTTTCTTAGGTGATGAGCGTGCCCTTGCCGCCTATCCGGTTAGAAGTTTAATTGATAACGGGGTGTTAGTTACCTTTTCCTCCGATTCGCCGGTTACGCCCGAGCCACACCCTTTTTACGGAGTGGAGTTAGCAGTCACCCGAAATCTTGAGTGCGGCGATTACGGTGTGCCGGATATTGACGATATTGACGACCCCACGTGGCTTCGCAACCCTCTTGAACGCATAACTGTGAAAGAAGCCATCGAGGCTTTCACGATTAACAGCGCGTTCCAAATGGGTATGGAGGAACAAATTGGTTCGTTAGCAGTGGGCAAATGGGCGGACATGGTTATCGTAAGCCAAGACCCATTCCGCATTGAACCCATTAAGCTCAATGAAATAGAAATAATCGCTACTATATTTGCGGGGGAAATAGTTTATGAAACAACGAGCGGCGGATACCAACAAAACCATGATGCGTAATGCCAAACAAACAACCATAAGAGAAATAACCGCAATCGATTACCCCATGTTAGAAGATTTTTTATACAACGCAGTTTTCATTCCTGCAGGCGTTGACCCGCCGCCTAAAAGCGTAATATTCGACCCCGAAATTTATATTTACATCAAAGATTTTGATATAAATAATCACGGTGATTGCGGGGTTGTTGCAGAAATTGACGAAAAAATAATGGGTATGGCTTGGACGAGGATTATATTATGATTAAGGAGTTGTAGATTGAAACAATGATTATTCACACCATGAAAAGCGGTTTATGAATATGCTTTATTTATCAGAGTTCTATTGAGGCAGGGGAATAGGGCGAAATTTGGGAGGGTGAAATGAAGCGCAAGGGCTATAAGGTCGTGCTGACTTCAACCGCGCAAAATTTCATGACTAATTGACAATTATCGTTAGATATGGTATTATTAGATTATAGAATTGTTAAAGGAGGTTTTTACCATGACTGAGTTAAAGGTTAAACCCAAAATTGACATTGCGTTTAAAAAAATTTTTTCAGAGAATTTGGACTTGTTGCGGTCATTGATTTCAGCGGCGTTGGAAATTAAGGTAGAGAATGTCACGCTGAAGCCGGGCGAGGTTACGCCCTCAAACGCGGATGAAAAATTCTGCCGCCTTGATGTGCGCGCCGAAGCTGACGGCAAAGAAATTGATATTGAAATCCAGCGTTTCGACCGTGACGATTACAGGGCACGTGCCGAGTATTACTCAAGTTTGATGTTCGCGCGGCTACCCAAAGGAAAAAAATACAACGAAATTCCTCAGACCATTTTAATCAATATTTTAGACTATAAAGCCTTTGAGAGCGAGGATTATCATTCCATGTTTTTGACCATGGAGGCTAACAGGCATGAAATTTTGACTAATAAAAAAGTAACCCATTTCTTTGAATTGAGAAAAATTCCGTCTTTGGCAAACGCAACGAAAGACATTGAATTTTGGCTGAATTTAATTAAGGCAGATTTTGAAGAGCAGATAGAAGAGTTAGACGAAAATGCCCCGTTTCAAGAAATCAAAAAAGCCGTAGGTGAAGTCAAGCGCATTAACCGCGACAAAAAGTTTATTTGGCAGGTGGAAGCCCGTGAAGTACAGGAGCGCGAGGAAATGTCTGCGCTGTCTGCGGCTCATGATAAGGGGCGCGAAGAGGGACGTGAGGAGGGTGCTTTGGAAAGAGCATTTAATATTGCTCGCAGTATGATTAATGATAAACTACCCTTAGAGACTATTGCTAAACATACAGGACTTTCAGTTAAGGAGATTGAAAGTTTGCAGAGGAAGTAAAATCTGTGAAATTATTTATAAGGAGGTTTTTACCATGACTGAATTAAAAGTTAAACCCAAAATTGACATTGCGTTTAAAAAAATCTTTTCGGAGAATCTGGACTTATTAAAATCGCTTGTCTCTGCGGCGTTGGGGTTTGATGCGAAAAAAGTTGAGCTTTGCCCGAATGAAATACCGCCTGCGGAAGTAGAGCATAAGTTTTGCAGGCTTGACCTGCGTGTTAGAGTTGACGGGCAGGAAATCAATATTGAAATACAATGTTACAAACGTGATGATTTTCAAGCTCGTGCCGAATATTATTCAAGCCTTATGTTTACACGGTTGCATAAGGGAGAGAATTATTCTAAAATCCCGAAAACCGTATTAATCAATATCGTGGATTATCCTGTGTTTGACTGCGAGGAATATCACTCTGTGTTTATGAGCATGGAGGTAGACCGTCATGAAGTGTTGACGGACAAGAAAGTGATTCACTTTTTTGAGTTGGGCAAGATTCCGTCACTCGAAAACTCTAAAAGTAATATCGAATTATGGCTAAATTTAATCAATGCCGACTCCGAAGAAAAAATTGAAGCGTTGGAGAGCGTATCAATCGTTGAAATCAAAAAAGCCATTGGCGAAGTTAAACGGCTCAATCGCGACAGGAAATTTATCAGCACTGTCGAATGGCGCGAAAACGCTCTGCGTGAAGAACTATCCGCCTTGTCTGCCGCTCATGATGCGGGGCTTAGAGAGGGGCGTGAAGAGGGGCATAGAGAAGGGCGCGAAGAATTGCTTCAAATGCTGGAAAACGGCATGACGCTTGAAGAAATCAAAAAAGCGTTACAATAAAATCTATATAAAGGAAGTTTATTATGAATAATTTGGTTTATAAATACGGTGAACGGATTAAAACGGGAATATATAACAAACGCCATTACATCTTTGCTTTTTTTATACCCGCGGCTATTTTGGCGGTCGCTTATATAGTTGCAGGCGTATATCCGTTCGGCGGGAGGACAGTTTTAACTGCCGATTTAGCGGCGCAGTATATTGATTTTTTTGAATATTTAAAAAGAGCCGCCGTCGGGGAGGCTTCGCTCTTAAACTCATGGAGCAAAAACCTAAACGGCGAAAACATCGGGACTTTTGCCTATTACCTTGCAAGCCCTTTTAATATAATAATCCTGCTTTTCCCCGCGCGCTTTATAACCGAGGCAGTCCTTATGATTCAGCTTCTGAAAACGGGCTTTGCGGGGGACAGCGGCTCTTTGCGCCGCATGGCTCTTAATTCCGGCTTATCTCAGCTTGGGGTTGGGCAAAACTGCCGCGGGCGCGCCTGAAGTAGCTATTTATGATTCCGTGCTCACCTATTTCCATTTCACGGATTTTTTCACAAATTTGCTGCCTAATGTTTTAAATGCTCTTGTAAACAAAGGCGCGAACGAACCGTATTTTCAGCCGAATATATACTGCGGGATTATAGCCGCAATTGCTTTGCCTATATTCTTTATAAATAAAAATACGGGCAAAAATAAAAAGCTCGGATATGGCATTATTTTGCTTGCTCTTATTATTTCCATGTGGCTTGTCCCTATTGATATGGTTTGGCATGGGTTTGCACAGCCCGGAGGATTCCCTTTCCGTTATTCTTGGATGTTCAGCTTTGTAATGCTTGTTATGGCGGCTGATGTTATTGAGCGCATGGAGAGCGTTAAGGGGCGCGAATTGGCGGTGGGTTTCGGCTTTATTATCGCAATTGTCATTTATGCCCAGTTGGAAATTTGGAGAATGATTGATACTTCGCAAACCGTAATGCCCGCAGTGCTTTTTGCGATTTTATACTCTTTAATTATATTAATCTGCTATAGCGATAACGGCAAAGAGCCGGCTAAAAGGGCTTTCGCCGTTTTAATCACGCTTCTTGTTATATCAGAAACAACGGCTTCAGCCCTTACCGTTCTCACTCAATTTACGAAGCCTACCGCTTATATAAGCAGAGAGGATTATGTTAACAATTCGACTGCCGCGAAGCAAGCAGTTGAGTACTTCAATGAAAACGACGGCTCTCTTTACAGAGCGGATTACCCTTGCGAAATTTTGAGCCGTAATACAAATATGGCAGCCGGAATATACGGCATAAGTCACACTAGCTCGTCTTTTAACGAGAATGTTTTATCTTTTTTAAAAAAATTAGGATTTAGCAGAGACTATTTTGTTCTTTACAATGGAAACACTTTGATTACCGATTCTGTTTTGGGAATTAAATATAATATAGCGAAAAAAGACATACAAGATGTTTCGGGTTATTATTACGTGCCCGATTCATATGTCCTAATGCCGGATTTTACGGCTGAGGGATTTAACTTGTATCAAAACCCCTACGCCCTGCCCATTGCTTTTATGGCGGATAATGCGATTTTAGACTTAAAGCTTGAAAAAGGCGACCCGTTTGAAAACCAAAACAAGCTTTTATCCGCTCTTATTTCAAGCGAATATTACGAATATTTCAAGCCGCTTTATGCCCAAGCGGAAACTGTAAACCTTGACGTTAAGGAAAGCGGATTTGATAAGCATTACACGATTCAAAATGCAGATAAGGTGGGATATATCCTATATACCGCTGAAGCCGTAGCCGATGAGTTAGTTTATTCTTATATAAGAAGCGATAATCATTACGATTTAATCATTTCGTTTGAAGGAATTCCCGATTTCTATAAACAACCTATGAAAGTAAATTATATTTATTCGCACGGCAGATTAAAGCAAGGCGAACAGCTCTTGGTGGGTGCAACGCGGCAACGCATAGAAACCATTACCTTAAAAAGCCCGCCCGATATTAAGGGCATGTTTATAACAGACGCTTACTTTTATTACCTTGACGAGCCTGCCTTTAAAGAAGCAACGGATAAGTTAAAGCAAAGCCCCTTGGAAATCACCTACTTCAAAGAGCATCATTTAAAAGGGACGGTTACAGCGGCACAAGACGGAATTTTGTTCACCTCCATGACCTATGAGCCGGGTTGGACGGTATTGGTTGACGGAGTAAAAACCGATTATGTCCCGCTTGCGGACGCGCTTATCGGTATTCCCCTCAACGCGGGAACACACGAGATTGAGCTTAAATTTTTCCCGCGAGGTATGAAAATCGGAATTATATTGTCGGTTTTGGGGGTGATTGCTGTTGTGTTTATTGCGAGGCGCGAGGTGTTTAAAGTAATTGACGATTGAAAATTGAAGATTGACAGTTAATGCGAAATAGGAAAGGTTGGTTGTTATGAATAATTTAGCTTATAATTATGATGATGTTTGGGAAGAGAAGCTTGACGGGAAGATTGTTTTAATGTCGCCGCGACCTGTTTTAAATCATAACAGGGTGCTGACCAAAATCAGCAGGCTCTTCGGCAATTATTTAGAGGGGAAGCCCTGTGAGGTTTTTTCGGACGGCGTTGACGTTAAGCTAACTGAAAATGACACCGTGATTCCTGATGTTATGGTCGTTTGCGACAAAAGCATTATAAAAGATGATGTCATTCAAGGTGCGCCAAGTTTAATTGTAGAAATTCTCTCTCCCAGCACGGCAAAGAGGGATAAGGGCTATAAAAAAGAGCTTTATGAAAAATGCGGCGTTTTGGAATATTGGATTGTCGATACCGCAAGTAAATCAATCGAGGTTTACCTATTGAAAAACGGCAGGTATATTCTTGATGAGGTTTATTCTGTTTTGCCCGAAAGCATTTTAAAGAAAATGACGGACGAAGAGCGGGAAGCTGTTAAATATAATTTCAAAACATCGCTGTTTGATGATTTGGTTATATCTGTTGAGGATATATTTAGGGTAATTAACAATTAACGCAAACAACAAGGAAGGGGCTGAAAAAATGAAATTTGAATGGGACGAAAATAAAAACAGCTCAAATAAAATCAAGCACGGTGTTACTTTTGAAGAAGCAACTACCGTATTTGATGATAAATACGCTATTTATCTTGAAGATAAAATACATTCAATTGACGAGGATAGGTTTTTCATAATCGGTATGGATAACATTTTCCGCAAACTTACAGTATGTCATTGTTATCGAGATAAAGATGAGGAGCTTGTCCGTATAATATCCGCAAGGAAAGCAACTAAGCGCGAATCTTCGCTATATGAGGAGGGATTAGTGTGAGAGAATTAACTGCTGAAGACTTTAAGAGGGGCGTTAGGAATCCGTTTTTTCATAAATTAAACAAAGAGGTTCAAACCTTTGTAAGGCATGAGGATTATAAAATATTTGCCCAAATTGCAGAGCAAAACGGCGTAACGCCGGAAATAATCATGAACCGCTGTTTAACAGATTATGCAAAGCGGTTGCAGGAAGCGGATTAAGTTTAGGAGGGTAGGCTATGGGAATAAAAAAACCCCCGAGGCGAGGCATTTCGTGGAGTGCTATGCGAAAGGTATTGGAGCAGGATAATATTTGCGATTCGCTGAAAGGGCGGATACAATATTTTCAAACCCGCTACCGAGCCGCTCATGACCAAACGCCGAGAGTTGCCGTTAGGTTTGAGGGGAAAGAAATCTTTCGCTCCTGCAGCCATGATTGGTGGGATAAATACTACACCGCACTTCGCAGACTGAGTAATAACAACCTCGGCAATGAAAAATCCCGCAAAGAAGCAGATTATATTGCACAATGGCAGGGCGGCGTAACGAGCTTTTATAATTCGTTTTATGAATATATAAATAATAGCATTGATAAAAGCCTGTCATCTTCTGATTATGTAGTTCGGCTTTTTGCTATACTGGATAAGCGGGTCGGCAAGAGGCGCTTGGAGAGGATTTTGCCCGAAGTCAAAAACCAGCCGGAATGGTTGCAGGTTTTCTTTAAATTGCGGTTAGAAGCAGATGGAATTATTTAGGAGGTTATTATGAATAATTTAGCTTATAATTATGATGATGTTTGGGAAGAAAAGCTTGACGGGAAGATTGTTTTAATGTCGCCTCGTCCTATCACCAATCATGGTATCGTAGCAGGGAATATATACCGAATTTTCGGTAATTTTCTAAAGGGTAAACCATGTAAAGCCTTTATGGACGGCATTGATGTTCACTTGACTGAAAAAGATACCGTGATTCCCGATGCTATAATCGTCTGTAACAGAGATTATATTAAACATGACGGCATTTACGGTGCGCCCGATTTAATCGTTGAGATTTTATCGCCTTCTACCGCAAAAAATGATAAAGGCTATAAGAAAAACCTTTATGAGAAATGCGGGGTTCGTGAATATTGGATTGTTGATACCGCAAACAAATCTGTCGAGGTTTATCTCTTAAAAGACGGCAGATATGAGCTTGATGAAGTTTACTCTATTCTGCCCGATTATCTAACAGAAAAGATGAAGCCGGAAGAATTGGCTCTGGTTAAATATGAGTTTAAGACCTCTTTGTTTGATGATTTGGTTGTGAAGATTGAGGATGTTTTTTATGGGATGATTTGAGGATGAGGGTGTTAGGAACGGAGTTTGAGGAGGGTAATGTAAATGAAAAGCTATACTATTTCAATTGCGGACGAAACAAAGGCAACTCGTCTTTTGGCTTTATTGAGTGACCTTTCCTATGTAATAGTAACGGAGCAAGACCAAAATCAAGGTAAAGAACAATCTGAAAAGAGATTTTCTTTAATGAATAATCCTCTGTCTGTCGAAAATTTCAGACTTTTCAGCAGGGAGGAATTGCATGAAAGATAAAGCTTTTGTTGACACAAACCTGCTTGTTTATTCATACACAAACAGCGATTCTGAAAAGCATCAGATTGCTAAAGGTTTGTTTCAAGGCACAGATACCATATTTGTAATAAGCGTTCAAGTATTAAACGAGTTTTACAGCACACTTTCCAAATTTAAAATTGAACATGACATTATTGTGTCTATTGTTTCAGAAATTATTGCTTTTTGCGAAGTTAAAAGTATTGAGCTTCAAACGGTACAAACTGCTTTTAGTCTTAAAAAGCGTTATGGCTACAGTTATTGGGACAGTCTTATTTTGTCATCTGCACTTGAAAACGGTTGTAAACAGATATTAACCGAGGATATGCAAAACGGGCAGGTAATTGAAAATTCTTTGAAAATCAAAAATATATTTTTGAGCGGATGACTTGAATGGGGATTGAGGGGGATTTGAGCGGATTATGAACACAGTAGAATACAAATCCGACACGAAAGTAATAGCGAAATATGCCATCATATTATATACGACTTTGATTATTGTTTTAGTTGGATTTTTAATGTCAAGACATAACGGAACTGTTCCTCATGACATTTTTGTGTTGGCAATTGTTTTTGTTGTCATTTCCGCCGCCGCTGTTCCGTGTGTCTTTGTAAAACTTACGATTACGGTAACCGATACGGCGGTTCAATGTACACGGTTTAAGCGGCATGAACATTTGCTGTTTGAGGAATATAATTTCGCTTTGCATATACAAAAGGGCGAGGGGTTAAAAGCCTTGCTGTTAAGCGTATTTATCCCGAGCGCAAACCCCAAATACTTTTTTGATACATATTATTTATATGCAGATTCCAAAATAACAGGTAAGAGAAAAACTTTTTTGCTGTATGATTTTTGTGCATTGACTGTTGATGAATTAGAGAGAGATTTGTTTGAGTATGCCAATGAATGGAATATCAGTTGTAATAGGGATATTGATTTTTAATTGCGAAAGGAGTTTGAATGATGATTGACTTGCAAAACATTAGAACCCAACTAGAACCGCTATTTATAAAACATGGCATTGTGCGTGCTATTGTTTTCGGCTCTTACGCAAAAGGTTCAGCTACAGAAAACAGCGATATTGACATGGTGATAGACAGCAACGGATTCTTGAGAGGATTGAATTTCTTTACCGCACAATATGAAATAGCGCAAGCCCTGCCTATAAAGTCTGACATATTTGAGCGACGTGAAATAAAAAAAGGCTCTAAAATGGAAAATGAAATTTTAACGACCGGAGTAGTTATATATGAACGATAGAGATTTTGCGTATTTCGAGAGTATGTATATGTTTGCAAAACGAGTTGAACGACGCATTGAAGGCGTTTCGTTAGAACTGTTTCTTGAAGATGAAGATATTCAAGATTTAGTTCTCTTTGCAATCGGACATATTGGCGAGAAAGCCAACTCAATAAGTCTAGAAGAAAGAGAGCGACATCACAATATTTTTTGGAACGAACTTATAGGTATACGCAATCGAATTTTTCATTCATATGAAGATGTAAATATGCAAATTGTCTATGAGGCAGCTACGGAACATATACCAAAACTCATCCTGCAACTAAAATCAATTATAGGAGCAGGGTAGTGTAGGAAATAGCAAAACTCAATGAGGGAACTGTTATGAAAGATATTTTCGGTTTGTTTGACATAGAGGTTATAAAAGAAGAACTTTATAACTGCTTGATAACAGCGTTAAAGAAATTTTCGCTGACTGAAGAAAATGACGAGGTAATTGCGATTGCTTTGACTTGTGCTGTCTCAAACGGGGGCAGAGTTTGGCTTGTGTATAACAATAAAAAGCAATTAAAGGCTTCCGCCGAATGGTATGCCGAACATGATAAAGAAACATATAATGATGACGATTTTGGGGATTTAGATATTTATGGTTTTTGCGGCTTAGAATACAGCGTTGGAGATTTTCACAATGTCGTATCTCCAAACGATGAACGTCAAGTTTATAACAGCGATGTTTATAACAACTTTCATAACATATACTATTTAATTACTTGCGGAACATGGTACGGCGAATCAGACCCAAAGCGAGAATTTAAGACGACTGACGGCAAATTTTGCATTGAAGTTACAACAGGGCGGTTTGCTGATGGCTCTCCTTGCTTTGAGATTGATTTTAATAATTATCCCGATTACTACAAACGCATACGTTGCCCTTATCATGATATGTACAACGAGATAATCCTTGACGTTGCATTGCGGATAAAAGAAAACCTTGATTTTATAAATAAAGCAGAAAATTTTATATTTTTTATTTACGAGGACGAAGAACAGTCTGATGAGGGTGTCGAAAGATATATGCTTAAAACGGTAGACAAAGAATTATTTGAAAAGCTCTTCCATGACAGAAAAGAGCAACGCCAAAAGATAAACGAAGTATGGCAAGCACGGCTGGCGAGAAAATAACTATGAAACTGAAAGGAGCTAAAAAAATGAACGACCGCTAAGTTTAAATTTAAATCAGAACATTAATTGAAAGGAACTAAAAAAAATGAACGACCGCTATGATTTTAAGACCATTGAAAAGAAATGGCAAAACTATTGGGAAGAGAATGACACGTTCCATGCCCAAAATGATTACACGAAGCCTAAGTATTACGCGCTGGTTGAGTTTCCTTATCCGTCGGGGCAGGGGATTCATCTGGGACACCCAAGACCGTATACGGCTATGGACATAGTAGCCCGCAAGCGGAGGATGGAGGGGTATAATGTCCTTTTTCCGATGGGCTGGGATGCCTTTGGACTGCCTACCGAAAACTTTGCCATCAAAAACAAAATCCACCCCGCAATCGTCACGCGAAATAACGTCAACCGATTCCGCGCCCAGCTTAAAGCGATTGGGCTTTCATTCGATTGGCTGCGGGAGGTTGACACGACAGACCCCGATTATTATAAATGGACGCAATGGATTTTCTTGCAGTTGTTTAAAAAAGGGCTTGCTTATAAAAAAGAAATGGCTGTTAATTGGTGCACCTCCTGTAAGGTTGTTTTGGCTAATGAGGAGGTTGTTTCGGGGGTTTGCGAGCGGTGCAGCTGCGAGGTGATTCGCAAGGTCAAATCGCAATGGATGCTTAAAATTACCCAATATGCAAAGCGGCTGATTGACGACTTGGAGGGGCTGGATTATCCCGACAGGGTCAAGGCGGGGCAAATTAACTGGATAGGACATTCAACGGGCGCGGAGGTGGATTTCTCCACTTCAAGCGGCGATACTTTGCGGGTTTACACCACCCGACCCGACACCCTTTTCGGCGCGACTTATATGGTAATTTCACCCGAGCACCCGTACCTTGTAAAGTGGGAGAGCTTGCTTTTAAATAACGCTGAGATAAAAGCATACCAAGACGCATCCGCCCGCAAATCCGACTTTGAGCGGACTGAAATTGCTAAGGATAAAACGGGTGTAAAGCTCCAAGGCGTTACAGCTGTGAACCCCGTAAACGGCGAAAATATCCCTATATTTATATCGGACTATGTCTTGATGTCCTACGGGACGGGCGCGATTATGGCAGTCCCCGGGCATGATACCCGCGACTATGAATTCGCAAAGGCGTTTAACCTGCCCATTATCGAGGTCGTTAAGGGCGGGAATATCGAGGTTGAGGCGTTCACCGACTGTGCAACCGGGATTATGGTAAACAGCGGCTTTTTGGACGGACTGCCCGTAGAGGAAGCGAAGGCGAAGATAACCGCTTGGCTTGAAGAAAAAGGTCTGGGAGCTCCGAAAGAAAACTTTAAGCTCCGCGATTGGGTATTCTCCAGACAGCGATATTGGGGCGAACCTATACCCATAGTATATTGTGAAAAGTGCGGCTTTGTCCCTGTACCCGAAAGCCAACTGCCGCTTATGCTCCCCGAGGTCGAGAGCTATATGCCGACCGACACGGGCGAAAGCCCGCTTGCAACGCTGGAGAGCTTTGTAAACACCACCTGCCCCGCTTGCGGCGGCGCGGCTAAACGCGAGACGGACACGATGCCCCAGTGGGCAGGCTCGTCATGGTATTTTCTGCGCTATTGCGACCCGGATAATATGGGGGCTCTTGCTTCAAAAGAAGCGTTGGACTACTGGATGGGCGTTGACTGGTATAACGGCGGCATGGAACATACAACGCTTCACCTGTTGTATTCCAGATTTTGGCACAAATTCCTCTTTGATATAGGTGTAGTTAAGAATAAAGAGCCATATTTAAAGCGAACCTCTCATGGAATGATTCTGGGGGAGGATGGGCAAAAAATGTCAAAATCCCGCGGAAACGTCATAAACCCCGATGATGTTATCGCCGAATACGGCGCGGATACGCTGCGGCTTTATGAGATGTTCATAGGCGACTTTGAGAAGACTGCCCCTTGGAGCCAATCCTCAATCAAGGGCTGTAAGCGTTTTCTTGACAGGGTTTTTGGATTGCATCACATTATTTGTTATACTAACAGTAATAACGGAGATGAATATAGCGAAGAGTTGACGGTTGTGATACACAAAACGATTAAAAAAGTGACGGAGGATATTGAAGCTCTCAAATTTAACACGGCAATAGCGGCGTTAATGACCCTGCTGAATGAAATTTACGGGGTCGGAAGAATCAGTTTGACGGAGTTTCGCACATTCTTGATTTTGCTGAACCCGTTCGCGCCGCATATTACTTCCGAGCTGTTTAAAAAGGCTTTCGGGAAGTTTATCCACCAGCAAAAATGGGTGGAGTATGACATGGCTTTGTGCGTTGATAATGAGATTGAAATCGCCGTTCAGGTTAACGGCAAGGTTCGGGCAAAGGTTAACATCCCCTCCAATGCGGAGCAGGGCGATGTGCTGAACACCGCCAAGTCCCAGCTTGATATAGCAAGGCTGATTGACGGCAAAAAAATCGTCAAGGAGCTTTATGTTAAGGGCAGACTTGTAAATATTGTGGTTAAATAAACTGAGAGTATAATCAATCTTATATCGGCTCGGCAAAAATACCGCAGGGGCAGTAAAATTTTACCAATCCGGCTGCTCTTGCGGTATTTTTATTTAATAAATTTTCATTTAAGGCTTGACAAAGCCCTTATTATCCTGTATAATTATGTAGTTATATAAAAAATAACTTCAAATTTAACCCGTGCCTTTGGGTAAGGGAGGGAATAAAATGGCTGAAATCCGAGTTGGTAAAAACGAATCTTTAGACACTGCCCTTAAACGCTTCAAGAGAAGCTGTCAAAAGGACGGCGTTATTGCCGAGGTACGCAAAAGGGAGCATTATGAAAAGCCTTCGGTAAAACGTAAGAAAAAGTCTGAAGCGGCGCGTAAACGCAAATATTAAATAAAAAGCAACCGCACAAAAAACGGGCGGTTGCTTTTATTAAGAAAGGAAGAGCATAAATTATATGTCTATGGCAGTTTATAATCCATTTGAAAATGCCCGCGCGCAATTTGACAAGGTGGCGGAGCAGTTAAACCTCGACAGCGGAACAAGGGAGCTTCTGCGTACCCCGATGAAGGAATTTCACTTTACAATCCCCGTTAAAATGGACAACGGCTCAACTAAGGTTTTTCAAGCATACCGCATTAAGCATAACGATGCCTTAGGTCCCGCAAAGGGCGGCATACGCTTTCACCCCCACGAAACGGCTGACACCGTCCGCGCCTTGGCTACTTGGATGACATGGAAATGCGCTGTGGTCGATATTCCGCTGGGCGGAGGAAAGGGCGGCGTTGTGTGCAACCCCCCCGACCTTTCGCAGGGCGAACAGGAAAGGCTTTGCCGCGGTTATATCCGCCGCCTTTTCTCGCAGGTCGGTCCGAACATTGATGTACCCGCCCCCGATGTGATGTCAAACGCGCAGCACATGCTTTGGATGCTTGACGAATATGAAACCATAGCAGGAGGGCATTACCCCGGGGTCATCACAGGCAAGCCCGTTGGCTTGGGAGGCTCGCTCGGGCGAACCGAGGCGACCGGCTACGGAGTTGTTTATACGCTGGAAGCTTTGCTTAAAGCCAAAAAGCTTGCACCCGAAGCAACGACCGCAAGCATACAGGGCTTCGGAAATGTCGCCGAATATGCGGCGCGCCTTTACACGGAGATGGGCGGCAAGGTGATTGCCGTATCCTGCTGGAATCAAGCCGCTCAAAAGGCTTATACTTTCAAAAAATCCGGCGGCTGTAATATAGAACAACTCGTCAGCATTAAAGATTCATTCGGCAGTATCGAAACAGAAAAAGCGAAAGCCTTGGGCTATGAGGTTTTAGACGGGGATGCGTGGCTCACGCAGGAGGTTGACATACTCATACCCGCCGCCTTGGAAAACCAGATTACCCCCGCAGTTTTCGGAAAAATAAGCAAAAAAGTATCGGTCATCTGCGAAGGCGCGAACGGACCGACCACCCCCGACTGCGACCCGCTGATTGCCGAAGCCGGAATCTCCCTTATACCCGATTTTCTTTGCAACGCCGGCGGCGTGACATGCAGTTATTTTGAGCAGGTTCAGTGCAATATGAATTATTTCTGGAGCAAGGAAGAGGTTTTGGATAAGCTTAAATTTACCATGAATAAAGCCTTCGATTCAGTCTACGAACTGTCTCTGAGCCAAAAGCTTAACATGCGTGACGCGGCGTATCAAATCTCAATCAAAAGAGTTGCAAATGCGGTTAAGCTCAGAGGGTGGGTTTCTTGAACAATTAATAATTAACAATTAACAGTTAACAATGTCGGAGTTACGCCCGTGGCGTAACATTAAAATAGTTTATTTTAGCAATTAAATTAAATGCTAAAATAAACTATTTTAAATTTATTGATATGTAGGGCGCGACGCCCTCGGCGCGCCGTTGTGACGCACATATTTTCCACCTGCACAATAGGTCAATTTATTCTGTAGGGGACGGGCTTGCCCGTCCCGCAGGTGAATCACATACTGCGGATACCACCACAAGTGGAGTGCGTTCTCACGGGACAGGCAAGCCTGTCCCCTACATTACAGTCGGCGAAGCCGATACATTCATTGTCAATCGTCAATTATCAATTGTCAATTGAATCAAAATCCTCCAAAATCCCCGCCAAAGTCGAAACATCATCATGCTCAGCATTTTCAACGGCAAACGAAGCCTTAACCACTGCAAGCCCGCTGAAATGAACGCTTAATTCATGCTCTCCCGTTTCAAGTGCGTCCAGATATTCGGGCAGAAGGGTGATGATTGTCGAGCCGCTTTTGACGGTGTAATGTGTACCCTTTGTCAGTCGGCGACCGTTTATGCGGACTTCTCTGAAATCTGCGAAACTTTTGTCTGCTGTGTAAACTAGCGGGATTTCGGAGTGTTTTATGTAGGTGTCATTTTCAAAATGACCGTTGATTTCGGTTTTGCCGCTGTTGTTTACGCTCCCTGCCGCGCCGCCGATTCCGCCGCCGCTGATGATTGTATCTCTTACGGAGTTGCCGCCGCGGTTGTTGTTATCATCATCATCGTGGATAGCAGGGGCGGGACGTTCATGTATAGTGAAGTTACTCAACTGTTCAACCGCCGCATATATCGCCTTTGCGCCGTATGGGACAACTATTGTGATTTCGTCGGTGCTTAGTAAAAATACATTATTGCTGTTGCCGAATGTCGGTGGGGTTCGTGAATTGAATGTTATCGAAAGCGGGTCTGTAATACCCGAAAACACATGAGGTCCTATGGCTGTAACGCTTTTCGGTATGATGACTGAGGTTAGTCTTGAAAATGCAAATGCCGCTTGCCCTATGCTCGTAACGCCGCTTGGAATTGTGTAGCTTGTTCTTGCGTTCCCAATCGGGTATAGGACTAATTCTGTTGCGTTTTTATTGAATAATACACCGTCAATATCTGAAAAATTGCTGTTGCCGGGTGCAACGGTTATTGAGGTTAAGTTTGTGCAATTAGAAAATGCTTCAAAGTCTATATAAGTAATGCCCTCGGGTATGGTTATGGTGGTTATGCTTGTCTGCCTAAACGCACCACCAACTATTTCCGTAACGCTGTTTCCGATTATAACAGGTTACATCGCTGAATTCAAAGGAAGCCGGGTGTTTATCCACTCTCCACATATTTGTGCCTCTGTTTGATTCAACTGTGAGCGTGCCCGTCAAAGAATCAAATTCCCAGCCCTCGCCGTCAAATGTTTCAGCTGAAACATTCAGCGCGGTAAAGATTGAGATGAAGATTGCCAGGGCGGTTAGGGCAGAGATAAGCTTGCTTGCTTGCTAAAATTGTAGCACATTTGGACATTAAAATCAAGACCTTTCTTGTTAATTTTTTGTATTTTTATTATAGCATATTTGGGCGGGGGTGTCAATTAGAAATTGACATAATTTCCTCGCGGGATAGCCCTGTAGCCGCTATAACATCGTCTATCGGGATATTCATTTTAATAAGGTTTCGCGCAACATTAATGTATCCCTCCTGCCGACCTTCCTGCCGACCCTCCTGCAACCACTCCTGCTGCCTTGCTTTGATACCCTTTTCCACCTCATAATCCACAGCCCACTCAAAATCCCGCCTTGCTTTTTCTTGGCGTTCATACATATCACGCGCTTTTTCATCCGCCGATAATTCGCGGA
>Ga0099364_10001905_pt1 | contig 33730 bp, 39 predicted proteins | sample TergutTh196P3_FD_73070 | JGI IMG/M metagenome (GOLD analysis project Ga0099364, IMG submission 73070) | Microcerotermes parvus P3 segment gut microbial communities from Pointe-Noire, Republic of the Congo - Th196 P3 | ecosystem: Host-associated > Arthropoda: Insects > Digestive system > Gut ... | reverse complement strand
AACGCCGCCGTCCTTGTCTGCGCGTTTGTTTTTCTTGGCAGGGAAATATTTTTTAATACGGTTATCGGGGCGGCGCTCCTCCCCATAGTCATAGGAATTATCCCGCATAAAACCCTTATAACCGACACCATGTTATCCATGGTCGTCGGCAGCGCGCTGTTCGGCGTCGCCGTATCTATCCTGTATTATCACAAAGCCTCCAGCGGCGGCACATCCATACCGCCGCTGATCCTTAAAAAACGTTTCGGCCTGAGCACATCGGTAGGCTTGTTCGTAACGGACGGCATTGTCGTCGCGCTGTGCCTGCTTGTATTCAGTGTTGATTCGTTTTTTTATGCCGTTGTTTCCATTTTCATAACGTCGGCTGTCATGCACTATATCGAATCCGGCGTCAATAAGAAAAAGATGGTATATATCATCAGCGAAAAAAACGAGCTTATATCCAATGATATTCTCAGCGAGGTCGGCAGGGGCGTGACAATCGTACCGGCAATCGGCGCGTACAGGCAAAATCCTGTAAAGATGCTGATGGTCACGCTGAATACGCGGGATTACCGCCGGCTTTTGAGTATTGTAAACAAGTATGATAAAGAGGCGTTTATGATCACCGACACAGTAACGGACGTCCACGGGCGCGGATTTACCTATGAATCGGGAAGCGTATAGGACTTGTGTATAGGCGGCGCTTTGTGTTATAATGGGTAATGAAAAGGGGGATGCGCATGAACAGCGTATTGATAACCGGCGCCGACCGGGGGCTTGGCCTGTCGCTGTGCCGGGAATTTCTCTCTCGCGGCTGGACGGTATTCGGCGGCAAGTTCCTTAGCGATTACGAGTTGCTTGAACAGACGCGCGAGGAAAATAAAAACTTACATATCGTGCCGCTGGATGTCGGCGACAGGGAATCTGTCGCAAAGGCAAGCGAGCTGGTCGCCGGACAGACGGACAGACTTGATATGCTAATCTCCAATGCGGCGCTTATGGGTAAGGTCCAATGCGGTCTTGACGAACCGCCAATGGACTTGACCGCGCCGTGGAACAGCTTTCGCGTCAACGCATTAGGGCCTGCGTATACGGTTGAGCATTTCCTTCCGCTGCTGGACAGGGGAGGGCTTAAACGGCTGTGCTTCGTTTCTTCCGAGGTGTCCTGTATCACGCTGATGAAACACCGCGCCGGAGGCAGCTATCCGTATCCGATGAGCAAAAGCTCCATGAACATGGGCGTGCGCCTTATGCACAATCTGCTGTACCCGCAGGGGTACTCCTTCAGGCTGTATCATCCGGGCTGGATGAAGAAAATGATGCAGGACGGCACCCTTTCGGAAATGGCGGAATATGACCCGTCATGGACGGCCGCCCACGCCGCGAAGTATTTTGAAACGCCGCTGAGGGACGAACACCGGCTGGTAATGTATGATTATCTGGGTCAGGAATGGCCGTTTTAAGGAGGCGGAATTTTGAAAAACGTATTGATAACAGGACTTTCAAAGGAGTTTGACAGGAAACTCGCCGCTGCTTTCGTCCGCGAGGGCTATGCGGTATACGCTATGGGCGCCGCGCAAATCGGCGGGGCCGTTTCGCTGCCGGAGAACATAGAGGAGGCCGCCGCCTTGCTTAAAAAGACGGCGGGGCATATCGACATTTACGTTGATGTCAGCGACGAACGCAGCCCGTCCGACACTTTTACAGTGCGTGAAGGTCTGGACGAAACGGTTATGCGCGGATTGTACGAGGCGAATGTGATCCGCCCGATGGCCTTGCTGGAGGTGTTTCTGCCCCTGACGGACGCCGGCGAAGGCAAGCGGCTGTGCTGGCTCACGTCGGCGGAGGCCAGCATCAACGAAACGCGCGCCGCTGACGGCATGGGCTATAAAATGTCCAAGGCGGGGCTTCATAACTTCATTCAGATCACCCGCAATGTGCTTGCGCCTAAAGGCTATACCCTGCGGGCGTTCGACCCGATGGCGGGAGAAGTCTCCGCGGAGGCCGCCGCGGAAGCCGCTTTCAACTATTTTACTCGCCGTCGCGGCACCGAGCGCGGCGACGGGCTGCGCGACGACGAGGGCAACATGGTATTCCGCGACGCGTACGGCAGACAGCACGCGTGGTGAAAAATATAAGGAGGTCAAACCCATGAAAATTCTTTTAATCTGCGACGACTATTGGCACCCGGGGCAAACCCCGATCGACGGCGTCGAGCCGCTGAAGGAACGGGGCTTCTCGTTCGACATCATTACCGACGCGAAGGATTTTAAGCCGGAGACGCTCGCGGGCTACTCCGCCGTCATCCTCAGCAAATGCGACGAGGTTTCACAGGCCGAGAGGGTAAGCTGGAAAACCGACGCCGTACAGCAGGCGTTCATCGACTATGTAGAGGGCGGCGGCGGACTGCTGGTCACACACTCCGGAGTTGTCGCCGGGAAAAACACAAAAGCCCTCGACCGTCTGATCGGGGCGCGGTTTGTCTATCATCCAAACGCGTGTCCGGTATTGGTTCAGCCTGTGAAGGTTCATCCCGTCGCGGAGAATGTGGCGGCGTTTACTGAAATCGACGAGCACTACCGGCTCGAAGTATCCGCGCCCGACGCCGATATATTTTTAGCGTCATATTCCCCGCCGCAGGGCGAGGAGGCCAAATACGGAGAGGACCCGTATAACAACACACCCGCGTGGATCTGTCCGGCAGGCTACACGCGCACACAGGGCAAGGGACGGGTATGCGTACTTTCGCCCGGGCATCTGACGCCCGTATGGCTCAACCCGCAATATCAGCGGACACTTGAAAACGCGCTGAAGTGGTGCGCCGGTGAGTAACAGGCGATTATCGAAATATATATTTTTCGTCCTTTTGCTGTCCTTGATCGCGGCGGCGTTGTCGGGGTGCGATAAATCTGACAATAATGGGGGTCCCGACCGCTTGGGCTCGTGGCTGCACATAACCCAAACCATTGAACGCGACGCGAACTGGCGGCGGATCGTGAATGACAGCCCGTTTCAGCTGGGCGAAAAAACAGTGAGGGGATCATGGCATGTCCCCGACGGCACACAGGATTATTATGAAATAGCCCATGGAACTTATCCCAGTATCGACGGCTCGACCGTCGCAGTTCCTATGGCCGTCGAATTTGCGCGGCAGCATCTCGGGCTTTCGGATGACGACGCGGCCAGCTTTGTAGGGTTCTCCACGACCCATCAGGCCTATGAAAACCTTATCACCAAAGCGCCCAACTATGCGGCCGGAATGTTTCGCGGCGACGAAGCGGTTTTTTTAGACGACACGCACCCCGTGGATTTGATAATCGTTACAGGGCCGTCCGCCGATGAGCTGGCTTTGGCGGCGCGATACGGCGTTACGCTGATCCAAAAGCCCGTCTGCTATGACGCGTTCGTTTTTATCACCCATAAAAATAATCCCGTTGACGATCTTACGCTTGAGCAAATCAGGGACATATACTCAGGTAAGATCACCAACTGGAAAGAAGTCGGGGGCGACAACGTCCCTATCGCCGCCTATCAGCGTGAGGAGAACTCCGGCAGCCAGACGGGGATGATAGACTTGGTGATGAAAGACACTCCAATGCTCCCGCCGGAAAAAGTCAAGGTCGCTATAGGGATGGGTATGCTTATAGATGTCGTCGCGGAATACCGGAACAACAACGCGAGCATAGGATACACCTATAAATACTACATCGACAATCTCTACAAGAACGAGGACATCAAGACGCTGAGGATTGGCGGCATACCCGCAAACGAGGAAAATATCCGCTCAGGCGCGTACCCTCTGTCCGTTTGCTATTACGGCGTAATCAGGGCCGGCGACGAGGATTCCGCCGGCGGCAGATTTTTGGCCTGGATGCTGTCCGAAGAGGGGCAGGCGTGTATAGAGCAGGCAGGATATATCCCGTACGGCTACGATATTCCGTAAACGGTGCTGACATCCTGACAGAAAATGATCCCGTTGCCTTCCTTGCCGATTTCCAGCCGGTTATAAACGGATTCGGCAATTTTTTCATAAGCGGCGGCTTCCGCGAGTATCAAGACGATCTCTTTTTCCGGCTCGATTTCCATATTAAACAGCTTGCCGGCCTCATAGGCTCCGGCGCCCCTCGCCTTGATAATAGTCCCGCCTCTCGCTCCGGCTTCTGTGGCCGCTTCCATGACCAGCTCCGCTTTGCCTCTTTCCACGACGGTAATTATTGATTTATACATGACACCATCCGCTTTCACATCTGATTTATCTTTGCGCTTGCAACCCATAAAGTTAAGCAGCGCCGACAACGGCATTGTAAACGCGATGCCGTGGTTGGGCTTGTAAAATACGATCTCATCGTCTATGCTTTTAAGCACCGCTTCCATAACCTGTTTTTCAGCCATCATAAGAACGATTTCTTTCCGTATGTCGGTAAGCTCAAGAAACTCCAAAATGCGGCTCTTTGCGGTGCCTGTGCCCAAAAACACCGCCGCGTTTGGAATACCGTTTTGCTTTGCGATTTTCAGGACCTTGCTTCCGGCGCCGTACTTGACAATCACTATGGCGGCATCGAAGTCCGCGCTGCTATGCTCTTTCATTTTTACCACTTCTCTTTGCGTTCAATTTGAATATAATGCCTAAGGTCTGCAAAGTGATAATAGGCATTAGGGCTACCATTGAAATCATACCGAACCCGTCGATCAATACGTTCGCGCCCTCGAACGCCGCGGCGGCCCCTTGGGTAAACGCCAATATAAATGTGGCCGTCATCGGGCCTGTCGCCACGCCTCCCGCGTCAAACGCGATGCCTACGAAAAGCTTCGGCGTAACAAACGTCATGCCAAGCGCGATGATATATCCCGGAAGCAGATAATGCCACAACTGAACCTCGGGAATCAGGATCCGTATGACGGACAGCATGACCGCCAGCCCGACGCCGATACACAGAGATATGAGAACGGCCTTTCTCTTTACGTAACCGCTGGTTACCTCGGCAATTTGATGAGTAAGTACATGGACGGCGGGTTCGGCTAAAATCGTGGCCAGACCGATGATGAACCCCACAACAATAATATATGCCAAATTATCCATTGATGCAAGGGTATGCCCCAAAAGAATCCCCACATCCATAAAGCCGCCGTTAACGCCCAGAAAAAACAGAACCAGCCCGATATACGCGTATATAAAACCCGCGACCATTTTTCTAAAGGCTCTCCTGCTCATCTTGAATGCCACTATTTGAAACACAACCAGTATGACAAGCAACGGCAGAAGTGTTATAACCCCCTCGCGCAGAATCCCCGGCAGCAACTCCGAAAAAACATTCCAAAGGGAATCAACTTCCGCGGCTACCTCAATATCCGCGGCAAATTCGGTGGCTTTCGTAAACAGATTCAATATTATTACCGCTATGATCGCGCCCGCAGACGCCACGGCAATAAGCCCGAAGCTGTCTTTTTCCGAAGCGCCGCTGTCCCGCTTCAACGCCGATATGCCCACGGAAAGCGCGAGAATAAACGGAACGGCAAGAATCCCCGTGGTCGCGCCGGAGGCGTCGAACGCGATCCCTAAAAACTCGGGCAGAGCAAAGACGGACAGAGCCGCAATGAGAAGGTATATGACGATAAGCAGCTTGTATAAGGGCACATTGAAGAAAATACGTATGAACCCCAGCGCCAGCATAATGGCCAGACCAATTGATACGATAACCAGAATACTAACGCCAGAAATCTGCCCGGACGTCACCTCGTTGACCTGACCGGCAAGCACCATCAGACCCGGCTCCGCGAGAGAGATAAAAAACCCCAGCACGATACCCGCTATAACAATGATCCACAGCTTGTTCGTCTTTGCGAGCGTCACCCCTGTCTGGCCGCCGAGTGGAGTGATGCCAAGGTCAACGCCGATAAGAAAGAAAGTCAGTCCCATGACAATCAGTACCGAACCGGTAACGAATCTGACCAGCAATGACGCGTCAAGCGGCGTTATTGTGAAATTAAGAGCGAGGACGATCAGGAATATCGGAGCCACAGCGTAAAGGTTTTCCTTTACTTTCCCTAATATAATATCCATTTTCACCTCTTTGCATGAGAAAATTTTCTAAACATTTACATTATAACACGTGCCGCAGGCCATGTCAAATCAATTATGCGGAGGTTGACTTTCCGCTGTTTGTGTCGTATACTGAACCGTGAAACGGGCAAGATGAAAGAAAAGGTCGGGATTTATGCGGGATAAACTGAAAGAAATGATTTTCGAGGCGCTGTCAGCCGTACTGCCGATCACGCTGACCGTCGCCGGCTTCACTGTGCTGGTTTCACCGATACCGGTGGGGATGCTGATGATATTTCTGGTTGGCGCGGCTTTGCTTATATTCGGGATCGGGATACTCACGACGGGCGTGGATATGGCGCTGATGCCCCTCGGCAGCGACATCGGCGTCAGCATGACGAAAACGCGCAAGATAGCGCTGATCTGCGTTATCTCATTCGTGATGGGCGCGACGATTTCACTGGCCGAGCCTGATTTACAAGTTTTGTCAAAGCTTGTGCCCGGCATCGAGCGGTGGACTCTGCTTATAACGGTATCAATCGGCGTTGGATTTTCGCTTCTGCTTGCCGTTATGCGCGTGATTTTTCATGTCAGCCTGTCAAAAATCATCATCGTATGCTATTCGGTAATGGTTCTGCTCGCAATTCTCACGCCCGACGGCTTTGTCCCCGTCGCGTTCGATTCAGGCGGCGTGGTGACGGGACCGATAGCCGTGCCGTTCATTCTGGCCATGGGGCTGGGTATCGCGTCGCTCCGCAGCGACCGCGAATCCGTAGACGACAGCTTCGGGCTGGTGGCGCTGTGCGTTATCGGTCCGGTTATATCGGTTCTCTTGCTGGGGCTGCTGTTCCGCCCCGAAGGCGCGGTATACACGCCTCCGGCAATCCCCGCCGAGATCGGCACGACGCGCGACGTGGCGCTGAGGTTCGCGGGCGAGCTTCCGCATCATTTCGCCGATGTCGCAAAGTCGATGTGGCCGATTATCGCCGTGTTTTTTATCTACCAGCTGCTCACCCGCAGCTATAACGCAAAGCATTTCCTGCGTATGCTGATCGGGTTCGGATATACATATATCGGGCTTGTCCTCTTTATGACGGGCGTTGACGTGGGCTTTATCCCGATCGGCACGTTATTGGGCGCCGATCTGGCCGGCTCCGGCCTGAGATGGCTGCTTGTGCCTTTCGGCGCGCTGATCGGCTACTTTGTCGTCGCGGCGGAACCGGCGGTTCACGCGCTGCGCAAACAAGTGGAAAAGGTATCACTGGGGGTTATCCCGGGCGCGGCGGTACAGCGGTATCTGTCCTGCGGCGTGGCGCTGTCGCTGGCCCTGACAATGGCTAGAATAATCCTGCAAATCCCGATATACTGGCTTTTATTTCCCTGCTACGCGGCCGCCGTCGCGCTGACGTTCTTTACGCCGAAAATTTACACGGGCATCGCCTTTGACACGGCCGCCGCGGTCACGGGGCCTATGACATCCACATTTATCCTGCCGTTTGCCATCGGCGCTTGCGCCGGCCCCGACCGTATCATGCTGGATGGGTTCGGCACGGTGGCGCTGATCGCAATGACGCCGACGGTTTCGCTCCAGATTATGGGTATAGTGTATAAGCTCAAAATGAACCGCGCCGCGGCGGAGGCGCCCATTGACGTGCCGGACGAGGAGATCGTGGTGTACGAAACCGAAGGAGAGCATGAAGATGAATGAATATGAATCGCCGCTTTTACTGATTGCCGTTGTGGACCACAATAAGCACAAGCGGCTGGAGGATATATTAATTGAAAAGCATGTGCGGTTCCAATACCTTATCAGCGCGATGGGCACCGCCCATTCCGAGGTGCTAAAGGCGTTCGGACTGTCAGGAACGGAAAAAACCGTAGGACTGTGCGTTATACAGCGCGGCAAGGCGCGGCAGGTTATGACCTCGGTTACCGAGCGCCTGGAAATGACAAGCCCCGGCCACGGGATCGTATGCACAATACCGCTTTCAGGCGTAAGCAAAAGCATCGCGCGCGCCTTCGAGGCGGAAAACAACGAACACGCGGAGGATAATCATATGGAACATTCGGAAACAAACGGCGAGAAATATGAGATGGTCATAGCCATAACCGACAACGGCTACAGCGAGGAGGTAATGGACGCGGCGCGTTCGGTACAGGCGCGCGGCGGCACGGTCCTTCACGCGCGGCAGACGGCGGTTGGCGACGCGGCAAAATTTTTCGGCATCGCGTTGCAGCCGGACAAGGAAATGATAATGATAATGATTGAAAAGTCGCGCAAGCTCGAGCTTATGCAGGCCATCAGCAAGGTCTGCGGAATGCACACCGACGCGCACGGGCTGGTGATCGCCCTGCCGGTCGAGAGCTGCGCCGGTCTTGCGTCCGCCGAGAGTGTTTTATGAGCATAAAAATCGCGGCTGTGGCCCTGTTCGCACTGACTTATTTGCTTTTGCTGGCGTTGCCTAAAAAGAGAGCGCATATCGCTCTGGCCTCCGCCGCCGTCTTCATTGCCCTCGGCATCCCGCCGCCCGGCGAGATTTTTCACACGGTAAACTGGAATGTCCTGCTGATGATCGCCGGTACAATGGGCATAGTTTCAATGTTTATAGAATCAGGAATGCCCGCTCTTCTCGGCGATATTGTGATTGAGAAAGCGTCCAATGTCAAGTGGGCGCTCGTTGCGCTGTCCATGTTCGCGGGACTTATTTCCGCTTTCGTCGATAATGTGGCGACGGTTCTGATCGTCGCCCCAATCGCTCTGACAATGGCCAAAAGACTAAATACCTCGCCCGTTCCCGGCATTATCGCCATCGCGCTTGCCTCAAATCTGCAAGGGGCGGCCACATTGGTCGGGGACACGACCTCAATCCTTTTGGGCGGACAAGCCGGGCTTGACTTTCTGGATTTCTTCTTCTTTCAAGGCCGCCCGGGATTGTTTTGGGTTGTGCAGTTGGGTGCTTTGGCGTCCGCGGTGATCCTGCTGTTTGTGTTCCGCAGACACAGTCAGCCGGTCGAAGCGGGAGAGCGGGCGGCCGTCACCGAAATTTTTCCTTCGGTTCTTCTTGCCGGAGTTGTCGTGCTGCTGATCGCCGCCTCGTTCATACCGGCGGAGCATAAACCGGAGATCACCAACGGCCTTATCTGTATGGGGCTGTTTGCCGCCGGCTTGATACAAAGGCTGATCAAAACAAAGGATCTGAGGGCCGTCAAAGCGGCGGTCAGGGATATTGACCTTTTCACCCTGCTGCTGCTTACGGGGCTGTTCATCGTGGTCGGCGGCGTCACCGCCGCCGGCATCGTTGAAGATATAAGCGCGTTTTTCGTTACCGCCGCCGGCGATAATATGTTTGTCATCTATACGATGATCGTTTGGTTTTCCGTGCTTCTGTCCGCCGTTATTGATAATATCCCCTATGTGGCGACAATGCTGCCGGTCGTCGCGGGAATATCCGGCCTCCTCGGCATATCGCCTTATCTTCTGTATTTCGGCTTGCTGACAGGCGCGACGCTGGGCGGCAATATCACGCCTATCGGCGCTTCGGCAAACATCACCGCTCTCGGCATATTGAGAAAAGAGGGACACGCGGTCAAGGCGCGCGAATTTATGAAGATAAGCGTGCCGTTCACCCTCGCGGCGGTGCTGACCGGCTATGTTTTGGTTTGGGTTATATGGAGATAGCCGGTATCTCGGCATGTTTTGGCTTTTCAAAAATTAGTCTTGCAATGGCAGACGAAACAGTCTATAATAAATTAAAAGCATGTTGTTCCGTTGCGCGGGGATACGCAGGCGCGCCGTCCGGCGACCTCTGTAGCCGCATACGCGGCTGACAGCGGCAAATCCAAAAAATTCACAAACATCACAATATAAACGGGAGGTACTGCTATGGATAAAATCTACTTGCAAACGTATTCACTGGGAGACGCGCGTTTCGAGGATTTCGAGGGTTCGCTGAAAAAGCTGGCGGAGATCGGCTACTGCGGAGTGGAATTCGCGGGCGATTATGTCGGCATGGACCCAAAGCGTCTGAAAGAAATTTTGGACAAATACAACCTCGACGCTATCTGCGCGCATGTCGTACCGAATGACGTGGAACGCGACCTTCAGCTGTTAGCCGAAATCGGCGCGAGGTACATAGTATACCCGATGGCGCATATGGAATCCTATGATTCGGTTATGAAAACAGCCGAGGCGCTGAACGCCGCCGGCAAGAAATGCGCCGCCGCGGGCCTGAAGTACGGCTATCACAACCACACGCAGGAATTTGCCGAGGTGAACGGCAAATATATACTCGACCACCTGATCGAAAACACCGACCCCGATACCGTTATATTCCAACTGGATGTGGGCTGGTGTACGACGGCGGGCATAAACGCCGTGGATTATATCAACAAATATGCCGGCCGTTTTGAGCTGATACACGCAAAAGAGGCAGGGAAAGTCATCGGCGTACAGCCGCCTGTTGACTTCTCTAAGATGCAGGTTGACGCCGACGGCAAATTCATATTGACCGACGAGATGAAAGCCGCCATAGATGAAGCGCATAAAATGAATACTCCGCAGGGCAAGGGCATTGTGGATTGGAACGCCGTTAAGGCTGCCGCCGACGCTCAGGGAGCGAAAGCGTACATAGTCGAGCGCGAATGGGATTATCTTGATGATATATTCCAATGCGTGAAAGAAGACTACGAATTTATGAGAACACTGTAGAAACATTTACGGAGGTTTTTGCGATGGATACTGCGGTTATTGATGTAACTGCCGAAGTTTCGCCTTTTGTGCTGTTTGCCGTGGACGAGGTCGTATACGGCGTTTCCAGCAACCGTGTATTGTCAATAGAGATTCTCAGCGACCCCGTGCCGCTTGTGAACGCGCCGCCGTATACCTTGGGCGTCCTTGATTTCCGCGGCGATATGATACCGCTGATCGGACTGAGGCAGCTGTTCTCAAAGAACGCGCGCGGAGAGGGCTTGCGCGGCTTTATGCGGGAGTTGCACGCCGATTACGAGGATTGGACGCGCGCGTTTGAAGACGCCGTAAGTGACGTACGGGGAGCGGAGGTTAACTTCAGCGACGACGGCAACAGGCTTGTCAAGTGGTTAAGCGAATTTGAAACGCAGAGCAACAGCTTGAGCATCCATGTGAACAAAATGACAAGCACATGCCAGATTGTGCAAAAAACCGGCGCGAAGATTGTCGAAACGGCAAAAACGGACAAAGAAAAAGCCCTCGAAGAGCTCGAAGAAGTGAAACGGACATATATCAGCGAGATCATCGGAATGATAGACGGCTGCGCGGACGTCTATTTGGAAGGTATCCGCGAGATGCTGCTTGTCCTGAATGTCAACAATATGACAAAGGGTATAGTTGTTGACGAGATCGTGTCGGTGGAATATATCAACAAATTCCTGGACCTGCCGATAAACTCCACCAAATCCAGATATGTGCGTTCGCTGGCGCGGCGCGACAAAGACAATTCCTCCGTTCTGCTGATAGACGAGGAACTGATAATAAAGCTGTAACCCGAACAACATTGCTTACACGGGCGGGGAGGAACCCCCGTCCCTACGGTGCCAACTCGAAATCTATCCTTCCGGTCAGTTCATCGGCGGCGGCACAGGTCACTCTGACCGTGTCGCCTATTTCATATTTCTTTTTGGTGTTTATCCCCATCAGACACAGCCCCAGCTCGTCAACCTCATATGTGTCGTCATGCAGGGTGTGTACAGGCACCAGCCCCTCGACAGTATTCGGAAGCTCAATAAACATGCCGTAGCTCTGCGCGCCGGAGATAACGCCGTCGAACTCCTCGCCGATAAAACGCTTCATATATAACGCTTTGTATAATTTTTCGGCAAGCCGCTCCGTCGAGTCGGCGATAAGCTCGCGCGCCGTGGACTGCGCCGCCGCCTCCGAGCATAAAGCCTTGAACCCCTCGCCCTGCGGCGCGGCACCCAGCAGCGACTTCACCGCGCGGTGGACCATAAGGTCGGGATAGCGGCGTATCGGCGACGTGAAATGGCAGTAGCACGACGAAGCCAGCCCGAAATGCCCCAGATTTTCGGCGCTGTACTTGGCCTTCATCATCCCGCGCAGCATGGCGGTATTCAGCACCCGGGCAAAAGCCTGTCCGCGCGCCGCGTCCAGTATCGCCTGTAACGACGCGCCGGACACGTTTTTGCTCTTTCTCACGTTCAACCCCTTGGCCAAAGCTAGCGCGTACAAAGCCTCCAGTTTTTCGGGGTTGGGCGGCTCATGTACGCGGTAAACGCACGGCGCCTCCGGCCAGAACAAAAAATTCGCCACAGCCTCGTTCGCGGCAAGCATAAACGCCTCTATCAGCCGCTCGGCGTCACCGCGCCCGCGCGGAACCACGTCCACGGGCAAGCCGTCCCCGCCGCACACGATCTCGCTCTCCACCGTTTCTATATCCAGCGCGCCCTTCGCGCTCCTGACGGCGCTCATCGCTTTGGCTATCCCGTTCATTTTCAAAAGCGTTCCGGCGATGGGATGGTCAGCGGAACCGTCTAAAATCCGGTTGCAATCGTCATAAGTCATCCTCGCCTTAGAGTTGATAACAGACTCTTTTATCTCTATATCCGCCGTCCGGCAGTCCGCGCCGAGCGTCATGAACACGGAAAGGCACAGCCGGTCAACACCGCCGTGCAGCGAGCATATGCCGTTGCTTAGCTCCTGCGGAAGCATAGGGATAACCTGATCGGCGAAATACACCGAAGTCCCGCGCTGAAAAGCCGCCTTGTCAAGCGCGCTGTCCGCCTTGACATAATGCGATACGTCGGCGATATGCACGCCCAGCACGGGGCGGCCCTGCTCGTCGTATTCCAGCGAAATCGCGTCGTCAAGATCCTTCGCGTGCTCGCCGTCGATCGTGAATATCAGCGCTTCGCGCAAATCTGCGCGGCCTTTAACGGCGTCCTCCGGCACGGCTTTCGGCATATTGCGGGCGGCGGACACGGCCGCCTTGCCGAACTCCCGCCTGACGCCCTGAATGAACAGCAGCGACTCGACGGCCGCGTCAAACGTGCCGTCGCGGCCGAGCGCGGCGGTAATCTCTCCGGCGGGCGGCTGCCTGTCGCCGTATGAGGTGATCCTTATACACACCTTATCGCCGTCACGATATTTCGGGTCATGCCTTGCAATGTTTATCCTATCGGGGAAACGGCGGTCGTCGGGCGAGAACCAGCCTCTTTTGCCCGCACGGTTCAGCCTGCCTGTAAGCTCCCTTGTGCCGCGTGACAACACCTTGACTACATGTCCCGTTTCTCCGCGCCCGTCGGGATCGCCCATGGGCGACACTAAAACGCGGTCACCGTGCCATGCGCCGCCGGTCCGGTCAGGGGGTATGAACAGGTCCCCCAAACCGCCGTCCGGCGCGGCAAAGCCGAAACCGCGTTCGTTTGCGATATAAATGCCTTCAATCATTTATTTGAGGATCATCAGCACAAGCGTCAGCGTTATAAAGAATATAGCCACCCATTTCGTTATTTTGGCAAGCCTCGCGTCCCAGGTCCTGGCCTGATTCTTCGACAGGAACGTATCCATCCCGCCGGCTATCGCGCCGGAAAGGCCGGAACGTTTGCCCGACTGCAAGAGTACGATGGCAATAAGCGTCACAGCGATAACAATCTGTATGATCGAGATGATCAGCTCGGAAGCGGTTAAATCAAACACGTTAAATATCTCCTTTGGTTCAAGTACCGCATAGTATAACACATTGTTTCGGCAAATGCAAGATTTTTGGCAAGTATTTTTTATAAGCCATAAAATTTTATGCAAAGCGGTTGACAAGGCGCCGTATATCTGCTATAATTCACTGGTGTTGCGGCGGCATAGCTCAGTTGGCTAGAGCATTCGGTTCATACCCGAAGTGTCGTTGGTTCAAATCCGACTGCCGCTACCAGGCCCGTTGGTCAAGCGGTTAAGACACCGCCCTTTCACGGCGGTAACAGGGGTTCGATTCCCCTACGGGTCACCAATGAAACCCCTGTCTATACAGTTTTTCAAAGGTTAAAAACCTAGTTTTTTCAACTGTTTGAAAGATTGCAAAGACAGGGGTTTTTTGTCGTCTAAAAAAGCCGTTTCTAAAAATATGGGCATTCTTCTTTAGTTCAGTGTTTTCTTTCCCGATAGGCTAATGTCTTTTCCCAGGTGGGCATTAGCACAATATTATTGACAGAACCGACAGAAACAGCCCCGAATTGGTTGTTTTGAACCAATCCGGGGCTGTTTCGTACCTATATCTACCGCGTTATCGTCTGCTTCGCTGTTGCGGCTTTCTTGGCCGTCGCCGCCTGCCAGAGTTCAATGAGGCCCGTATAGTTCAGCACATCTATGTCGGCTTTGGATGTGTACAGCTTTATTTCGCCGCCCATCGCAACATATGTGTTCGCCTTGACCTTGATGATGGCGGATTCCGGTTTAGTTTTGGTTTCGGCTTTCGCGTTTACTTTGTACGTCGGCGCTTTCTGTTCACTGGTGACGTTAATCTTTCGCGCTTTTCCGGCGGCGGTGTATTCCGAACCGTTTTGCGACGGCGTTGTTCGTATAAAGTAGGTTGTCTTTGTCGCTTTCGTTCCCGTTAGCGCTTGCACAGGGATACCGTTTGCTGCGCCGTCAAAAAATCTGCCGTACCCATTGGCGTCAACTGTTTTCTTGTTGGCGGCAGCGGCACCAACCTCTATTTTATCCTTGACCGCCGTCGAGCCGTTTTTCTCGGTCAGCACCCATTGTCCGGGAGTCGTGCCCGTCTTGTCGGCGGCGATTTCGTAGTTTATGACGAGCTTGGGCGCGGTGGGACGTTTGTTGATCTTGGCGAACGCGATGATATTATGCTCGTTGCCGCTGCCTTGCGGCTTTTTGGCGTTGCTGTTATAGTCTTTATAGCATAGCCACAATTCCCCGCCTTTATTGAGTAGCTTGATAAACTCCTTGTCAGGATAACGTCCCGCTTTCCATGTTGTGCCACCGTCGATGCTGTACGCTTCGATGGAAAAGCCGTTAAGAGCGAGGGCTTCCGTGGTGAGGTTGATTGTCGCATTTGAGTTCGGCGTTGCGTCGGCTGGGATGGTCTTGCCGCTATTGAATGAAAACGTCACGCCCGTTATGATTACCTCGACAACGCCTTCGTAGTCTATGCCGGCACCACTTGGAATATCTTCTGAATTATCAACGGGGATTACCGTCACAATACATTGCGCGAAAAATTCGCCGTTTTCTGTCGCGGCAGTTATGATTGCCGTACCGACTGCCTGAGCATATACTTCGCCGTCCGAGTTTACAACTGCGATTTCTTCATCGCTGCTGCTCCATGTTACCGCGACGTTTGCATACGCTGGTGTGAAAACTGCTATAAGTGAAATTTCGCCGCCTTCGCTAATTGTTGCGGTACTTCCGTTTAAAGACATACCCGTTGGTTTTACACCGTCTATCGTAATATGTTTCTCTGTTATTGGAACTTGCAACGAACCATAATAATTTTTAACAGTACCACCAGTATCTTCTCTATATAAGAATTGTATTGCCCCCTTGCCCTCTTCGGAAAAACTATACAGGATTTTTACATTATTTGTTATTTCTTTGGTAGCTATTGTATACTCGTTAGGTGTGAAATATATTTTCATAGCAGACAAATCCTGCGCGTTTAATACATCTCCCACATGATATTGGGGTTTGCCATTTAAGTATTCAACTATAAAAACAGGAGGGTTAGGTTCGTATGTTTTGTGAACAGGGTGAGCATTATTTTTATATTCCCATACAGAACCAGTTGTTTGCGTTAATTTATCTACTATTGAAGATACTCTAAAGCTCGCAACCGCTGTTACTCCCCCTTGAGGATTATTGGCCGCATAGCCAACCGCACCTTGTGTATTTGACCCTTGAACAAAACAATCTAACACGTTACCTGCCGGAGCTTCCCTTTTTCCTATTATCTTACCAGTCAATCTTTCTTTGTCGCTTGTATAATCCTTGGTTGTTTGTTCTGTTCCTTCAGCAAAACTGCGTATAATTTTACCACTTGAAGTTAATAATCCAACAATTCCTCCTGCATATAGATAGGCGTTTGTATTATTCATAAAAGCTCCGGCTCCGCGTGAATGTGTAGAAGTAAATGCATAACAATCTGATATTTCCCCAGACGATGATCCCGCAATTCCTCCGGCATGGCAACGCACTTCGCTTTTCTGCCCCACAGCGGCAGCTAATATTCTTCCTGAGTTATTATTTTTGGTTTGTGATTTTATCGTTCCGTTTGTAAAACTGCACCCTTTTATTATGCCTCTATTTTCACCGGCGATTCCACCAGAATAAATATTTGCATTTGCATTTCTGTATATCCATACTCTCGCCTCGGATTCAGAAACTTGACAATTTTCAATTCGCCCCTTATTTAATCCTGCAATAATACCCACTCTGAAAGTAACATTGTGACCAATTTGGTTGCCGTCAGAGTCATAGTCAACAGAAGATGATTTTACTTGTAAATTCTTCACAACCCCGCCGGTTCCGATAATTGGAAACAATCCGGCGTTTGTTTCAGCGGGATAATTTCTAAAATCGCCGCTTCTTCTATGGGTATAGTTTTCAATTGTTTTACCATTCCCATCAAATGTACCTGTAAATTCTCCCCCGGCTGTCACTAAGCCGTATGAAGTAACTGTACCTAAACTAATATCATTCATCAACACATAATTTCCGTTACGCGGAAAGCCCGCAAACCCAATACTGGCAAATTCCTCGGCTGTAGTTATTTGAATGGGCGTATTATTGTACACTTCTACGCTGCTGACATCATCTACGACAGCTTCTGTCCCGTTGCTAACCTGCCTATATATAAATTCATTACAAAAATCAAGATTATGTTCTATAGCCAACCTTACATACTCGCGGCATAATTCTGCATATCTTTCTCCTTGTCCGGCAGGGAGCAATTCCCATATGCCGGTTAAGATAAGGTTTTTATCCGTGAGTATCTCGTGTTTCCCTTCTTCTGCCGTAACCGTATTGGTCCATGCGCTATATGTAGAAGCGACTGATTCATTTGTATTTATAAAGTTAGGAATACCGCCTGTACCGCCGATAATTCGGGCAGTTGCAGAATGGCTATAATTGCTGTTGTTGAAATTTGTCGTTATATTTGTTATTAAATCGAGTTCAGTATTAATGGTTTCTGTATCTATTGAAAATGACGCCGCACTTTCATACGCGGCTTTCAATGTTGTATCAATGCTCTCCGTTTTGTTCATACTTGAAACTTGAAACTCTGCCCAACCGCCTACTACATATGATGTAAGGACATGCGTACCGTATTTGTTGAAAAATCCCTCTATGTCTTTTGCGGTTATTAACTCATTCAGGAAATTTTCATCTAATTGACTCTGAACGGCATTGATTGTATCAAGGTCGTTAATAAATGCTTTTCCGATTTTTCGAATGACAGATGACTGAAAAAAATATGAATCATATGCGGTTCTATATGCGGCAGAAGCACTTATACTGAATTTTCTCTTTGCACTTGCCTTGAATAACTCACCTATGCCGCCGCTCGCGCTTGCAGAAACCGTCAAATCTATTCCGGCTTTTATAGCTAAATCCTCAATAGTTCTGCCGGAAAATGCTTCCGTATATGTATCTGCGATTAAATCGGTTCCATAATTGCCGCCGAGATTTGCGCCGGGTTTGAGAATATTCGTAGTTGTCAAGTTTTCAATTCTTAGTTCATCGCCTGAAAACACATTGAAACCTCTCAAAAGGAATCGCTCAATACCGGACGAATCCAGCGCCACCGCCGGCCCCGCCATCCACGGCACCAACCCCACTACCATTACCAAGGCCAAGACCAAACTGAGAATCTTCTTCATGTTTTTCAATCTCCTTTCAAGTTTTCTAAAAAGGTGTACCTTTTTAGAAAGGAGGCTCGGTGAGCTAAAACGAAAAAAAGCTATTGACATTATCTCCAAAAAGTGCTATATTTATCGCAATGTGGTCACTCTGACCACTAACGGGGAGAAACTCTAAAAAGGCACACCTTTACAGAGCCCCGCACCGGTCAAAACTCCTTGCGGTGCGGTGTTCCGCGAGCCATTTGTAAAACGTAGCCGCGCATATGTCGCCACTCTCGTCAAGGACTTTTTGGAGTGGGATTTCCTTGCGTTCCCAACGCTTTACGAGCGTGTTAAAGTTTACCGGAGGTCTTTTAGCGGGTCTGCCGAGGTGCTTTCCACGGGCTTTGGCGGACGCTATGCCCTCCGCTTGACGCTGTAATATGTACCCGCGCTCCAACTCAGCCACCGCGCCGAAGATGGTGAGCATGAACTTCCCCGTGGGCGTGGTAGTGTCGATGTTTTCTTTGAGTGAAACAAACTCAACCCCTTTAGCCGCAAGCTGTTCAACGAGGTCGAGCAAGTCTTTTGTGTTCCGTGCGAAACGGCTTATGCTCTCAACAGTCACACTGTCGCCCGCTTTCACCGCCGCCATCAACGTTTGCAGTTGCAGGCGATTGGTGGTGTTTTTGCCGCTCTGCTTCTCCTTATAGATACGATCTGCGGATATGCCGAGAGAGTGCATCGCATCGAGTTGCCGATTTTCATTCTGGTCAGCGCTGGAAACGCGGATGTAGCCGTAAGTCAATAGCGGTCCCCCCCTTTTTTAGATTTCGTTTCATGGCGCACCTCTTTCTTTCGTGTCGGGAACCTTTCTGTCCGCCTCCCGATTGGCCCGGGTTATTCCGCAAAAATGGTAATCCCGAAGAAATCGCTCTGAGGCTTGTGGGCGTGGATATCAAAGCAAGACATTCAGAACTATAGCCGTCCGAGTTGACAAGTGTCCATGCATATGGTAAACTGCGGATATGGCATATAGTGAAGATTTACGGAAGAAAGTGATTGCGTATTTAGCGGAAGGGCATACGCAAGCATCCGCGCAAAAGGAGTTCAGAATCGGGCTGACGACAATAAAGGGGCGGAAGAAGCAATACGCAGAGACAGGGTCGTTGAAAAACAAACCGCTCAATCGGAAATAATGGTGCATTTCGAGGATGCTCAATGCCCGGACGTCTGTGCCCATGATGCCGCAAAAAATGAGCTTAGAGCCTATCTCGCATTCCTGCCGATCAAAAAAATGCAGGACATGATGGCGCCATGTATTTGGGGCGCAACGGCGAGTTTGACGGCGTGGCGGCGATGCCGCTCCGCCGTCGGCTCCGACTGTACCGCGTTGACAGCAACGGGGACGATAAGGAAGACTTGGCACAGCATATGGCCGGCAAAAGTCGTATGCTGCACAAGTATCTTGAAACCGGGCTGCGGCTCTTGGGACTGGAGGTGAGTGACAATGTCGAACACGGTTGTGATTGAAATCCAAGTTGGCGCGGAACTAAAGGCCGCCGCCGAGGAAATACTGGCGGCGCAGGGGTACACGCCGGAAGAGGCTATCGTCCTGTTCTTGGGGGAGACAGTCTGGCTGGACCGACTCCCGTTCGAGGTGACGGATGAGTTGCTTGCTCAAGCGCGGAGAGAGTGAAATATGCGGCCCGTCACAGGTTTTGCGGCGGGCCGCTGTTTTGTTTTTGGTGGGGGGTGTATCAATCGGTATTTCCGAAAACATCGCTGAGATAGGCGCCGGGTTCCAAGACAAGGTGCTTCCCGTGAGAGTCTCCTTCAAGCGAATCCATGAAGCCGTCCCAACGGCCTATGAAAATATCGATAAACTCCTGCGTGTTACCGCGCGCCAAAAAGCGGCGGCGGTACTCTTCCCTGGCTTCCCGTTTTGGATAACAGAGAATGTAAGGAATACTCTTCGCTTGCAAAAGCATAAGCACGAACATATCCGACGGAATAATGAGGTGTTTGCCGCCGCCCATAGCGTTTATGATCGCGGCGACATAGTTATACGGCCAGTCGTCCCGCATGATATTTTCGGGATTGGCCTTGCCCGCTTCGCTCTCGCCGGCGTCATCGGCCAGTTCGTATTTGTGCGGCATACAGATAAAATCCACGAATTCATCCGGGCATTGTTTTGCCAGCGTGGTTTTCCCTGTCCCGGCATAAGCGGCGATAATCATAGGGGTCTTCTCCTAATCCCGGTTTTTGATAATCAGCTTTCCCGGCAAGCGCGAATCAGCCCGCCTTTGCCCAACAAAATCCCGCCAAAGCATCGCACAACTACAACCACTATGTTCTCCATATTGCGCCGTTGTATGGATGGAGTTCAGCAGCAGCGGACCTGCCGTGCCGCTCAATTCGCCGGCGTCGCTGTGCCGGATGGCGGTTGGGGTCACATATGCGAACACAACCTGCCGCGCTTTCTTGTGCTGGTGTGATATTTCGGCGATGTAGCTTTTGGCGGCTTCCTCACTGTCAACCGTGGCGGCGCAGGCGATAAAGCGGGACTTTTTGACGATTAGTTCGTGCATAACAGTTCATTTCCTTAATAAAATACACATAGCCACACACAAGGCGGTTCGCTCGACGTATAGTTTACCCGGTGTCGCTCGTGGGGTTCTATGATGAGCGTGTCACCCTTTGACATGGCAACGCTCCTGTTCTCGAATTCAACAACCGCATTGCCCTCCAAAAGAACGATGAACTCGGCTTCGGCTTGGTCATACCAGTCGGAAGTCTGCCCCGTGCTTATGATACGTTCGATGCGGACGTTGCCGTTTTCGGCGAGTACCGTGGTCAGTTCTTCCGGTAATGGGAGTTGGGGAAGGTCAAAAATGTTCATTCTCGCTCAACTCCTGTCAATTCTGATTCAGCGTGTTCTTCCATAAAACGGACAACCTCATCAAGCATATTCTGTGCATGGGCAAACTCTCCCGACACCACCGCCACACCGAGTATCAGCGTTTTGTAAACGTCCTGCGTAGCCATCTCCGCAATCATCCTCGATTGTTGTTGTCGATTCTGGCTTTCCGCTCCTTCATTCATAATCTTCGCCGCTTAATCTTTCAATCAAACAACGACAACTGTTCCGCGCCTTTCGGCGGTCTATACATCTCCACAAACACATCGTCTGCTTTATATAGAATCCCATTACGGCGGCATACATCACGGTAAATATTCCACAACCGTGCCGCATTCGGACTGGGACACTCATAATTATTGCCAAATATCTGAATATATTTTTGCTTTATGCTCGGAAAATGCTCGTCCAATTTCTTGTAAAAATACTCACGGCTGCCTTCCCGCATTGTTGTGCCGAAACCGAAATTGATAATGCCGCTCACTTTTGCCTTTGCGCAATAATCAAGAAGCCCTCGCAGATTTTCTTCGCTGTCATTGATAAACGGCAGAATCGGACAAAGCCACACTACGGTCGGAATTCCCGTGTCCCGCATGGTTTTCAGCACCTCGAACCGCTCCGTTGTGGTCGATACGTCAGGTTCGATAATGCGGCATAAATCCTCATCAAAAGTGGTCAATGTGATTTGCACTACGCATTTATAGTTGCGGTGAATTTTCTGTAGCAAGTCCAAATCCCGCAGAATACGGTTGGATTTCGTTTGAATCGCAAGCCCAAAACCGTAACGCTCTATCAGTTCAAGACACTGCCTTGTAATCTGCAATTCTTCCTCAAGGTGGATGTGCGGGTCGCACATCGCACCCGTGCCAATCATGCCGCGTTCCCTCTTGCGCCGAAGCTGTGATTCCAGTATTTGCACGGCATTGCGTTTGACCTCAACATCCTCGAAGTCGTGCTTCATTTGATAACACACACTGCGGCTGTCGCAGTAAATACAACCGTGAGTGCAGCCGCGATAAAGATTCATGCCGTTTTTAGGTGAAAGGATTGTTTTGTAATCAGCATAGTGGTACAAGGCAACAGTTTTACGCTTGGAGCGGGTAAGGGTGTAATCGGTCATGCTTTGGAGACCTCACTTTCAACAATTCCAGTTTATTTTCGCCGGATTGAGTTCATTCTCCACGGCGACTGCTCGGAGTGCCGTTTCCATGTTCGCACATTCTTCCGCCGCCGCCGATAAAAGTGCATCCCACTTGGCATCTATTCCCAATTTGTCATAAGCAACGGCAAGTGCGCCATAAAACGCAAGCCCTAATGAATGTGTCGGCGCGTGGATACAAGAAGCCGCTTGACCGCAGGTTCTCGCGGCGGCCTGCGCGGTGGGGTTTGAGTCTAACTCCCGTGCCGCCGCATGACATTCGTTTAGGATAATCTTCTTAACTTCGGGCAGTTTCATATTGCCGGACAACCACTCACGGGCAGCACTGAGCGCTTTTTGCGGACGGCTATCGCCGGGGCATTGCTTCTCATATATCGGGATAATCACTCTCTCGGCGTAATCAAGACACCAATTTGCGAGAGTGATTTTGCTCTGAGTTTCAATCAGCCGCATAAGCGACTGGATATATGGCGCTTGCCAATCATTCAGCATTTTACGGTGTTTTGGCATGACGTTTCCTCTCTCACTTCTTCCTCAAAATCCAAGTCACGCAAATAAGGTCATTATCTATGTTGTCATATTCGTTTTGCTGACTGCGGATATATCCCTCAAACATTGCTTTTTTATGCCGTCCCGCTTTCTCGGCTTTAGCATGGCTTTTGTGTTCGGGAAGCCGTCGCCGTCAACAGAACTAAGATGGCAGATTTTTTGCTTGTCTATGATGTTGCCGATGGTTTTTTCCGCGTCACGCATGATGGTTATTCTCCTTTGTTAAAGTATTTTCACATAAAATTTCCGATTTCTCGGCGGGTCAAACTCCGTGAAAAATATACCCTGCCATGTGCCAAGAAGTAGCTTGCCATTCTCAACAATGACAGTCACGCTTGAACCCATCGCCGATGCTTTGAGGTGTGCTGTTGAGTTGCCCTCGCCGTGACGGAACTCCGCGCGGTCGGGAAAGGCTTTATCAAGACCAATCAACAGGTCGTGAACTACATCAGAGTCAGCGTTCTCGTTAATCGTGATGCCTGCCGTTGTATGGGGGCAACAGACGATGGCGATACCGCTTGCTACACCGCTTTTGGTTACAGCTTCGCGGACTCGCGGGGTGATGTTGTAAAAATCCTCACGGGGTGTGGATAGGGTGTATTCAAATATCATGTCGGCGTTTCCTCGCTTTCGGCTTTATTAACGGGTAATCCTCATAGGCGGTGGGGAGGGTCAGGCAGTGGTCGATAAGGTACTGCATGGTCATGCCGCACCACCTTTCAGCCACCACCAAACAAAAACTACGGCGGCAATTTGCAAAACGATAATCGCAGGAATCCCCACTATAAACTTGGTGTGTTTGGTCTTGTGTCGAATGAACCTCATCATCGCAAACATGGCAACGGAACCTCCGATTGCGGACACAAGCAGCAATGACCGCTCGCTTACGCGCCGTGAGCCGCGCTTGGCGGCGCGTTTGTCATAGGCTGTAAGAATTATCGCCCACAGGCTGATGGCGGCAAAATAGATTCCAATGTAAATCTCCATAAGCAACACGCTCCGTTACCTTTCATACAACCCCATCTTGATAAACATCCGTCCCTTTTTCGACACGCCGCCGATTTCCAGCAGTTTGGCGCGTCCAATACCGCGGACGGACAGTATCGACCCCTCGCTCACGTCCTTTGCGGGTTGAAGGCAGACTTCGTGGTTCAAGCTCACACGCCCGGCTTCAATAAGTTCTGATGCTTTGCTACGCGACATTCCAAAGGCTGTACTTAGTATCGCATCCAACCGAGGCGACGCTACCGTGTCGGTCTTTACGGGCAAATTCTCCATTCTGACGGGGAGTTCGCGCAAATCCATCGGCGACAAACGCACACCAACGCGTCCTGCTTTTGTGAGGTTTTCGGCAATATACCCGCTCAATTCCGGCAGACAAATTAAGGCGGTCGGGTTTTCGGTTATGTCGCCAATGGCGGCGCGTTCGATGCCAAGAGCCATGACCGCACCCAGAATATCACGGTGGCCAAGAGATTCCTGCGGTGGAATTTCTATTTTCAAAGCACAAAACAGATCAGTTCGTTCGTATTCGCCCCAATCGGGATTCAAAAACACCGCACGAACACGCTCCGCTCCTTCGTAACCGCCGTCAAAAACGATGTTGATATCACGCCGCCGCGTGAAATAAGCCTTGACCGTTTGTGCCTCGGCGGGCGTTAGAAAACGAGAAGCAGCACAGCCGGACTTTGCGGCTTTTTCGGATAAATCATCCATGCGAGCAAGGAGTACGTCTTTTTGTTCCACTGCACCACACCCCTTTCTCTCTCACAACTTCGTAATAACACCATACTTTTCCTCCGCCTTGGCGGACTCCTCGGCGAACATATCGGTAATCCCGCTGCCGAATGATAGTTGCTGAGATGCCATGAAACTGTCGTAAATAATCTTGTCGCCAAAGGGCAGAAGAACTGTTTCCAGCATAATCGGCAAGCGGCGGTGCATAGCCTCGGCGATTGATGTTGTCATGCCTTTCACGGCGTATAGCTTGGCTGCTTTACCCTTGTCCATCCGCATTAAAATGGCGGCGTCGGGCTGATATTTGATAAGCACAAACTGCCCCTTAATGTGGCTCTTTTCCCACGAACGTAAAAGGTCGGTTTCGTCATCGGGCAACCCCTCGGCGCAGCTTAAAAATTCGCCTATCAGCTTGGGGCTTTTCCACAGCACTTCGCGGATTTTATGCAGCAGGGTTTCATCGTGATAAACGCCATATTTCAACGAAAATTTATAATCAACGACATTCCGTTTTTGATTCACAAAATCCAATAGCTTGTACCATGTTTCATAGAACAACTTGCGTTCGCCGTGGGTCAACTGTGCCACGCCGCTGGTTTCGATGGATGAACAACATTTTTTGTATTTCTTGCCGCTGCCGCATGGGCAGGGTTGATTCGGTCCCACCTTTTTCGGCCGATGGACAATGGTCTCATCGGGTTTTTTATGGCGTTTTTTGGCATGGATTTCCATCAACTCGTTAGGCGTATACCCTTTATTTGACCACATCCGTGTATTGTTGCAAGCCTCGCTGTATAAAGCAAAAAACTTCTCCGCCGATTTTTGGTTTTTGAAAGCCAAGTCGTATTCCTCCATCGACTTCGACACATTTGAAAAGCCCAGCACAAAGGGCGCGGCGTCCTCTAAGTCGCGGTAGAAACGGTAATAGTTACGATTGCCGTTCCACTCTGTTATTATGAAGTCCAACACTTTGTCCCAGTAATTCTTTTGCGATTTACTCACATGGTATTGATTCTCGAAAGCCACAAATTCGTCCTTTTCGGGGATAAAGCGGGGCTTATCGCCCTGCTCGGCGAGCCAGTCATCGGCGTGGGTGAAATCATCTATCGCCCAATAATGCACGATGGTATCCTTGTAAAAGCAGTACCACGGGTCTTTGCTTTTCACCACAAGCGGCAGCAGCAGATTGAAAACCTCGTCGGCCGACACATCGACAAGTCCGCTGTTTTGGGCGTTGAAGATCTCGGTGAGTTCCTTTTGAGAAATAACGCCATACAGATTCACCGCCGCCCGCGCATAAATATCGAGCAGTTTGCGAATATCCGCATATCCGTTGGGACAGCGGGACACTTTATCGGCAGGGTTGTATTTTTCTAAGAGTTTTTTGGCTTGTTTCTCGGTCATTTCGATTCCTCCGATTCTTTTGAATATATCGCCGTATACGTCAGCCTCCCGCCAACCCGCTCCGACTTCATCAAATCAACCTTCGACACCGTTTCTCCAAACGGCTCAATCTCCCACGGTGCGACGTCGGTCACAACCTCACGCCCAAGGGTGACGTGCGGCGAGTATTTGCGTTCGTCCATCTCGAGCCCGCACAGGGCAAGTTTGTGTTCGACTTCATGTTGTAGCAGCATCAGCGACTCATCTTTTCGCAGCCCTGCCCACCAAAGCGTTCCGCGCGAAAATGTTCCAAGCCGCTCTATCGATACATCAAAAGGCTCAAAGGTCACAGTTTCAAGGATTGCCTTGATTTTATCGATTTTCTTCAGGCTGACATCGCCGATGAACGCCAGCGTCAGGTGCAGATTTTCCGGCAGGGTGAAGTTACCTCGTTGTGAACGGGAGCGCAGCTCGTCCTGCAGGGCAAGCAGTCTAGAATACGTGTCAGGGTTAAAATTTATGGCGACAAATAAACGTATCATTAGCCGTCCCCCATCAATTCCTTTTCAATAAGCGAAACGGCGACATAAAATGCCTCAAGCCGCCGTTTCGTCAACGTATGCTGTGATGTGCCTTCGGCGAATTTCAACAGAACTTTCTCGCATTTTCCGATGGTTGAGTTTATCGAACGCAGGGCTTCGCGTAGTTCGTGTTGCCTGTCGGTATCGCCATTTTCGCCGAGATACTCAAACCGCTTCACAGTCTTGCCGTCAACCTCAATCGGACTCTCCCACATGGAGAGCGGACGCACCCATGTGCCGCATTCGCCGTAGAGTGCTTTATACGCAACCATATTCTCAAGGGTTTCGCTGTGTTTTGCGAAACCGACAACTTCATACTGGTGGCCTTTGTAATGGCGGTATATGCCAAGTTTAATTGGATTCATAATTGCGTGTTCTCCTTCCCGCACCAAGCGGCAATTTCCGCAATAAGTTCCAGTTGCTCTGCGCCGAATGTTTTGTACGGAAACTGTATTGCGCCCTTGCTCGTCTTGTATCTGCCAAGGCGAGGGGTAAAATGTGTCACAGCATCCGCGCCCGGATACAGCCCGAGGTGGTTTTTCCGCGCCGCAAAATAGATGAGATTACGCCCTTGCCAAAACGTCGGCATACCGTATGACATTTTCTCCGTTGCATCCGGCAAAACCTGCTTGATTGCCGCGCGAACAGATGAAAGCAGCTCACGCAAATGAGTGGATTGACCTGCGATATAGGCATCTATTTCGTTGTGTTCTTTACTTTCCGGCACGTTTAAATCTCCACTTTTCGTCCACACATCTCACCAAGCGGACACCTGTCACACTTTGGCTTTTTCCGGCAATATTGGCGATAGCCTTTTCGACGTTACTCCACGCCGTGTTCTGCGCCAGCACCGCGCCGACCATGGCTTCGTATGGTGTGTCGGCGAGCCAGCGCAGGTCTCCGTACCGGGTGCGGAGGGTTTGGTAGATGCGGGTGAGGGTCATGGGATATCAACCTCACTCATCATATTCATCATGCCCATAATCATATTGTTGATTTTAGACAAATTCTCGTCCTCTATCAACTTGATGCCCAATTTCTCTGCTAAGTCCACAATAAACAACCCTGTATCTTCGTCCGCCACAGCAATGGATGCCGGTCTGCCGCAGTCGCTGACGTAGTCGGCAAGCATTTCCGTGATTGTTTTGCCAATAAACTCACTCCCGTCGTTGAGCGTATAACCGACGGGGGTTCCGCTTTCCAAATCTATCAAAATAGCGAGACGCGGCACTTTCGGGCGTTGATTCTTGTTCTCTTGAATGGGTGCTGGAATATATGTCAATCCAAATGCGAGTCTTGTACGGGTTTTCTTTTTTCGGTTCAAACGGGCGATCAATAATTCGTCCGAGATTGCGAGTTTTGGGGACATAATCGGTATAGGCGGCATTTTCACGGCGGTGTTATACCACATATCGGAGTCCGCATCGTAAAACCGCAGAAGGGTTTCGCCGTTTTCAAAATCTGCCTTAATCTCCCCGGCGGCATAACACACAGCCGCCATTGCGAAATTTTGAAGCGCGGCAATGACCAATTCCGCTTCATCAGTATTGATGTGCCACGGCATATACCCCGGCTTCATGGAGCGAAAGTAAGGCCATTCGTGTTTGCCTCGGAATTTGAGTCCCAGTTCTTTTATAACCGCCCTGTCCCTTGCCTCAAGTTCTTCTCTGTTGCCAAAATAAAGGTTGATACAATGCTGCTCAAACGCAGCTGACATATCATCCTCATCAAGCGTGTTTTCAAGCATCTTCATCAGTCTTTGTACGGAATTATAACCAGGATAAATGCCTATGCCATAGGTCATATCGCCGCTTCCCATAACCACCATATAGACAGGCTCTTCCCGACAGGGCAGGAGCAGGGTTATACGCTCAGATTCGTGGAGATAGTTCCACGGTTCAAGCAGACGGATATTCTTTGTTACCTCGTAAATCTGCTCCCATTGCTCACGCGTGGCGGGCGTTTCCTCTGCCGGAGGTTCAAGTGCCGCCAGCGTCGCCTTGTAGCTTGCGATAGGGTCTGTGTACGCGGGTGAGGCGAATAGTGTATCAAACGCCTTTTTTACCACATTCGATCCCTTTGAATTCTTTTTGTACGCCATTAATTCCCCCTTCTTTTCGTTCCACACACATTTACTGCGCTTCGTAATATTCCTTTATTCTCAGGGACATTAGCAAGACGCGTTTTTTCAAAAACTCTATGTAACCGGACGCTGTGCCTTCCATAATCTCAACAGGAATCGCGTTTTCGTTCAGATTCCTGTCTAAATCATCCTGCGTTTTCATTTCATTGCCGTAAGCACCGTCAAACTTACATATTTCCGTCATATAAACCATAGGTGCATTATCGTCAATCTTGTTGTTTACTTGGTCGTGGAGATAGACGTAGTTGGCCAGCTTATTGTATAAGTTTTTGTCCGCGTAGCCGTTTTTCTGGAGATACGCTTTGGGGAATATATGATGTACCTGTGCGGTTTTCATATCTCTGACTAAGGTTGATGTCAAAAAACTTTGGCTGCCCAAATATTTCTGCGACAGTGTATACAATATCCAGCACGATGCGTTTGTATTTGTGTTGTCAAAACGGCTGGGCAGCGTATCTGTCCAGAAAATATTTGTGAAGTTTTGACGCTCCAATGTGTTCACCAGTTCCTCCAGCGAATCGGCTGATTGCATCTTTTGGAAATCAGAAGTCCATTGACTTTCAAAGCTGCCGCTGTGTCTGTCTGTTAGCAGGCTGATGATAAAAAGTCTGCGGATTAAGCTCTTCAGTTTTGTGTCGGCAACACCAAGATTCTTGTTGCGCAAATACATCGCATAGGCATAGTTTATGGCGTTTTGCGAAACATTCAAACCGACATCCTTTAATCCCAAGTTGAATAAAACATCTTGGATGAAATGCTCAAAGTTGCTCTTCCTTGTGTATTTATCAATCCCGCTCTCCAGCTTAGTAAACGAGGCTTCCTCGATTTCCTTTTTGTAGGTTCTTTCCTCAAAGTCACGCCCGGATAATAGTGCCACCAAATCGCCCAGCTTGCCTCGGTTGAACTCCACCAAGGAAACAACGCGCAAGATATCATTATAGGTTGGCATATACACCTCATTGTTGTCCCCGGCGATCCACTTTGCTCTGTCCCAATAAACGGAATCGGCAAAATTGGCGTCATTGCTTTGGATTTGCGAGAGGTTTTCAGGTGCCGCCGCCAATTCGCAGAAGTAATCGATGTATTTGCGCAAATACATCCCGTATTCATCCCCAGCGGTTCTTTCATAGATAGCAATTTTGCTCATTGTGAAATCGGCTTGAGACAACTTAACCCCCGCATCATTGATCCGAATAAAAATTTCCGTAACGACATCAATAGGCAGATTTGCATCCAGCGTGATGTTGCCAACGTCCGCATTCTTAATGGCTTTCAGTTTTTCGATACTGTCGCTGATTTCGTCCGCCTTGTCATCATCTTCGATACAGTTCAGTTTGAGGTAAGCATTGATAAATTTACGCCCTGCATCCATGGCATCAGCTATGTCGGTTATCCATTCCTTGCCGCGTTCGGTTGATTTGTCGCGAACTTTGAACTCTTGCGTAGTCGGATTAAACGAGATAACAATCCGCTCTTTTTTGTAGCTGTCGGTAACAATTTCAATTTTATTTAATGCGGTGGACAACGCGGTTATCCTCTGCTGACCATCAATGAGAATAAGCCTCCCATTTGAGGTTTGCCCGTCTTTTATCTTCACATCAGGGGACTTCCATGTGATAATATACCCGACCGGATAATTGTTGTACAGAGAATCAATTAAGTCGCGAACCTTGGCCCTTTTCCATACGAAAGGCCGTTGAATCTCCGGAATGGCAATATTCCCAACCTGCGCGTCGCTCATTAAGTTGCCGACTTTAATGTTTGTGACAGTATACTTATCCATTTTCCATGCCCTCCTTCGTAAAATTATGGTTAGCGTTTGCCGCAAGGCGCGATTCTATTGCTATATATTTCTGCTCCATCCCCACATCCCAGCCTCCCGCTCCAAACACACAAAATCGGTGTCGCAGCCTTGAGCAGTTTTACCTCATATTCCAGTGGTGACAACTCGGAATGCCTGTCCATCTGCTCGGCGATATGGCGCGCGATTTCCTTTTTATAGGCGGCGACGGTTTTATCCAGCTCCGACTCTGTCTTACCCCGCCCGACATATTCAAGGGCTTGTTCGGCCAGCTTGTACAGCAAATCCTCATACGGCCGGAACTTTATATCCTCCTGCATTCCCAGAATTTCGCTCACAATCATATTCTTGCGGCGAATCAGGCAGGACAAGCGGTATATCGTCGCGCAGAAAGTCCGTGTCGCCTGTTTTGAGGTTTTCGCAATGTCGGGAATGTCGATGGAATACTTTACCTTCTGCTCGATTAGTTCCGATGTGGCGTAATCGATGGCGTGGTCAATATTGACCGTTTCGATGGTAATCTGCCAGCCGGTTTCGAGTCTTTGACGGGCTTTTTCCTTGATAAGTTCCTTGACCTCCGGCTTGTCGAGATCACGGGTAGATATGACCAGCGTGACGCTGGACCCAATCGCGTCTGCGGACGCAGGACGAGGGTTGTCCGAATCAGGAATGGGAGCAAGCGGCACCGACAGGTTAACCGGTGCTTGCAAAATCTCTTCAATTGCCGCGTCTACCGCCTTTGTGACCTCGATTTCCTCGGCGATTTGCCGCTTTTTCTCATCGGAACGGGCGTATTTCTGCCGTTTTTCTTTTTGCTCGATAAACTCTGCGACACGGGTTGATGGCTTGATTTTTTCCTTCTCGCGCCTGAAGCCCTCATCGTCCTCTATTAAAATGATGTTGCCTTGTTTGATAATCGACGTTTCCTCATTGGCGGCGTTGATGATTTCCTCGAACTTATCGTGAGCCACAATGGTCATGCGGTCAACGGCGGCATTGCCCGTACGTTTGCCATACGGAAGCCGCAAGCCGCGCCCAATGGTCTGCTCTCGCAGGGTGAGCGATGCTGCCGTCCGCAACGGGATAATGGTATTAAAGATTGGTAACATCCTACCTCTTTATTTGTCCACGTTGAGCATTACGACCGGGATTTCTATGTTTGTCGTGATTTTCGCTTATAGTCACCCGAGGTTAAAACAGGCAGATAACGCGGAGTCAAAATCATCATAAGCCGGCAACAACTCTCGCAGTTTCTGTTTGAGCCAGGCCCAAAAATGTTCAATAGGGTTCAAATCGGGAGAGTATGGGGGTAAAAATAACACCGAACAATCAAATTTCAATGCAATTCCATGCAAAGCGTTTTTCAGGTGAAATGACGCGTTGTCCATGACAATTACAGTCTTGCGGGGCAGTTCCGGCAAAAGAATATGCTCGAACCAATACTCAAAAAGGCCGCTTCTCATTGTTCCATCATACTCCAAAGGGGCCAGGTTTTCCCTGTATCTCTTTGTCTTTTTTTGCGTGTGATTTTCATCTTGTTTAAGGCAAGACGGACTGCGTCATCCGTCACGCCAAAGACATCGCCTATCTCCCGCAGATAGGCATCGGGATGTTCTTTCACATAGGCCGACAATTTTTCAGGGTCGAGTTTCCGGTATTTCCGATTGAGCGGTTTGTTTTTCAACGACCCTGTCTCTGCGTATCGCTTCTTCCACCCCTTTATTGTCGTCAGCCCGATTTTGAACTCCTTTTGCGCGGATGCTTGCGTATGCCCTTCCGCTAAATACGCAATCACTCTCTTTCGTAAATCTTCACTATATGCCATGCTCGCAGTTTATCATATGCATGGACACTTGTCAATTCGGACGGCTATAATCCTTGATTTGCTCCTCGCTTAATGGCAGTTTATTTATGGCATCCTTAAATAGGGAGTAGTTTTTTCCGTATACCAAGATATAATTATGAGCGCCGCTTATCGGCAATCTCACATCAGGAGAAGTCCTTTTTTGTCATAAAATCGTGGCGAAGTGATTAGCCCGCCCAAAGACCTCGTCGCAAAGAATCTTCAAATATGCCTGCTCCAACTCGTCTATTGAAATCCAAATACTCCCGTCCTCTGTCAATAGGGAACACAAAAACTCTAACCGGGGCTTCATTAAATTAAGCCAAGTTGAATGCTCCAATCAATCGCCATAATGCTCGAACGCAGAGCCAGTATTATACGGCGGCAATATACACGCACTTGATTTTCCCCGCGAAATCACTCTCCAAAGCCTTCAAGGCAAGCAAATTGTCCCCATGTATCAGCATATTGCCGCTGTCGGTGTCGCCGTAGGCGTATTCGGTTTTTTCAAGTAGAATACGCGGCTCGGGGTTGATGATTTCCCCCTTGCCGATCCATGTTAGTTCAAGTTTTTGCATTATATGAGCCTCCATTTTATACTAAAAATCTGTTGTGGCAGCGATGATGTGGTATTGCATGGTAAAAATACTAGTGGCAAACAACGTTTATTATGCCAAAACACCGAGTGTACCCGCAAGACCTTTCAGCTTGATTATGCGTACAATGCTTACAAACCGGGCGTAAAACAGCAAATCATTGATATGGCGATGAATGGTTCGGGGACAAGGGATACCGGGCGTGTTCTAGGCATCTCGAAAGATACCGTGACTTCTGTGTTAAAAAAACAGAAAAGTTCCCTAAACAAGTCAACGAAGAGTATCTAGCGCAGCTTGATTATGAAAAACCGGTTGACATAGATATTATTAACGTATTTGCTGCGGAAATGGATGAAATGTGGAGTTATTACCACGATAAAAAACAGCAGATTGGGCTTTGGCGGGCGGTTGACCACGCGAACAACATACCTCTTGCATATACGTTTGGCACCCGCAAGCACAAATCTCTTGACGAGCTTCTCGCTCTTTTGGAACCATTCAAAATTGGGACAGTATACTCCGATGACAACTGTGCTTATCACGACAAAATCCCTACCGAACAGTTAGTGACAGGAAAGAGAAATACACAACAAATCGAAAGGCATCACTTGACTTTGCGAACTCGCGTAAAACGTCTCTGCCGCAAAACCATCTGTTTTTCCAAAAGAAAGGACATTCACAAGGCGGTTGTAGGGACGTTTATCAATACATTTTTCTTCGGCAGAGTTTTTGATGTGTCAACTTGTTTATGACATGGCCGCTTCTGTTACCCTATGTTTGTATGAATATCGAACTGCCCGTTGACGGTATCGCGCTTCCGATGATAGACTGCACATGAAGAATGATTCCCTTCTGACATATCTGTTTGATTCGACACCAACAGTATATCAGTTTCGGGATCGTTCTTCTCTTTCCTCTGTCACGTTTCTATTGTATCATTACAAATTTTGGGCATATAAGAAAAAGTCCGGTTATTCTACTCCACCCGCAGCCGCTCAACCAAGCTGTCCCTGCTCAGCCTCGCGTAACAAACAAGCGGCACGGCGGCGCAGATTAAAAGAAGCGGCGCAAGGCTGACTACCGACGGCATGACCGTAAGGTATTGCTTGAAAAACCAAGTCTGCCCCGCCATTACACTGACAACCAGCCAGCTTA
>Ga0099364_10001904_pt1 | contig 33737 bp, 43 predicted proteins | sample TergutTh196P3_FD_73070 | JGI IMG/M metagenome (GOLD analysis project Ga0099364, IMG submission 73070) | Microcerotermes parvus P3 segment gut microbial communities from Pointe-Noire, Republic of the Congo - Th196 P3 | ecosystem: Host-associated > Arthropoda: Insects > Digestive system > Gut ... | reverse complement strand
ATTTTTAAGACAAACGTAAAATTAAACATTTTATCCAAATCATTTTTCAGAGAACCCCCAAAAATTCGGGGGTTCTTATATATCTACTCGGATAAAATATTAGCTCGAATAAGAGGTGATGTTCAATTAATTAACGATTAACAATGAACGATGAACGATTATGGAAAGTCATGTTTTTCATCCTTTCCGTGATTTTTATATTTAGGGCCGAAAACGCTTAAAAGCCTATTGCATAGCCATTCCTATGCTCTGCGATTCATCAGAAGTTTGGTTTTGTGCAAGTTTTTCCGTTGCCCATTCCGGCAGGTGTTCATCCGCACATATTCCCACGAAATCTTCCCGATTAAACCGTGCTTTTTCGCCGTCAATAAGGAACTGCCCAAACACTGCACGTCCTGAAGCAGTAGGGTCGCATCCAAATCCCGACTCTGCAAGAAACAACTGGGAATCAGTCTTTTTGTACTCGTCCGTCAGCAATTCTGCTCTTAATATCAGGACTTCGCCGATATATTCACCACCATCGGGAACACAATGCCGGTGGTCAAGCAAATTTAAATCGGTGTACATTTTCTGCACACCGCTTGCTATATGGTCTACCAACACGGAGTGGCTGTTGAGCAAAAAACTGTGGGTATGATCGGATAAATACGGATCTCGCCGCATAGCATCTTTGCCCGGCCGCGGGATGAATATTTCGGATGCCCAAGCCTTATTTCGGCAACTGAACCGCCCATCAAATTCATGGACTTGGATGTGATTTGCCAGCACCCATCGAGTGCGGTTGTACCCGAATTCGGCAACGGTTTTCTGTGCTACATCGACTTTTAGGTATGAGCCGTCATAGTTTTCGCGCACCATTTGGTCGATGAAATCCCGGCATCGCTCGTTTTCGTTTTGCGATTCCCGCCACAATTCCTGTTCGTTCAGATTTTTAGATTCTGCGAAAGAATAGCGGTACAGCGGCTTAAAATCAGAAATCGTCATCACCTCCTTTCTGTGTTTTTGCAGCGAGGTGGATTAATGCAGCCTGCTGTTGTTCATCGCTTAGACCATCGAGCAGATCAAGCAAACTCATGTCTTCGCCGTTTTTATCGCAAGCGTCCGAGCAGGGGCAATCGGTGCAGTCGCCGTCACATTCATGGTCAAAAAACATACAGTCCTCGCAGTTTTCGTCACAAACAAAACCGCCTGTGTCGAGTTTTTCGATGATCAGGCGGCGTCCGTCTGTATGGATTTGGATGGTGTCAAGAGCCTCAAGTCCCGATTCCTCAATCAAATCAAGCGGGACGGAGATTAAGACATTTTCATTTGACATACAATTTTACACCCTTTCAAAATTTCTATATAGTTATTTTCGATCTCGCCGAACAGATTGATCTGCCGTGATTCGCTGTCGGATTTTTCCATCAAGTCATAGTTAGCGATGAGAACTTCGGGGAACTCTTTCCCCGCCGAATATTTCTGCACCATACTGTGCTGCCGCTTAAATTCCATGATGTAGTAATCTTTATACAACTCACGGATAAACGGACAATCGTTGTAGGACAGCAGGAATTTCCCTTGGATTTTGGATAAAGCGTTAAATAGGCGGTAGTGATCTTCGAGTGTAAACATAACGGCATACATCCCCTCTGATTCGTAGTAGGGCGGGTCGCAGTAGAACAGGGCGTCCTCCCGGTCGTATTGTGTGATGACCGCCTCAAAATCCTTGTTTTCCACCACCACGCCGGAAAGCCGCTTATGTGCTTCCCAAATGAGTGCGCTCACCTTCCGCAAATCACAGGGAGTCCCGCCGAAACTCTTGCCTCCGGAGGCGTAACTGTAGCGTATCAGCTTGAAATACTCCACAGCTTTGACGAGGTTGTAATCGGCCGCTTTTTCGGTAAAAATGCCTTGCAGAATCTCTGCATCCGGCGGCGGGAGCATGATTTCAGTCAGCTCCAGTTCCTCTTTCAAAAATTCCTCGGTAAATTCCTCACCCTGCACGAACTTTTTCAGCACCTTAAAATCATCACGGCTGTTGAGCTGCATAAACCCAAGCGTGCGGACGAACGCCATCGGGCGATTTTTCACCACACGGTACAAATTCACAAGCCATGCGTTATAGTCGTTGATGACTTCAAAATGGTTTTCCGGATCTTTGTGAAACAGAATCCATGCACCCCCGGCGAACGGCTCGATGTACCGCTTGAAATAGCGGGGAAACACCGCCGTTACGATGTTCCGTATAGACTTTTTGCTCCCAACCCAGTTCATAAAACTATTTATAAACACACCGCCTTTCGATGAACGATGAACGATTGACGATGAACGATTTTTTAGAATTATTTCTACTTAAAATCACGAAAAAAGACATAAGAATAGAGCCGACAATTTATAAAACTACCAGCCCACAATCGTTCATCGTTCATTGTTAATCGTTAATTGTATTACCGCTCATGCGGCGCAGTTCATCTGTTGAGATTGTTTTAATGCTCATATTCCTGTCCCTCTTTCAAAATTATTCTCATGGATATATTTGATCCTCGCCCCGATAGCCGAAATAACGTTAGTTGTGACGGAATTTCCCGCCATTTTGTACAGCTGAGAGTCGGGAAGTCCGGCAGCTGTCAGCTTGTGGAATTGCTCGTCCGTATAACCTTGCAGCCGAAAACACTCAATCGGCATCAAGCGCCTGATTCTGCCTTTCCCATTTTGCCGCCCCAACCGCCTGACCCGGAGCATTGCGTGGAGGCTACTCCGCCGGGATCGTAAACTCTTTGCCCTTGACAGCCGCCGATGAGCTGTTTAAGATTTTGGCCATTGCGGCTTTCGAGAGGAAATATTTGTCCGGCACAGTCTGTTCGAGTATATCCGATAATATACAGGCGCCGTCTTTGCTGCGGGACTCCGTGATGTTTGCTGTTAAGCACACACCATTCAAGATTATACCCCAACTCAGCAAGCGCGGTGAGGATGGTTTCAACCGTCCTGCCGGCGTCATGCGATAGCAGACCCGGCACGTTTTCAAGGCAAAGATATGCAGGTTTTTTGACGGATACAATTTGTGAAAAAATATTCTCCTTTCGTATCGTAAAGTGTCCGATAGGCGCGTTGTGCGTATTTGTCAATTTCGCACCAGCCAACAGGGCGAAAAAAATCGCCGTGTCCTGTGAGTCCACTCCTGAACCCGCCAAGCCCGGCGAACATATCAAAAAATCGTATCATAGCATCTGCATCCCCATTCCTTGTTCTTCCAACATCCCATATTCACATTCCTCCAATCTGCATTTTCATGCCTGATTCCTGGCTTTCCGGCATAAATTCCGCTACATCCATATCGAATTGCTCGATATATCGCTCGTCTAAACTCCACTGAATCGTAAAATCCTCGACCTGTTCCCGCAATTTTGCAATGTCATCCTGTGCATCGCCACCGAACATTTTTGCTAAACCCACAGCCGAGTCGGTAAGGTTTCGGACGACATTTTCGTGACAATCGCACACCGATTCGAGGCTCCTGTGAGGATTCCGGCTTGGGTCAGATATTTGTCAAAATCGTTCTGTTTCTGCGGCAGGGGGAGGGTATATTCACCGCCGTTCACCGTCAGCACCGTTGTAATTTGTATACTCATATTTTCCCTTCTTTCTATGGGTTTCATTTTGAAATTAAAAATGGCAGACAGCTTTTTGTTAGCTATCTGCCGGGGTTGTGTCGTTCTGTACCTGAGGTAGTGTGTGCCGAAAATTACCACAATCATTGGTGGTAAAAAGCGAACAAACCCTGATATAATCAGGGTTTGTTGGTGCAACAGGCGGCTCAAAACTCGAACCGCCGGAATCCCCTTTAAACACGGCTTTTTCCATAGTCGGAAGTGTGAACTTGCTTATTTTACCATGTTCGTCTGTATAGTTCAAGCACAAAACAAGTTTGTCATCATCATACAAGTAAACAGAGTTTATAAAGGTCTGTATCAGCCGTGACCGGTGTTTTTCGTCTTCCATATCAGCGTCCCTGAACTGCTCCAAAAAGAAAACAATCAAGTCGTGACTAACCATCGGAGCCTCGATGTTCTCACGGGCGATGCCTTTGTCGATGTTTGCACTTTCGGCTTCCAGTTCCACGAGCCTCGACTTCGTTGTCGGGGTCACAACCCCTGCCTCAATGGCGGCAAGCATATTCGAGATGGCTTTTTCGTTTTCCTTTTTCCGAACCTCCAAAGCGTCAAGGATGGTGCGGTCATGTTCACGCTCTTGGTATTCGACTGCTTTATCAGCCACCATGTCAATGAACCCATCGGCATTAAGCAGTTTTATAAGCTCCTCAATAACAAGGTTTTCGATCCAATCTTTAGCGGCACGTTCCTTGTCGCAGGACTTCTCATACTTCCGTTTATTACAGGTGTAGTAGGCATATGTTTTCCCGGTGCGGCTTGTCCCTCCATCGCCGGTCATATCCTCCCCACAGTGACCGCATTTCAATTTCCCGGTAAGTAAAAAACTTTGCGCCTTATGATTAGGCGATGCGTGATTTTTCTTTATCATTTCCTGCACTCTCCCAAAAAGCAATTTATCAACAATCGGCGGAACACCATCATCAACACGGATGTCTTCATATTCATAAACTCCTATGTATTTTTCGTTTTGCAGAATCCGGCGGATGCTGTTTTTATTGAACAGACCGCCACGGCTGGTACGATGCCCCTCGGCGTTCAATCGTGCATATATATCCTTTGCCCGTTCTCCGACGGCGTATTCCTCAAAGATACGGCGAACAACGGCAGCCTGACCCTCATCAACCGCAAACCGCCCATCGGGTCCTTTTTTATATCCGATGACGGTCTGCCCGAGGGTTTTCAAGTCAAGTGCGCTGTCATAAAAACCACGCTTGACATTTTCGCTAAGGTTTGCGCTGTAGAACTCCGAATACCCCTCCATGATACTTTCGATCATTATACCGACGGGGCCTTCCGGGATTGACTCCTTCGCATAGAGAAGATTTACGCCGTTCTTTTTCAACCTTGCTTTATATAGGGCGGAGTCGTAACGGTTACGGGTGAACCTATCCATCTTCCACGTTATAACAGCCTCAAAAAGACCACGCTCGCTGTCCCGTATCATTCGCAGGAAGTCGGGACGCTTGTCCGACCTGCCGGACATCGCTTTATCAATATACTCCCCGATTACATTATACCCGTTTTGACGGGCAAACTCGTAGCAATCCCGCAACTGCCCGTCAATAGACTCCTCACGCTGACCGCTGGATGAGTAGCGGGCATAAATAACCGCTCGTACAAGAGGACTGCTTGCTTCGCCGTTTTGTTTGTTGTTTTTCATTGTATCAAACGTACCTCCTCAGCACAAGTTGTTCATTACGTTATAAAAGGCGATTTTCCACTCTTCCCGCTTGGTGAAATAGAAATTGTAACTATACCCATCCTTCGTATTTATAATAATAGTATTATTTATGCCTCGCCTCTCGTCCATGATATTTTCAATATCATCAATAGGAATATCAAACTCAAAATCACCGGCCGTTAAATTTATAAAGAGACCGAGTGCAAACGTTTTAGCAAAACTGTGCTTTAGATAAATAAAACGATGGTTTGTTAGTATTGCCTTCCCGTTTTGAATATTAAAAAAACTTATAACACGATTACACAAACCCTTCATAATAATTCGCTCTTCTTGATCCGACACAGCGTGGAGTGGTTTTGCCACAGCAGGGCATCCGCAATTCGGACACGCCGCCGCTTTATCTGAAATTTGCTTTGAACATTCAGGACACGACATAAGAGCCATATGTACATCCTCCTCCTGCCGCCTTAGGGCGGCTTTTTTTTATTTTGTATCTTTTAACTCAGAGGCGAATATAAGAACCTTTGCTCTCTCCATCGTGGAAAGGCCGGCAAAAATGCGTAGAATTTCCGCTTCTTGATCGGAAAGCTGAGTTTCCTTTCCGTTAATAATCGTAACAGGTGCGTGATTACTGCCGACAGCCCAGTTGTTTGTGCCTTGGTTGTAAATCGCCACACGTGCAGGGTCGTTCATAGCGTCCTGTGCTTGTGCTTTCTCAAATTCTAAATACGCCCTGTTCGCCTGTTCCACACTGCCTTTATGTATCTTCAAGAAGTTTTCATAGGCAGAGAGATTAAAATTCGAGGTATCTAAATTGGCGTAGTCTATTGGATCATCAGTCGTTCCGGAAAGATATGCCGGCGATACGCTGAAATAATCCGCAATCACTTTTAATGTTTTTGTTTGAGGCTGTGCACCCTTACGTTTCCAGTCGGTAGGCGTGGATTTTGAGATGCCAAGTTCCTTTGCCAAAGCCGTTATTGATATACCTCGTTGGGAACACAGTTGGGTTACTGTACCGTAAAAATCCCTTGTTTGCATAGGTTTGACCTCCTTTTTAATTGTGCCAAACCTCCTCAGTAAAAATATTTTTCTAAAAGTTTAGAAAACCCTTGACAAGTCCAGTTTAGTTGTGTATACTGGACTTAACCTAATAACACAAGGGGACAGCACCCTTGTAGGATGTCATTAACTCTATCAATAGGGTGTAGTCTATTGATAGAGCGAGGACATCGGGTAAAAGGTTTAGTTAGGGTTTGGTGCTGTACTGGTAGGCTTGAACACTTAACAGCATAGCACTAAACCAAACAAAAGTCAAGTAAAATAATGAAAAAGGAGGGCGAAAAATGAAAAAATTCCTGACTTGTGAAGAAGTCGCAGATCATTACGACATCAAAATTATTACGGTCTACAGGTGGATCAGAGAAAAGACGCTCCCCGCTATGAAAATAGGTGGGCGTAATTACCGCATACGCTCGGAAGATTTAGCGATTTTTGAAAAGAAACACCTGACAACGAGAGGAGGTGATGAGTGATGTTGGAAAAATGTAAAGAATGTATGTATGACAAGGAATACGGCTGTTGCGAATTAAAGCGATGGCAGTGCGAAAATAACTACAGTGATGCGGATTTTATCCGCTTACTGCTGGTGTGTAACCGCGATAAAACAAAAAAGCTCGCTGCCATAGCTAAGTTAAGTGATAAAAGTATCCACTTAGCAAGCTTCGTCGGAACACCCGAGGGACGGGCGGCTATTGCGTCTTTTGAAAACTTGAAAAACAGTACCAAACGACAGGAGGAGGTGATGTCCTTTGAAAACTAAAACCCTTTCATTAACAAGTGTCCCGAACAGAGTTAAGTTCAGATTTGAGGCCGTTCCAAAGCACGAGATGGATGCCCTTTGCCGCGACCTGATTCACAGCATCAAGGACGCCGCAAAAAAACCAAAGTTCATGGCCCGCTACGAAGCGTGGCTCGTAAAGAAGTATGGCAAGCGCGAGGGTTCAAAGCGGTTCAAATTGGAAAAGGAGGCGTTATGTGCAGAATGAAACCATACATATTCACAAAGATAATCGGCACGGAAAACCGCACACTACAAAACTTTAAGGAGGTAAAGCATGAACGAGCTTGAAACATTAAACCAACTCGCAAGAAAACACACCTTTGTAGCGGCGAGCGATGGCATGAATCGCACAGATGCAGACGAAATAAAAGCACTCGCTGCACCGCTGGTTGCATGGATAAGAGAAAAAGGCAATCCGCACATTGAAATACGCATCGCAAATAACTACGTTGCTACAACGCAAAATGTGATTGGTATCCCGTTTGACTATTCGAATGAATAGATGTCGCCCAAAGGATTGCATTCGTATTTACCTTTTATGTAATTTAACGACTTGCCAAATCCCTGTGCGAAAACTCCGGCATCTTCTGGCGATACATTCAAATAGTCATACGCATTTAACCCCGTTTTGCTTTTAATAACAATTCGCAACGTGCCGGTATCCTTGTCATAGCCGAACCCTGCCACTGGACTTTTAGCACCGGAAAGAACCTTATGCACAAACACAAGTATCACCCCTGTCCCTACATTATATCACAAGCAAAACAGGGCCACAAGCCCGAAAAATTATAAATCTAAGGAGGCAAACACAATGTTTGAAATCACAATCAAAGGCAACACCCCCGAGGAGCTTTATGACTTTATGCAGGAAGTTCTGCATAAAAGAAGCCCCGTCACAATCCCCCGCAGGATGCCGCAGGGAAACTCAGCTCCGCCGACACAACCGGCAAACCCTACGCCGACTGCCCCACCGGTTGCGTCATCTGTGCCGCAGGGTACAGACCCGACAATGTTCAATACCGGAGCAAACTTTCCCGCCGCCGTACTACCCTCGACAACGATGACCCCTTCTAACCTACCACCCGCTGCACCGACACAACCCCCGAACGCTGCGCCGACTTACACCTTAGACCAACTGGCGGAAGCCGGGGCGACACTCGCACAGTCTGGCAAAATGGAACAGGCTCTCGCCGTCCTTGCCAGGTACGGTGTGCAATCGGTCAACCAGTTAAGACCCGAACAGTACGGGCCTTTTGCAACGGAACTCCGCGCCCTCGGCGCACAAGTATAAGGGGGGCGACATGGAACACGCATTATTATCAGCATCGGCGGCCGAACGTTGGATGGTCTGCACAGCCGCCCCCCGATTTGAGGAGCAGTTTGCGGAAAGCACATCGGAATACGCCGAAGAGGGTAGATTAGCACATAGTATCTGCGAGTTAAAAGTTCAAAAGAAGTTTGGGGCGGCAATTACACCACGCCAATTCACAGACCGGCTCCGCAAGCTGAAAAAGGACGCCCGGTACTCCGAGGAAATGGAACGCACCAGTAACATCTACATCGATCATTTAACCGAAAAGGCGATGGGTTACGCTACCGCACCGCTTGTTACGGCCGAAGTGCGGGTTGACTTTATGGAATATGTACCGGATGGTTTCGGAACGTGTGACTGCGTAATGATTGGCGGCGATACGCTTGATATTACAGACTACAAGCATGGCAAGGGCATCCCGGTATCAGCCGAGGGAAATCCGCAGATGCGGCTTTACGCACTCGGAGCGTTGGCGAAGTACGCGCCTTTTTACGGCGGCTTAATCCGGCAGGTACGAATGACCATAATACAGCCTCGCATAAGCGATGAGCCGACTACCGAGACCATGACCGTAGACGAACTCAAGGCATGGGGCGAAAGCATAAAGCCCATAGCACAAAAAGCGTTCTCAGGTTTTGGTGAATTTGTATCCGGCGAACATTGCCGCTTTTGCAGAGGCAAAGTAAAATGCCGTACTCGAGCAGAGGCTCATACCGCTTTTGAGGACTTCAAAGGCATCGCTTTCCCGACCCCGGAAAACACGGCAAAGGCAGAGCAAGCGGCCGCCACCGGAAAGCCCGCCCCGCCGCTATTGACACACGCCGAAATAGGCGACTTGTTGAAAAGAGCGAAAACCCTTGTCAAATGGTACGCCGACCTTGAGGAATACGCACTGGGCGCGGTTCTAAGAGGTGAGGACATCCCCGGTTGGAAAGTCGTAGCGGGTACGAGCCGCCGTAAGATTGCCGATCAGCTTGCCGCTATTGCCGCTCTGACAAAGGCAGGATATAACGAGGCGTTACTGTACAAGGCACGGGAAATAATCAACATGACCGACCTCGACACCCTTGTCGGCGGTGAAAAGCAGCTCAAGACCATACTGGGCGACTTAGTCCAAAAACCCCTCGGTAAACCCGCCCTCGTTCCTTTATCGGACAAAAGGGAGCCGTACAGCTCGGCAGCCGCCGACTTTGCGGATGTGGCGAAGCAAAAGTAAATAAGGAGGATTATACTCATGTATCAAGACAAAGACGACCTGCAAAAGGTAGTAACAGATGTGGTGCGGTTATCATACTGCTCACTCGTAACCCCGCGCCCGCCAAGAAGGCCGGGCGAAGAGGCAACCTACAGCGCAACCCTGCTCATCCCAAAACACGACACGGCGACGGTGCAGTCTCTGCTTGCCGCCATCCAGTATGTTGCACAGGCAAACAGCGTACAGCCGCCGGTTATGCTCCACGATGGCGATGGTGTGCGGCCGAATAAGAGAACCCCTTACGACGACGAGTGCAAAGGGCATTGGGTGCTTACGGCATCCTCACGGCAAAAGCCTCAAGTCGTCGGCAAGGAAAACCTCAAAGCCGACCTGCCGCCGAATGAGATATACAGCGGGATGCACGGTCACGTTTCAGTCCGTTTTTACTACTCAAAGCCAAATAACCGCATCGGATGCGGATTGAACCATGTACTCAAAACAAAGGACGACACCCCGCTCGCGGGTAACACCTCAGCCGATGCGGACTTTGCCGACATACCGGGCGTACAGACAGCCCCAGCGTACACTCAGCAGGGATACGCTCCCCCTGCTTATCAGCAACCCGCGCCGCAATACCAACAGCCTCCGGTGCAACAGGCGGCATATCCGCAGCAGCCACCCGCTCCCGGCTATCCCGGACAACCGCAAATGAATGTAACAATAAACCCGCTGACCGGACTGCCGGTTTAAGGAGGTGCTGACTTGGCTCACCATTTGAATATCGACCTTGAAACCTTTTCAAGCGTAGACATTAAAAAGAGCGGAGCGTTCAAGTACATCGAAAGTCCCGACTTTCAAATACTGCTTTTTGCGTACTCGCTGGACGGTGGGCCTGTGCAGATTGTCGACCTTGCCACGGGGGAGTTACTTCCCCCGTGGTTGGCGGCAGCCTTGACTGACCCGAACTACATCAAACACGCTTACAACGCTATGTTTGAGTGGGGCTGTCTGTCAAAATTCATGGGCGACCTTCCCGTCGATCAATGGCGATGCACAATGGCACACGGTCTATACTGCGGATACACGGCAGGCCTGCAAGCCACCGGCGATGCGCTGGGTCTGCCGAGCGACAAACGCAAGCTGAACAGCGGCAAAGCCCTTATACGGTATTTTTGTGTACCCTGCAAGGCTACAAAGACCAACGGCGGCAGAACACGCAACCTACCGCACCACGACACCGACCGCTGGCAGCTTTTCCGTGAGTATTGTATGCAGGACGTTGTAACCGAGATGGCTATACAAAGCAAGCTCTCCCCCTTCCCGATGCCGGACTTTGTGCAGAAGGAGTGGGAAACCGACCTCCGTATAAATTCGCGGGGTGTCGCCGTGGATATGACGCTCGTCAGAGCCGCCCTTGACATAGGCAACGACACACGCATCGCTTTGACCGAAGAGGCAACGCAACTATCAGGACTCCGCAACCCGAACAGCGTAAAACAGCTCAAGGAGTGGTTGAACGAGGAATACGGCTCGTTCGAGGAAGAAGTGCGGAATCTTAACAAGGAAACCGTGGAGGGGTTGTTAAACCGTGAGGGCAACAGCGACACGGTACAGCGGATGCTTGAAATCCGGCAGGAACTCGGCAAAACATCAACAAAGAAATACGATGCCGTAGAGGCCGCCGTTTGTGCTGATGGGCGCGTCCGGGGGCTTTTGCAGTTTTACGGCGCGAACAGAACCGGCAGATGGGCAGGGAGGCTCGTGCAGGTGCAGAACCTGCCCCGGACATACATCGAGCCTTTAGACTTGACCCGCGAGATGGTTATGGCAAAACAGACCGATGCCCTGCGCCTTGTTTACGGCAGCATACCCGACACGCTGTCCCAGCTTATACGCACCTGCTTTGTTTCAAAGCCCGGACACCTTTTAGTAGATGCCGACTTTTCTTCAATCGAGGCACGGGTTATTTCATGGCTTGCCGGGGAACAATGGCGGCTCGATGTGTTCAGAACTCATGGCAAAATATACGAGGCATCGGCATCGCAGATGTTTGGCGTTCCACTTGAACTGATAAAAAAGGGCAACCCCGAGTACGCTTTCCGGCAAAAAGGCAAAGTCGCAGAGCTTGCACTGGGGTATCAGGGCAGTGTGGGTGCAATGCGTAAAATGGACTTTGACCATCAGCTGGAAAACCTCTCGGACGATGAGGTGCGCGACATAGTGTACCGTTGGCGTGAAACAAACAAACGAATCCGCGACCTTTGGTTTGCAATGGAAAACGCCGCCATTAAGGTAGTCACCGAGGGCGGCAGCTCAGGGGTGGGACGTGTGATTGTTTCCCGCGAATTTGATTATAACACAGGCATGGATTGTATGACAATACTCCTGCCCTCCGGCCGCAAACTTTATTATGTCAGCCCGAAAATAACTGTCAATCAATGGGGCAAACCCGCCATTACCTACATGGGCATGGAACAGTCCACGAAACGATGGGGACTTGTTGATACTTACGGCGGCAAGCTGGTAGAGAACTGCGTACAGGCAATCGCCCGTGACTGTTTATCACAAGCAGTGGAACGGCTGGATGCGGCCGGGTTTAACGTGGTTTTCCACGTCCACGATGAGGTTGTTATCGAGATTGACAGGAATCACGCCGACCTTGCCGCCGTGTCGCAAATAATGGCGGCACCGATGCCGTGGGGTCCGGATTTACCCCTTGGCGCAGACGGCTGGACGGGTGAATATTACAGGAAGGACTAACAGATACATGAATAAAAAATACATATTAATATTTCTTTTAACCGCTTTTGTTTCGGCGGCGTTTGTATTGGCACATAATCAACCTCAAACAGCAACACAGGAACCTACAGAGGAGCAAATGATAATAGACACAGATATTCAAACGCCGGAACTCCCCTACACCGATGCCGACATAGAAATGCTGGCCAAAATGGTGTGGGGAGAGGCACGAGGCTGTTCGCCGGAGGAATGGCGGCTTGTAGTGTGGACGGTACTCCAGCGGGTGGATGCCGACCGATGGGGCAATACCATCGAGGAAGTCGTGACGGCAAGACGGCAGTTTGTAGGCTATCGCACAGAAAACCCCATCTGCCCCGATATTCACGCCGTTGTCATAGCAGAGCTGAGTGACTGGATACAGGGAGCAGAGCCGCCTACGCATGAAATATACGCACCAACAGTGCCGTATTACTACTTCGATGGTGATGGTAGGAATAACTGGTTTAGGGAGGTGTGGAGAACATGAGTGAACACCAAGCAATAGTCCAAAGATTGGTAGAGAAGTTCAAGAAACAGCTTGATGTTTCAGACCAATATGCGAAAGACGTAAAGCCAAAAGATACATCTTCACCAACAGTTTGGGAGCTGCAAAACGGGCATATCCGTGACCTTGTGACGGAGTTAGAAATAGCAATGCAAGAGTTGTTATAAAATTAGGGCATTCGCTGTGAGATAGGAGGAGCTAATGGATACAGGCAGAATAATACGGGTGTTTCCACGCAGGACAAAAGAAGAGAAACAATCTGAACAGTTAAGACAGGGAGCAACGAAATGAAAAGAGGGGAATTTTTCACGGCCCACAACAGCACAAACGGTGTAGTGGCGGTCAAAGTAAAAGGGTATTTTGAAGATGGCATCGGTATTTGCAAAGCGGGTGAGTATTGGAGTGCGACACACCTTGTAACAGGATTAAAAATAACACCGCTTGCCGCACCCTATAAAACCGCAAAAGAGGCTCTATCGCAAGCAAAAAAACTGATAGCAGAAAACCGTGAAAAAGCGGAGGAAAAGATACAGTTCACGCTAAAAAGCAGAGAGTATCAAGCCTTTTTGCAATCAATGACCGCTCAAATGAACCCGTGGGAGGTAACGAAATGATAAAGCAAAAAATAATCGCCGATGAATACTGGGATGATAAGGCGGTGAGGATGCTATGAAACATTACGGAGACATAACCCAAATCAGCGGTGCGACCATCGAGCCTGTCAACGTAATAATCGGCGGCTCACCCTGCCAAGACCTAAACGTGGCGGGTAAGCAAAAAGGGCTTGCAGGAGTACGGTCAGGACTGTTCATGGAACAGCTGAGAATCATAAAGGAAATGAGGTGTATAGACATTGAACACGGCAGAACAGGCATTCACATACGACCCCGCTATATGGTGTGGGAAAACGTCCCCGGAGCCTTCAGCTCCCCAAAAGGAAACAAAGGCGCGGACTTCCAAGCCGTCCTCGAAGAAACCATCAAAGTCGTCTGTGAAAAAGCTCCCCCTGTTTCTATCCCTAAGAACGGATGGCCAACATCCGGATGCTTTACCGATATGGGAGGACAATGGAGCGTTGCGTGGCGAGTTTTCGATGCTCAGTTTTGGGGAGTTCCCCAAAGACGAAAGAGGATCGCACTTGTCGCAGATTTTGGAGGACTCACCGCACCCGAGATACTTTTTATCCGCGAAGGCGTGTTTGGGGATATTGAACAGAGCCGACCGCAAGGGGAAAGTCCTGCCGGCGAAGCTGAGGGAGGCGCTGGAGAGGCAGTCAGGGCTTTCTGCATTCAGGGTAACGCAATCGACCGCGCCGACACCGCCGGATGCAACGGGAAAGGATGGACAGAAGGAGTATCCTACACACTTAATACCGTGGATCGTCCAGCCGTTGCCGTCTTTGAACCCGGAGCCGCCTCAAGGCTTGTCGGATCAAACCACTATTGGGAAAACGGCGTCTGCCCTACCCTTAGAGCGATGGGGGGGATAACCGCCCCGCTGTAATACTCGAACACTACCCACAGGACAGTCGGTGCAACATATCCGGGGATGATGTGGTGCAGACCCTAAGTGCCAAGATGAGCATGGGCGGCGGGAATGTTCCCTTACTTATGACCACGCCCCCCCCCCGTCAATCATAACGGCAACGTGCGGGAGTTTTACACAGGTGAACGAGGGAATCAGCAGCACCTTGATGGCGCGGGATTATAAAGACCCGCAAATCGTTTGTTACAAAATGGAGGAAACACCATGATTTCTATATGCACCGATTACATAGTGCGGCGGCTAACCCCGCTTGAATGTGAACGCTTGCAGGGGTTCCCGGACTACTGGACAGACATAGGCGCATGGGAGGACGAAAACGGCAAAACCCACAAGGAAAGCGCGGACTCGGCGCGATATAAGGCAATCGGAAATTCAATCGCACTACCGCCGTGGGAATTCGTCTTACAGCGACTAACCCTCTGCTGCGGAGGCGATACCACGATGGCGAGTTTGTTTGACGGCATGGGCGGTTTCCCGCTGATATGGGAACGGCTGAACGGTAAAGGCTCCTGCCTTTGGGCATCGGAAATTGAGGAGTTCCCCATCGCCGTAACAAAGCGGAGGTTTAGTGATAATGAATAGCGACTATTACAATGCAAGCGGATGCGCTGACCCCACGGCTTACGAGGCTCTGCGGAATCTGCGGCGGGCCGAAATAAACGGGGATGTCACCCTGCTTATAAAGGTTCTTAGAGAGATAATTACAGACAGCGGGTTTATGCTTTTGAACCGCATCGAGCTAAAGGAAATAAAAAGCGGTAAGGCATTCAAGTGATCCCCCCCCGTGCATCGAGGGGCGGGAGGATAGGAGAGAACGCGATGATCAATGATAGATTAATAACAATCTCGCACGGCAATAACCGGCGGTCTACCAACTGGCAGCCGCAGACGCTTATGCTGTCCGAACTTTGGGAAAAGCTCCGCATACCGACACGAGGCAAAGAAACAGTCAACGAATATTTCAAAATGAAAAAAGGTCAGCAGGATGACCTCAAGGACATAGGCGGCTATGTGTGCGGTACACTTGACGGCCCGCGCCGTAAGGCAAACGCCGTGACCGGCAGGGATGTAATAACCCTTGACCTTGACAATATTCCGGCGGGCGGCACGGAGGACGTACTGCGGCGCGTGGAGGGTTTAGGCGTTGGGTATTGCGTGTACAGCACCCGCAAGCACCACGGCGCGGCCCCGCGCTTGCGTATTCTAATACCCTTTGACCGCACCGTCACCGCCGACGAATACGAACCCTGTGCCCGTAAAATGGCGCAGTACATAGCCCTTGAAATGGCCGACCCCTCAACCTTTGAAGTCGCCCGGCTTATGTACTGGCCCTCGTGCTGTGCGGACAGCCAGTACATCTACCATTACGCCGACAAGCCTTTTGTTTCCGCTGACGGACTGCTCGGGCAGTACGCCGATTGGCGTGACGTGACCCTGTGGCCCGCCATGCCGGGCACACAGCACTTCACCAAGCTCGCGGTCAAGCAAGGCGATCCCGACGGCAAAACGGGCGTTGTGGGTGCGTTCTGCCGCACCTATGACATACACCGGGCAATGGACGAACTGCTCCCCGGCATTTATGAGGAAGTCGACAATGCCCCCGGCAGATATACCTACCTCGGCGGCAGTACCGCAGGAGGCGCGGTTCTGTATGACAATGGAAAATTTTTATATAGCCATCATGCTACCGACCCATGCGGCGGGCGGCTTGTGAACAGCTTCGACCTTGTACGGCTGCATCGGTTTGCCGAGCTTGACGATGAGGCAAAGCCGGATACACCCGGCAACCGCCTCCCGTCCTTCACGGCAATGTGCCGGGAAGCCGTACAAGACACAGATGTAAAGGCTTTACTGAATCGTGAGGACTTTGCAAAAGACTTCGCAGAGGTGATTAACGGTGCAGAAACGATCGAAAATGACTGGGTCGAACAAATCACCCGCGACGAAAAAGGCAACCTTCATAAATCCCTCAATAACATTATCCTGCTTGTGCAGAACGCCCCGGAGCTTTGCGGCTGCGCCCGCAAGGATGATTTTAGCGGACGTATTTATGCGGCGGATGGGCTGCCGTGGCGGTCAGAGCTGGGGTACTGGTCAGATGCCGACACCACGGAGCTTAGAAAGCATTTTGAAACAGTATACAAGGGATTCAAGCCAGGCAAGCAGGATGTTAAGGATGCGATTGTAGCATCCTCTGTGAAACAAAAATTTCACCCTGTCAGGGACTACTTAAACAGTTTGACATGGGACGGACATCCGCGTCTTGATACCCTTTACACGGACTACCTCGGCGTAGCTGACAGCAAATACACCCGCACTACGACAAGGAAGTCCTTAGTCGGAGCGGTCGCCCGTGTTATGACACCGGGGTGCAAATTCGATTATATGACCGTTTTTATTGGAAAGCAAGGACGCGGAAAGTCAAGCATCATATATAAACTTGCGGGAAGTGAAGAGTGGTTCACTGACAGCCTTGTCACCTTTGATGGAAGTAAAGCCTTTGAGGCTGTGACAGGTAAATGGTTAGTTGAAGTGCCGGAAATGCACGCTTTCGACAAAGGGACAATGAATCAGGCAAAAGCCTTTATGTCTAAGCAAAGCGACTTCTACAGAGCCGCCTATGCCGAGTTTCCCGAGGATAGGCGGAGGCAGTGCGTTTTCTTTGGTACAACAAATAACTCGGCCTGCTTACGGGACGAAACAGGAGGGCGGAGGTTTTGGGTACATACAACCGATGAAGTGAAACGCAAAAAAGACATTTTTACCGATCTCAGCGAAGAGCGTGATCAGATATGGGCCGAGGCGGTATTCTACTGGCGTATGGGTGAAACCCTGTACCTCAGCGGCGAGATTGAGGATGCCGCAAAAGTTAAACAAGAAGAGCATCGTGAGGTTTCCGCTTATGAGGGTGTAATAATCGACTTTATAAACAAGCAGGTACCGAACGACTGGGAAACGTGGTCAATTGACAAGCGGCGTATGTTTTGGGAAGGTAACGCACAGGGAGAGTACAACTTGGTAGACCGCGACAGAATTTGCACCGTTGAAATTTGGCGCGAGGCCATAAAAGGGATGTTAAAAGACCTTAATAAGGGAATCTCGAGGGAGCTGAACAGCCTGATAGAACAGATAGACGGATGGCAGCGACACCCAAGAGTAATGAAATTTGGACCCCACGGAACTCAGCGCGGCTTCGTAAGAGAGGCAAAAGGAGGTGAAGGTGATTAGTGTTAGGGCGGATAGAAAAAGGAATGTTACTCCCTGTCGTAACATTCATAAAAAGGGTGTTACCCCGAATGTTACATCGGATGTTACCCCTAAAAACCGCATTACTACAGAGTTTTTATACAGAGGTAACATTTATAACATTTATCCCTTTGATATATATTAATTAGAGAGTTAGACATATATATATATACCTAATATACCTAATGTGTATATGTATATAGGGGGAATGTAAAAATGTTACGAATGTCACCCCGAATATTACCCCCAAAAAAAAACACGGAGGAGGTTAGTGTAAAAATGGATTGTAAAAAATGGTTGTCTAAATATCTGCCACAAGGAGGAAGGTTGGTATGGTCGAAAAAGAAATCGAACGTCGGATGTGCGACATGATACGAAAACGCGGCGGCTTGACATACAAGTTCATCACATTGGAAAGCGGTGTGCCGGACAGGATCGTAATCCTTCCGAGCGGGGTTGTTTGGTTTGTTGAGTTGAAATCGCAAAAAGGACGACTCAGCAAAATTCAACGCCATCAGCTTGCGAGGTTGGAAAAGCAAAAGGCGAATGTTAGGGTTGTTTACGGCATTGACGAGGTGTTAAAATTTGTCGAAGAAATATTTTCAGAAACCCCTTGACTTTATGTGACGCATAAAGTATAATTATTGTGGCACATAAAGTGAGGTGATATTATGAGTCCGAGAACAGGCAGACCGAAAGCAGAGAAGCCCAAAACGGTAAACTACAGCATACGTCTTGACGTTGAAACCGAAAATAAACTGCAACAGTATTGCGAAAACAACGGAATAACAAGGGGTGAGGCGATACGCAGGGGTATCCACTTGCTTTTGACAAAAAAATAAAAAGACAGCCGCCCCTCCAGCAAGAGAACAAGCGACTGTCAAACACCAAACCGTAAAGGTCTGATAACACAAGTATATCACACCTTCTGCGGAAAATCAATAAAATTCGAGGAGGTTTTGATTATGCAATTAACACCGGTTGAAAAACAAGAAGCAGGATACAAAATCGAGGGCATTGACAATGCAAATATCGTCCAGGGGGATGGATCATTTATGCTGCAAAACAAAAGCAACGGGTCATGGTCTGTGGGAAACAACAGCGGAAACATAGTGGTCATAAATCTAACAATTACCGGCACAACAGCGGACGATGTGTATAACACGATCGAGCGGCTGTTAAGCCTTAGAAAAACAGAGGAGGTGTTGCCAAATGGAATTTAAGCCGCATCTGTATCAGGCCTATTGTGTTCAGCGGATAGTGCAAGATCCCGCCGTAGGACTGTTTTTGCGGCCCGGTTAAGGGCCTTGGAAAAACTGTTATAACGCTAACCGCCGTTAATATTTTACGGTATTACTACTGGCAAATATCACGGGTGCTTGTCATAGCCCCTAAAAAAGTGGCGGAGGCAACGTGGAGCAAAGAGGCGGCAAAGTGGGATCACCTCCGGCATCTGAAAGTCGTCACGGTTCTCGGCAGCACCGCCAAGCGCATCCGGGCATTGAACACACCCTCCGACGTTTATATTATCAACCGGGAAAATGTGCAATGGCTGGTTGATTATTATCAACAATCGTGGCCCTTCGACATGGTGGTCTGTGACGAAAGCACAAGTTTTAAGAACCACCAAAGTAAGCGGTTCAAAGCCCTAAAACTGATCCGCCGATTCTGCAAAAAGATGATTCTTCTGACTGGTACACCGTCCAGCAAGGGGCTGATCGACCTGTGGGCACAGATATACCTGTTGGACGAAGGGGAGCGGCTCGGACGGACTATCAGCCAGTTCAGGGAGCAGTATTTCATAGCCAACACCCACGGGGGACACTTCACCGACTACAAGCCTAAAGCCGATGCGGAGTGTTCCGTACTGGCGGCAATCAGCGACATATGCGTCAGCATGAAAGCCGAGGATTACTTAGAGCTGCCGGAGTGCGTGGAACACGAAATCCCGGTCAAACTGGACGATAAAGCAAAAAAGGACTATGACCGATTCGAGCGTGAACTTCTGCTGACAATCGAAGAGGACACCGTGACGGCACAGGGGGCGGCGGTGCTGACCGGGAAACTTCTGCAATACTGCAACGGTGCGGTGTACGGCAACGAAAAGCAGACTATGCAGGTGCATGACTGCAAGCTGGAATCGTACATGGAGCTTTTAGAGCAGTTAGGCGGGGAACCGTGCATGACCTTTTACGGGTTCAAGCACGACCTCGAACGCATACTGGAACGCTTGAAAAAGACAAAGTTACGGGTGCGGGTGTATTCCGGGCCGCAGGACGAGAACGACTGGAACGCCGGGCAGATTGACGTACTGCTGGCACACCCTGCATCGTGTGCCTACGGGCTGAACCTGCAAGCCGGAGGGCGTCATGTTGTGTGGTTTGGGCTTAACTGGAGCTTTGAACTAAACGATCAAGGCAAGTGCCGTCTGTGGCGGCAGGGCAGCGAATACGACAAGGTTTATATTCACTATCTCGTTGTGCAGGGCTGCGTGGATGAGGACGTCATGGCGGCGATACGCGACCGCGCCGACACCCACGAGGCGGTAATGAACGCACTAAAAGCGAGAATTAAGAAAATCAAGGAGGACAATCGGGATGACGCTTAAAGAGTTATCGCAGCTTTACTACCTGAATCGGGAAATCGAGATGGATCAGCGGCGGCTGGAGGAATTAAGAGCGAAGACCGAAAGTCCGTCCGGCGGTGAGCTTTCGGATATGCCGCACAGTCCGAACGTGGACAAAAAGCTGGAGCGAGACATTGCCGAGATTGTGGACTTGTCGGCGATCATTGCCGCAAAGCAGACACGCTGTATCCACGAACGCAACCGACTGGAGCGATACATAAACTGCATAGACGACAGTCTGACCCGCCAGATTTTCACGCTGCGGTTTATTAACGGATTGCCTTGGATGCAGGTTGCCTACAGCATAGGCGACAACTTGACCGATGCCTATGTGCGAAATGTCTGTTATAAGCATTTGCGGCAATCTTGAAAAAAGATGCAAAAGATGCAAATGCCTGTGGTATGATAGTATCGTGGGCGTGTAACCGAAAACGGATACGCACCTCCTTAGAGCGGCATCGGCGGGTCGATCTCCTATCCCCCGCCGATGCTGATTGATTTTTTACGGGAAAGGTGGACGGCCGAATGAACATACAAACACGAAAACTAACGGAACTCATACACGCAGATTACAACCCACGCAAGCGGCTGACCCCGTATGATCCCGAATATCAGAAAATAGCACGGAGCATTGATGAGTTTGGATATGTCGACCCGATTATTATCAACGCTGACAACACCATCATCGGCGGTCATCAGCGGGCAACGGTTCTTAAAGACAAGGGTTTTGGCGAGGTGCAGGTCGTAGTGCTTGACCTTTCAAAAGAACAGGAAAAGGCACTCAATGTAGCGTTAAACAAAATTAGCGGCGACTGGAATCTTGAAATGCTGAAGGACTTACTGATCGACCTTGACGCCAACGGATGCGACCCGACTCTGACAGGATTTGATCTTGCGGAAATTGAAGGTCTGATGGATCAGTTCCACGAAAACGACCCGGTGGAAGATGACGGGTTCGACACGGATGCCGCTTATCAAAGCATAGAAACGCCGATAACCCAAACCGGGGACTTGTGGCATCTTGGTGGACATCGTCTGCTTTGCGGGGACAGCACAAAAGCCGAAGATGTGAAACAGCTGATGAGCGGTGACCCGGCAAGGCTGATTGTGACCGATCCGCCGTATAACGTGGACTACCACAGCGTAGCCGGCCGAATCGCCAACGACAACATGGACGATGCCGCCTTTTATGCGTTTCTCTCGGATGCGTTTCGGAATATGTACGCCGCAGCCGAACCCGGCGCGGCGGTTTATGTTTTCCACGCCGACAGCGAGGGGCTGAACTTCCGGCGGGCGTTCAAAGACAGCGGGTTTATGCTGAAACAATGCCTTGTGTGGGTGAAAAACAGCCTCGTACTGGGACGGCAGGACTACCAATGGCGGCACGAGCCTATCCTGTACGGCTGGAAAGACGGAGCTGCGCATTATTTCATAAACGACAGAACGCAGACAACCGTCATAGAGGACGAAACCCCCGACTTCGGCAAAATGAAAAAAGACGAGCTGCTCGCCTTTATAAAACAGCACATCCCGGAGCCGGAGACCAACACCAGCGTCCTGTACGAAAATAAGCCCCTTCGGAGCGACCTACACCCGACAATGAAACCCGTCCGGCTGGTAGCGCGGCTTATTAACAATTCAAGCCGACACCGCGCCGTCGTTCTCGACCCTTTCGGCGGGAGCGGCAGTACGCTGATCGCCTGTGAGCATTTACGGCGAATGGCGCGGGTGATTGAAATGGATCCCCGCTTCTGCGACGTTATCGTCAAGCGATACCACGGCATAACCGGGAAAACCGACATCCAGTGCATACGGAACGGCAAACCGCTCCCGACAGCGACGATTAACTCCATGTTGGAGGATAACGCAGAGGAGGGAGGGTAACCGATGGCACAAAAAATGACAAAGGAACGCCTCAGACAATACGTCTGGCTGGTTCTTGAAATCAAAAACCAAGAGGAGCGATACGAGAGGGTGAGGGCAGAGACGGTGTCCCCCGCCTCTCCTCGTTTAGACGGAATGCCGCGCTCGAACTTTGCCGCCAACAGGCTGGAGGACAAAGTCGCTCGCATGATAGAGCTGGAACGGCTTCTGAAAAAGAACATAAAAAAAGCGCAGAAGGAGGCCGCAGAGATAGAGAGAGCGATCCAAACCCTCGCGCTTCCACGAGACCGCGAACTTATGCGGCTGAAATATTTGGAGGGGTTGACGTGGGAGGAAGTGAGCGAAAAACTGGACATATCGCGGCAGTGGGCGACCTCGCTTCATGGGCGAATATTAAAGGAATTGCCGTGAAAAAATCACTTGCTTGTAGTTTACATTTCAAGTGTGGTAAACTGTATGATAGATAAAACCGCCCAGAGGGAAAACCCCGGGCGGTTTAGTCTTTTCACTGGGAGTCGGCAACTTCGGAGGGAGCTTCACGGCACAGCTCATCCAACGACACACCGAGAGCGTCGGCCAGCTTGATAGCGTTGGTAACAGTGCAATCGCCGCGCTTTTCGATATCTTGAATCGTGCGGCGCGGGACACCCGACAACTCTACCAAGCCCGGAACGCTGAGGTTTTTGCTTTTGCGAATTTCACGGAGACGCATGGCAGTCACTCCTTTCTGCCCGGGACGAAAGCCAGTACCGCGTTAACCAAAAACAGTACGACCAGCGCAACGTCAAGCCAAGACGGATTAGACAGGTCAACGATTTTCAGAATAACGAACAGTATCAGAAACAGCGGGAAAATATTTTTTAACTGTTGCATTTTTTAGCGTGGCGTGATATAATGGGTAAAACCCCCCGGAGGGGGGAGGGGCTATTTGCCCCTCCGGCTCTTACCGTTCTTTTTGGAAAACAATTCTTTCAGTTTAGCGGCTATCTGAATTGTTAACCATATCGCGGTGAGAGCCTTTATTATATCCTCCACGCCGTTCACCTCCTTTCTGATTACATTATAGCACGTTTTATCGTGCTTGTCAAGTCTTTTTTGAAAATATTTTTATTTATTTTTCCGTCCACCCTTACCCGGGGTTGGGCGGTTTTGCGTTACAGGGAAAACCAATAAGGGGGAGGGGTGCAGAATGCCAATAGAAATCAATTTACCGAATTACGAAAAAACCAAAAAGCAGCTCCACGCCATAAACAAGGACGCGGAGGGGGTGGTCAAGAGGACGGTCTCCGACTTTAAGAGCCGGGCCCCCGCATGGGTAAGCGCCGCCGTCACGGAGACCTACGGCATAGCCAAGAGCGAGGTCAAGGGAGCGTTCTCGGGCGCAAAGAAAACCGCCGGTAGGGTAAAACTCAAGGGGACTACGATAGACAACATAGGGCTGGTATACAGCGGACGAGTGCTAACCCCCCTGCGGTTTAAGATGAAGCCGACGGCCCCGCCAGCACGGAGACCAATGCCGCCGTATCAAATAACGGCTGAGATATACAAGGGCAAGCGTAAGGGGCTGGCAAGCAACGCATTTCTCGGCTCAAATAAAGGCGGTGGATTTATTCCGTTCCAACGGACGAGCGAATCACGACTGCCGATTAAATCAATAAAGACAGTCAGCGTTCCGCAAATGCTCGGGAACGAAACGGTGTCTACACAAATACAGCAGAACATCGAAGATGGACTCGAAAAACGGCTGGAACACCACCTCGCCCAAGCACTCAAACGTCAAGGATAATCACGGCGAAGGGCCGCGGTTCCTTTCGGCGGTCAATCTGGCCTGCGGTGCTGGCGAGCCCAAAAAACGCGCAGACACTGAAAAATTTTTTTAGTCTACTTCCGTTCCCCGGGTGGGGCGTGAAAGGGGGAGAGCCGGATGGCGACACCGAAAAAAGAGAAGCCCCCGGAGACGCCGGGGTTCAATACGACAGAAGCTCTCGCCGGATTGATAGGCGTAACGCCGCGCTGGGTGCGTGAGCTGACCACACAGGGCGTTTTAACCAAGCACAAAGTCCCAGCCGGAGAGCGGTATAATGTTATCGAGTCGGTCAAGGCGTACTGCCAGCACCTCCGTGACAAGGCGGCAAAGAGAGAGGGCAAAGGGACGACGCTCGAACAGGAGCGCGACAAACTGGACGCCGACATTCGCATGAAAAAGGCGAAGGCGGCAATGCTCGAACTTCAATATGCAGAGCTTGACGGAAAGATGCACCGGAGCGACGACGTGGAAGCGTTAACGACAGACCTAATCTTCGCTATTCGCGGAATGCTGATCGCCCTCCCCGGGCGGCTCGCCATCGACGCGGCGGGAGCTAAGACGGCGGCCGAGGCTTCCAACCTAATCCGCGCCGAAGCGTACAAGATACTGGAGGAGTTATCGAATTACCGATACGACCCGGAAGCGTATGCAAAGCGTGTCAGAGAGCGGCAGGGGTGGAGCGAACTAATGAATGATGAGTCAGACGAACCGTAAGAACGCAAAGAAGCTCAACGCCACCGCCGCCGGGATACTAAAGCATTTCAAACCACCCGAGAACCTAAACGTGTCCGAGTGGGCCGAGAAAAAGCGCGTTATATCGAGGGAGACAGCAGCGGAGCCGGGCCCGTGGCGAACTTCGCGCACACCATACCTCCGGGCGCCGATGGAAGCCTTTACAGACCCGAACGTCCACAAGATAGTCATGGTGGCGGCTTCGCAGGTCGGCAAAACCGAACTCGAAATGAACATAATCGGCTACATCATAGATCAAGACCCGGGGAGCATTTTATACATTCACCCGAAATTAGACAACGCCCGGAAATTTAGCCGGGAACGAATAGACCCCATGATTAGGGATTGTAAGGTTCTGCGGAGCAAAGTCTCTGACGCAAAAGCAAAGAGCGGCGGCAACACAGTCCTCCAAAAGTCGTTTCCCGGGGGAATGCTCAAGCTGATCGGCACGAATAGCCCGGATGCGCTGGCGTCCACTCCGGCGCGTTACATTATCGGCGACGAGCTGGACAGATGGGCGAAAACAGCCGGGGACGAGGGTGACCCTTTATCCCTCGCCGAAGCGCGGCAAGCGACATTTTATAACGCCAAGACAGTCGAGGTTTCCACCCCGACCGTCAAGGGAGCCAGCAACATAGAAAAAAGCTACTACAAGGGAACGCAGGAACGCTGGTGTCACCAATGCCCGGAGTGTGAGGAATGGCACGAAATCGTCTTTGACAATATAAAATTCGAGCATACCTTCACAAAGATACGCAACAAAAAGACTTACAAAATCACAGGCGAAGTAGAGTGGGCCTGCCCCGGGTGCGGGTGCTTGATTGCCGAGGACAGGATAAAGAAGCAACCCGCCGACTGGTTCGCCGACAACCCCGATGCATACAAAGAAACAGGCACAAAGTCATACTGGCTAAACGCCTTCAGCTCGCCGTGGATGCCGTGGTCGAAAATTATTCTGAAATTTCTCGACGCAAAGGACGACCCGGCAAGCCTTCAAGTGGTGTACAACACCATGCTCGGGCAGTTATGGGAGGACAGGGGCGAGATTGACGACGAAGACACCCTGCTCGCAAGGCGGGAGGATTACGGCACACGCCCCGACGGTTCCGATGTGGAACTGCCCGAGGGCGTTTTGGTTTTGACCTGCGGAGTCGACACGCAGGACAACCGTCTCGAATACGAGGTAGTCGGACACGGACACTACGGCGAGACATGGGGAGTGCGGAGCGGCTTCATAATGGGACGCCCGGACGACGAGGCGACATGGGCGAAGCTCGATGAGGTCACAGACCGCGTTTACCGCTTCCGGTCGGGACAGGGACTGCGAATATCAATCACCTTTGCGGACATGGGCGGTCACTTTAGCAAAGAGGTGAAAGCGGCTTGCCGGGCGCGTTATCACCGCCGCATATTCGCTATCAGCGGTAAAGGCGGCGAGAGCGCACCCTACACATCCCCGGCGACAAAGGTAGTCGTCGCGGACGATAAGCGGGTGTGGTGCTGGCATTACAGCATAGGCGTGGACGCGGGGAAAGCCGTTATCATGGCCAATTTGAAAGTGCAGGAGAGCGGCCCGAAATTCTGTCACTTCCCCCGCAACGAAAGCGCAGGATACAACCTGCGTTATTTTAATCAGCTGCTCAGTGAGAAACTGGTGCCGACGAAAGTCCGGGGAGGACAGGTGTGGCGGTGGGAGAAGATACCCGGGCATACACGCAACGAAGCACTCGACTGCCGCAATTACGCCCTCGCCGCCCTTCGGATTATCAACCCCGACATGGACGCAGAGGAGCGGCGGCTCAAAGGGCTACCGGAACCGCAAGCACAAAGAAAACAGTCCGTACAACCGACGGCGAAACGAAAACGCCGTGATGTGTACGACGACTGGTGAGGAGGAGAAGCCGCATGGTTAACAAAAAGCGACAGGACACAATCGAAAACAAAAAAGCGCGGCTCGAAATGTACTACACCCGGGAGATTTATATGCTTTCCCCCGACGGGGTGAGAGGGTACGGAATGGGGTCGCGCAACCTTCACCGATACGAAACCGCACTAAGGGACATTCAAGCAATGATAAAAAAGCTCGAGGACGAGATCGCCGAGCTTGAAAGCGACGGCACACCCCGCAGAGCCGTGGCAGTAGTGCCGCGAGATTGGTAACGGTTAAACTCCCGGCAGCCGACGGGATTTAACAAAAAGCAGTGCCGGCGCGGTTAGCTCCTTTCCGTGCCGGTTCCGCTTATACAAACACACAGGAGGAGGTAAAGCATTATGGTGTCTTTGATAAAATTCGACAGACATAAATACAACGGTCAAGACGTTTTCGTGGAGGAGTACCGTGGGCTTTCCGGTGACACCAAGCCGACGCTACCCATGAACCGAAACGGCTCTGTATTTTACGAGATGGATACAAAAAAGGCGTGGCTGTGGGATGGCGAAAATCAAAAATGGCTGCCGCAATAAGGAGGGATAAACAGGCATGGACATGATACTTAAAGCGATGATCGAAAGTTATGTTGACACCGTCGCCCTTGGACAGGGCGCGGTAAAGGGCGACAAGGGCGATAAAGGGGATAAAGGCGATACTGGCCCGCCCGGTGAACAGGGCGTTCAAGGCATACAAGGGTTACAAGGTCCGATTGGCCCGGAGGGAAACACCGGCCCGCAAGGCCCCGCAGGAGCGGACGGCCCGCAAGGTGCCGCCGGACAGACCGGCGCACAAGGACAGCAGGGCGAGCAGGGACTCCCCGGTTTGCAAGGCGAACAGGGCATACAAGGTCCGCCGGGTGCAGACGGAGCCGCCGGAGTACCGGGTGAAAAAGGCGACGACGGCCCGCAGGGGCCAAAGGGCGACCCCGGAGAAAAGGGCGACAAAGGCGATGCCGGAGAGCAAGGCATACAGGGTGTGCAGGGAATACAAGGGCCGCCCGGTGAGCAGGGAATCAAAGGTGAACAGGGCGACGTCGGGCCGCAAGGAGAGCAGGGCATACAGGGCGTGGACGGTCAGCAGGGCGAGCAAGGCCCGGCGGGGCCGCCTTCCAACATAAACCCACGCGGCGCATGGTCGGACGCGGTGAACGATTACAAGCGCAACGACACCGTGGTCTTCGACGACGGCGAAGGGCTTCACTCGTATTTTTACAACTCCGACACTCCCGGCAGCTCCACGCCGCCGGACACAGACCCCGGGCCGTGGGCTTTATTCGTTATGCAGGGGACGAGGGGCGCACAAGGACAACGCGGCGAACAGGGCGAAACGGGAGCGCAGGGCGAGCAGGGAATACAAGGCGTTCAAGGCGAACAGGGGCCAAAAGGCGATCAAGGGGAACGAGGCCCCGACGGCCCGCAGGGTGTGCAAGGCGAGAGCGGTCTGCCCGGTGAAAAAGGCGACACAGGCGAACGCGGGCCGCAGGGAGACAAAGGTGACGCCGGAGCCGACGGTAAGGACGGTCAGAACGGCCAAGACGGCAAGCAGGGTGACAAGGGAGACAAGGGCGATCCCGGGACGGTTGAATTTCACCAAGCAACCTCCGAACAGGAAGCCATAGACAACAGCCGAGATAACCCCGGGCAGATTTGGTGGTGGTAAAATATGGGGATAGCGATAAACGGCGAAAAAGTAGGCGGTATTGCAATCAGCGGACAGGGCGTTAATGGCATGGCGGTCAACGGCGAAGTCGTATTCAGAAGGGAATACGTCTTGACAAGCTCGGGTGGTAAATATATAGACTTAGGCTTGCCGTTTACAGGCGACATGAGCTACAGAGTTAAAGTGTTGTCATTAGCGAACATCACAAACGGAATTATCGGAGCGAGGGCAAGCGCATCGTCACAAGTTAACATGGTAAACTTCTCGAATACCGCCTCGTCAAGGCCGCCAAATACCGACACAATGCGCTGGGGGTACGGCACCAGCGCCACGTTATACCAACATCCGGTAGAAACGGATGTATGGTATGACATATATTGCAACAAAAACACCCTGTCCATAAATGACGAGTTAAGATATACCGCGACAGCGAATAACACCGGAAACGCCGGAACAGCGTTGCTTTTTGCATATAGAAATGCTGATACTGTGGGAGGCGTAAGCGGCCCAAAGAAAATAGCATTTTGCCAAGTATGGAGCAGCACGGACGAATTAGTAAGGGATTTAGTGCCGGTTCCGCAAGGCAGCACACAGTACAGCACAATCCCGGCTCCTTCAAACTGTATGTGGGATAACGTAACACAGCAGTATTTTGAAAATAGGGGTACAGGCGAATTTGGGATAGAAGCGGTTTAGCCGAAAGGCAACAATATTTTTATGCGAGGAGGTGAGCAACATCCAGTATTACCAAAACAAGGCAGGGCTTTACTTGCCGAACGACGTGCGGCCGCAAAACAAAGGCTACGGCGAAGCCGGAGCCAGCTGGCACAAACGCGGGACAAAGGGTTTCAACGCGCCCAGCGGTTCACCCCGGGAGGACATCGACCAGCACAATTACACAATCCGGCAACGCGCCCGAATGTTAACGATGGCGGCGCCCATCGCCACCTCGGCCATACGAACGAACCGCACCAACGTCATAGGACTCGGGCTTCAACCAAAAAGCCGGATTAACCGCGACCTGCTCGGCATGGATCAAGCGACAGCGGAGGAATGGCAGCGCAAAACTGAGGACGACTTCGCGCTGTGGGCTGAGAAGAAACGAGCCTGTGACGCGACCGGGGTAAACGACTTTTACTCCATGCAACAGCTTGCGCTTACTTCGTGGCTGGTTTCCGGCGATGTATTTGTCCTTTTGAAACAATACGACCCGACACCGCTCATGCCGTACTCCCTGCGCCTCCACGTTATAGAAGCCGACCGGATCGCCACGCCCGACACCGACGCAAAAGCTCCGTTCCTAACATCGGGCAAGGCGAAGAACGGCAACACGATATACGACGGCGTGGAGATAGACAAAAACGGCATGATTGTAGCGTATCACATCCGAAGCACATACCCGTTTGAAATCGGAGCCGACGCTACGACATGGACGAGGGTAAAGGCATACGGCGACAAAACAGGGCTTCCTAACATTTTACAAATCATGGACTCCGAACGCCCCGACCAATATCGCGGCGTTTCGTATTTAGCACAGGTAATCGAGCCGCTCCTCCAGCTTAGGCGATACACCGAGAGCGAACTGTCGGCGGCTTTGATTGAGTCGTATTTTACGGCTTTTGTAAAGACAGAGTCGGCACAGCTGGAAATGCCGTTCAACGAGGTGGGAAGTCCCACGCCGGACATTCCGAGAGAACCGAATGAGTACGAAATGGGGCCGGGACAGATAGTCATGCTCAGACCCGGGGAAGATGTGGAATTCGGAGACCCGAAGCGGCCCGCTAACGGCTTCGATACTTTCATGAGGGCGATATGCGAGCAGATAGGCGCGGCGTTAGAGATACCCTGCGACTTGCTTCTGAAAGCCTTTAACGCCAGCTACTCAGCCAGCCGCGCCGCCTTATTGGAAGCATGGAAAGCCTTTAGGATGCGCCGGGAGTGGTTCGCTTGTGACTTTTGCGCTCCGGTTTATGAGGTGTGGATGTGCGAAGCAGTCGCCCGAGGACGGATAAGCGCCCCGGGCTTTTTTACAAACCCGGAAATCCGCGCCGCCTACTTGGGGAGCGAATGGATCGGGCCATCACAAGGGCAACTCGACCCGGTCAAAGAAATCACAGCGGAAATCCTCGCCGTGTCGGAGGGCTTCTCCACACGCGAACAATCAACAATCCGGCTCAACGGCGGTCAGTGGGACGCTAACATCGACCTGCTCGAACGTGAGAACGAACGGCTCACGAAAGCAAACAAGCCCATAAACGATAGCGACAGAATGTCCGAAAGCAAAATAAACGCCGCTGTAATCCGCAACGAAATAATAAAATCATTAACGGAAGGGGACGAACATGGATACAAAAAATAAGACCCGGTTAATTGCCGGGACTCCCCCGGCTGTGACAAACGCGCCATTTAGAAAGTTTTGGAACATGACCAGCGTCAGCGACGACGAGGCAGAGGTCACGCTATATGGCGACATCGTAAGCTCACAGCCGGTAGACTGGTGGACGGGAGAACCCGTCCCCGGGCTTTACATTACGCCCGAGGGTTTTCTTGAGGATTTAACCGCAATAAAGGACAAGGCGAACATCACCGTCCGGCTTAACAGCTGCGGAGGAGACCTTTACACAGGGATAGCAATTCACAACACCCTCAAAGGACTCAAGGGACATAAGACCGTTATAGTCGAGGGGATCGCCGCCAGTGCCGCCAGCGTGATTATGTGCGCCGGAGACGAGGTGCAGGTTTACCCGGGAAGCATGGTGATGATCCACGGCGTGGCGGGTTTGTTTTACGACTACATGACCCTCGCGGATTTGAAACTCGCTATTAAAAGTTTTGACGCGGCAGAAAAGGCGATCGCCGAAATATACAGCGTCAAGACCGGAACCGCCGCCGACACGCTACGCTCCATGATAACCAAAGAGACATGGATGGTCGGACAGGAAGCGGTAGACAAAGGCTTCGCCAACACACTGCTTACAGGCGACGGCCCCGATGTAACCGCCAGTACAGACAGGAAAGTCCTGCTCGTCGCCGGAGTCCGGCACGACGTGGGGAGCTTCCGAAACCTACCCGGGAATATTCCCGTATCAGACAGTATTCAAGCCGCCACCACTGCGGCTGGATATAAAAAAACAAAGCCCACCGGCCAAAAGGCGACCGGCGAACGGCTGACGGCCGACGCCAGCGGGGGCGACGAAGGAGGAACGAGTATGAAAACAGTGGAAGAACTCAGGGCGGCGTACCCCGAACTGGTCGCACAGGCCGAAAATGAAGCGGTCAAAGCAGCCGGCACGGACGCTGTCAAAGCAGAGAGGGAGCGGATGCGCGAAATAGAGGACATCGCACCCGCCGTCGGGAACGACACCCTCGTGCGAGAAGCCAAGTACGGGGACAACCCCTGCACTGCCGGCGAACTCGCGCTCCGTGCCATGAAAGAGCAGTCAAAGCTCGGAGCGGCACACCTCGCTAACGTGAAAGCGGACAGCGACGACTCCGGTGCGGGTGAAGTAGGAGCCGCACCCAACGGAGGAGACAGCGACGAAAACGACGACACGGCAAAAGCCGGGGAAATCAACGCTGTTGTAAACGCCTACAAAACCATGAAGAACGGAGGTAAAAAGTAATGTCTAAGAGATTAAACGAAAAGCTCGACAGCATGGAGTACGACGGCTTGATCGTCGACAACACTCCCCCCGCCGATGCGTTCACCGTAACGCTCCGCAAAGGACAGGGCGTTCTCAAACGCGGCGCCGTTCTTGCCATCAGCTCGGCCGACCGGGCAATGGTACTGCTCGGCACAGACCCCGACGGCGGCGAGACACTGACCGCCAACTGCATACTGTGTGACGATACCGATACAGGCGACACCGCCGACATTTACGGCATCGCATACCGTACCGGACACTTCAACCGCAAAGGCGTAATCACAAAAGACGGCACCACACTGGGCGCGAACGACGAGGAGGAACTCCGCAAGGGCGGCATTCTTCTGAGCGACGCGCTCGAATATTAAACAGGGAGGTAGGACAATGCCTATTAATTTTTATGAAACACACACGCTGCTCGCGGCAATAGAGCAGCTCGACCCGCCTGTTACCTTCCTGCGTGACAGGTATTTCCCCACGAACAACGCCACCGACTTATTCGCCACCGACGATGTGCTTATCGAGTACAGAGAGGGGACAAAGAAGCTGGCACCGTTTGTCGCGCCCCGCAAAGGCGGCGTAACCATCAGCAGACGCGGGTACCACATGGAACGCTTCGCGCCGCCCTATATCGCACCCCGCAGGTCACTGACCAGCGACGAACTGAAAAGGCGCGGCTTCGGTGAAGCATTGCTCACCACGCTCACACCCGCGCAAAGACAGCAGACCCTCATCCTCAAAGACGCCGAGGAGCTGGGCGAAATGATTACCCGGCGCGAGGAAGCGATGGCGGCTGAGATTTTACAGACCAACGGCTGTGTCATGAAGCACATCGCCGACGATGCCGACAAAGACGACGAAATGTACATCCAGTTTTATGAGGGCGACGTCAACCAGGCGCAGTACACCCCGACAGACCCGTGGGACTGGGACAACAACGAAAGCATCATCGACGATATGGCGCAAATGATAAGAATGCTGACTACCCGGGGACTTCCCGCGACAGAGCTTCTCACTGCGCCGGATGTGGGCGACGCTATTCTGCGTAACCCGTACATCCAAAAGCTCCTCGACCTTCGCAATTACGAAATCGGCGGTGTTGACCCCACCCTCCTCCCGGACGGTGTGGCGAGACTTGCCCGAATCAACGTAAGAGGGCGCATGATTGACATTCTCACCTACGAAGAGTCCTACACGGGCGACGACGGCAAAGAAACGCCGTTCATCAAACCCGGCACCGCTATCATGACCGCCCCGGGCGTAGGCCGTACCCTTTACGGAGCGGTGACGCAGGTCGAACAGCGCGACGGCGAATTCCACACCTATCAAGGACGGCGCGTTCCAAAATACCTCAGCAACGCCGACGGCAACACACGCACTCTGACGATTACGAGCTGTCCGCTCCCGATTGTCAACAATAAAAACCCGTTCGTTACAGCCTCCGTGCTTTAACGGCAGAAAGGAGCAGAGCATGATTAGAATTATAGCCGGAACATTCGGCTTTAAGAAGGGAAAACGGATTGTACCGTATACCGCCGCAGACGGCGCGGTAGACCTCGGCAACCCCGAGCTGGAAGCGCGGCTCGTCAAAAAAGGCATCGCCGTTTACACCGGGGACAACGCAACACCCGCCGCACAGGTTGATGACGATCTCCCCGGGGACGGCAGCGACGGCAAGCCGGAATACAACAGGG
>Ga0099364_10001903_pt1 | contig 33749 bp, 24 predicted proteins | sample TergutTh196P3_FD_73070 | JGI IMG/M metagenome (GOLD analysis project Ga0099364, IMG submission 73070) | Microcerotermes parvus P3 segment gut microbial communities from Pointe-Noire, Republic of the Congo - Th196 P3 | ecosystem: Host-associated > Arthropoda: Insects > Digestive system > Gut ... | reverse complement strand
TTTTCAAAGATTTACGCAGGTGTTTTTGTTATTTCGGGAGATATTTTTTATCAAAAATCTCGATTTCATTTTGCGGCAAAACATAAATATCGCAGTAGGTTTCGGTTTCATCGTAAGCTGTGAACATCCCAAGCGACAGATAAAACTGACTGTCGTCGGGAAAGATAATCCCTTTCAGGCATCAATCTTTCCCCTAAATTCTTGACAGCTTTTCATTATAGTGATATAATTATTTTTATGAAACGATTAATCAGAAAGGGATAGAAAAGCATGGATAACAAGCAAGAAGTAACAACGCAAAATCCCGACCAAGCCGCCAAGCACCCGAAATTCGGGGCGAGGGACAAGGCGGGCTATATGTTCGGGGACTTCGGCAACGACTTTTTCTTTCTAACGGTGGCGATTTTTCTGACGGTATTTTATACCGACGTCATGGGAATCAGCGGAGCCGCTGTCGGCTTTCTTTTTCTGGCGGCGAGGTTTGTGGACGCGATTACGGACGTATGTATGGGGGTAATCGTAGACACTGCCAAACCCACAAAGGCGGGAAGATTCCGTCCGTGGATACGCAGAGGCGCGCTGCCTTTGGCGATTGCGGGAATTTTAGTGTTTTTCCCCATTAGCGGCGTATCTCACCAGACGACATTTATCTATGCGTGCGTTACATACATTCTTTACGGTTGCTGTTATACCATGGTAAATATCCCTTACGGTTCTATGGCTTCCGTCATGACCGACGACCCGACCCAAAGGGCATCGCTCTCTACTTTCCGAAACGTAGGCGCGTCCATTTCTTCTTTATTGATCAACCTGATTGTTCCGATCGTTTGTTTTACTACCGTGATTGCTACCGACGGTACGGAACTAAAACAGGCGAACGGAAACAGGTTTTTTGTAACGATGATCGTGTTTGCAATGTGCGCAATGGTCTGCTATTATTTTTGCTATAAATTATGTACCGAACGACTGACCAATTACAGCAAAAAAGATAAATCCAAGCAAGGCAGTAATGCGTTTAAAACCGCGCTGAAAGGCATTGCCAAAAACAAGCCTTTTATAACGCTGGTGATCGTCGCGCTAACCTCAATATTTGTACAGCATTTGATTAACTCTTTAAACGTATATGTGTTCAAAGATCACTTTAAAATGCCGGCGTTGCTTGCGTTCGTGGGCATTTTAGCCCCTATCACTACCTTTGTGATCGCGCCTTTTATGGTTAAGATTGTGCGCAATTTCGGTAAGAAAGAAGCTTTGACGATCGCGTTTCTCGTAGCCTCGGCGTTTTATTTGATCCTTGGCTTCCTGCGTACCGACAACGGATATCTTTATATCGCGATCAGCTTTTGTGCGGTATTCGGCATCGCTTTCTTTAATACGGTTGTGTGGGCGCTTGTCATAGACTGTATTGACTATCAGGAATTGGTCATCGGCGAGCGTAACGACGCGTCCGTTTATGCGATCTACTCTTTTTCCCGTAAGCTGGGGCAGGCATTTGCGGGCTTTTTGTCGGGTATGGTTTTATCCGTTACGGGTTACGTTTCGTCAACCGGCGCGGAGGTTGTCGTACAGTCGGAAAAAACCGTCTCCGCGATTTACTTAGGCGCGACCATTGTTCCCGGCGTGTTCTTCTTTTTAGTGGCGTTGTTTTTCGCATTTGTCTACCCGCTAAATAAAAAAGCCCTGAGCGAACTGGCTGAAAAATTGAACGAGAAAAAAAATAATAATTGAGGAGATTTTATCATGACAAAAAAATCCGAAAATTTTCAAGAAGGAATCCATACCCCCAATTTTTGGGACGAGTATCTCAACAAGCAAATCTGCGCTACGGTAATGACGGATCATTCCCGCGAAAAAGAAAGCCTGAACGGCTTATGGCGTTATGCCATAGATCAATACGACAGCTGTCTGCGTAACAAATGGTTTGCGGAGAAAACCCATGACGAAGACGGACGCGCTTTCCCGCCCGACTGCAGTTTTGATAACTGGGAAGTTATGCCGATTCCGTGTTGCTGGAACATATTTGACGAAAAGCTGTTCCTGTATGAGGGCAGTATCGCCTATACCCGTAAATTTTCGTATGAAAACCGAGGGGAAAAACGGGTTTTCATTAAATTCGGCGGCGCGAATTACCGCACGATGATCTTCATGAACAAAACATATATGGGCATGCACAAAGGCGGCTCTACGCCGTTTTATGTTGACGTTACCGACGTTCTGCAAACCGAGAATCGTCTGCTGGTAGTCGTCAACAACACCCGCCGCCCCGAAAACGTACCGATGGATAATACCGACTGGTTCAATTACGGGGGGATTTACCGCGACGTTGAGTTGTTGAGATTACCGGAAGCGTTTATCCGCTCGATTTCCGTAGGGCTTGAGCCCGGCTCGGATTATAAGAAAATCTACGCCGAGGTCAAAACAGAAGGCGCGCCAAAAGGAACGGCGACTTTGAAAATACCGGAACTGAACATTTCAGCCGAAATTGAAATAAACGACCATTCCGGAAAAATTACGCTCCCCGTAAACCCCGAACTTTGGAGTGTCGAGAATCCGAAATTATATGAAGTTACCGTAGAATTTAACAATGACGTGATTACTGAAAAAATCGGGTTCAGGGAAGTCAGGGTAGAAGGGCGCGATATTCTGCTTAACGGAAAGAGCATTTTCCTGAAAGGCGTAAGCTGTCACGAGGAAAGCTTACTCAATGGTCGCTCCTTAACCGAGGAGGAAATCCGCGAAAACTACGCGCTTGCCAAAGAAATGGGCTGTAACTTCATGCGGTTGGCGCATTATCCTCACTCTGAAGCCGCCGCAAGAATTGCCGATGAGGTCGGAATACTTTTGTGGGAGGAAATTCCGGTTTATTGGGCGATACAGTTCGATAATCCCGATACCTACGCGGACGCGGAAAATCAATTAACCGAGCTTATCACCCGCGACATCAACCGCGCAAGTGTGATTATCTGGTCGGTAGGGAACGAAAACGCCGACAGCGACGCAAGGCTAAGCTTTATGAGCCGTCTTGCCGACAAGACGAGGGAACTTGACAGCACAAGGTTAGTTTCGGCGGCTTGCCTGTCCGATACCGCAATACTTCAAATAAACGACCGCTTAGCCGACAAAATTGACGTCATAGGAATCAACGAGTATTACGGCTGGTATGAACCCGATTTTACCAAACTGCCGAAGATTTTTAACAACAGCAATCCGCAAAAACCGGTCATCATCAGCGAATTCGGCGCGGATGCCAAAGCCGGACACTACGGAACCAAAGACGACATGTTTTCGGAAAATTTCCAGCTTGACGTTTATGAAAAGCAGATTGACATGCTGTCAAAAATCGACTACGTAAAGGGCATGACGCCGTGGATTTTCTATGATTTCCGTTGCCCCAGAAGATCGCATTATCTGCAGAATTATTACAACTTGAAAGGCTTGCTGTCAGCAGACAAGAAGCATAAGAAACTGGCGTTTTTCGAGTTGAAAAAGTTCTACGATAAAAAGTAATGTAAAGTAAATAGAATAAGAAAAATCGCGGGACGGAGAAGCGTCCTGCGATTTTTTCATAAGGATTCAGAACCCGTATTCAGTAAGCATTGTAATATTGTGTAAATAAAGCACTTCACTTTTAGGAAGGATTTCATCGTATAAAGTAATTCTGTTATCAATAACGCAATCTACTGCATTTGCCTGATTAATAATCAGTTGAAGATACTCATTTAAAGGTTTTTCGGATTGCGCGTAAACTAATTCGCCATAAACAGGTGACTTTTTTTGAATGACAAACGGCTTTTCATTTCCTAATTTTATAAATGACAGCAAACGCTTTGTAGCCTGAACTTCGCTTTGAAAAAAATCATAAGTCGAATGATAGCCTTCATCATATATATCTTCTAAGAATTTATAAAGAATTTTTGCTTCGTTTATAATTTCATTGTTAATATTATCTTTGGTTAAACTAAGATAATATTCTATGCGGTTTTTATACCACTTGATGTTAAATTCAATGAAGTACATTTATTCCCTTTCGTCCATTATGACTTCTCCCGTATTAGTGTCAATTATCCACTTGTGGGTTATCTCGTCGTTTGTAAAAATCAACTATAAAATTATACTTTACCCCTTAATCAAACCCTTACACTTTCTGCTCTTTTTACTCAACACCACCGCGCCGCCCGCGATTATCGCCGCCGTAAAGCCCACTGCCACGCCGGTTGCGGGGTTTTCGTTGCCGTCTACTCTTGCGCCTGCTGCGGTTTCGTCTGTTGCGTCCGTTATGCTTATGTCTATCGCCACGTCTTCCGACACGTCTTCAGCTAAGATATAATAAGAAGCATGACTAATTGTAAACTCAACCGAGCCGTCGGCGTTCAACTTAACCTTGCCCATATCGGTAATTTTTCTGTCATGGTCAACGTGAAACAACTTGACATTATTTCCGTTAATGCCTTTTTCTTTCAACTGCGCCGCTGTAAACTCAAACCTAATTTCAAAACCAAACTCGCCTGTAAAGTTAGGATTGACTATAATTGAATTTGCGGAGATTTTCACGCCGTCAATGCTTTCCGCTTGATTTGTCAAGTAGATGTCAATATTAAGATCAAACGCTCCCGCATCGGGACTGATTGAATCGGATAAAATTGTAAACTTAAACCCATTGTCAAGTATAAAATCTACATCTTTTCCGCTCTCGGCGATTGCCTGTAACATATCCGCTGAAATGATAGTGCTATCGGTTTCTTTTAAATCAATAACAGGATTATCCGCTTCAAGTGCTTCAAAAATAACATTGTCCTCTATGTAATCGGAAGGGGTTGTTTCGGGTGCAGGTTCTGTAGTTGTCGGGCTGGTTGTAGTAGGGTCTGAGGGTGTGGGTGTGGGGGTTGGATTTGGATTTGGTTCGGGATTGGGATTGGGATCGGGGTCGGGATTCGGGTCGGGATTCGGGTTTGGTTCGGGCTCGGGATCAAGTTTATATGTCGGCGTTATAGCGGAAGACTTATTCGCACCTATAAAGGGTCTTGACGCACCATTATAATTATAATAGAAACCCTCTACACCGACAATTGCGGGATTGCCGCCGGATGTAAACAAATAGCCGCCGTCTTTTTCCGCTTGCATAACATTACGTGTAAAGCCGAAATAACCGTCCTCGTCACAATACCATAAATGACCGCCGTTAAGGATAACCCCGACTGACCCTATCTCGCCGCCGGGCTGAATTTCGCCGTAAGTATCCTCCTGCGAACTACACGCCAAAACATTATAGCTTTGATCAATATTAAAATAACGTCCTGACCTGAAATCATTATAATCAGTCCACAAAAATCCATGCGTTGCGGCAAGATCCAGAGCGGGGCTGAATATTCTGCCTGTCACTTCCGCCGTTGTAACGCGTTCATCAGCGGATACGGGCAGCCTGCCATTCTCGTCAAGACCGTCAATAGTAAGTTGAACAGCCATATCACCAAGTCCATCGGTAAAGACAACGCCAATATCAGAATAGTAACTATAGCCGTGACCGGTCTGCATGACCAAATAATACGCGCCGTTTTGGATTGGCACGGCATCGCTTTGTATAGACCCGCCTATAATCGGTCTCGCCGTTCCTGCGATAACATCTCGAATAACACTCCAAGAACCACCGTTATTTACAGGATTATTCGCAGACCAACCGCCATAGTAATAAGCTAAGCTGTTTGTTTTAACATCTAAAAGATACAGACCGAAAGCTCTCGGGCTTCCGTTAAACCTGGGATTCGACGGCATTTCTCCCCACCATGTATAATAAAGAGAAGTTGCGTTTGAGTTGCGCGGATTATCGTCGCCTGCGGAACGCACCAACGAGTCTAACGATGTTGAAACAATCGGTCGCTCGGCAATCCCTAATATCTCAAAAGTCTCCGAATGGGATTCACCTACGCGGGTCGCCCAGGGCAGATGATACTCTTGTCCGCTGACAGTAACTTTTATGTATCCCTCATATAAATTACCTGCTTTAGGGTCGGTTGAAGCATTCGGCGATATTTCGAGCCATACGTCAAATATGTTTCCCTTTAATTCTGTTCTTACAGTAACTGCTCCCGCGCTGCTTTTAGAAAACCTTGTGTCATTGCGGTAAATGACCTCGACTGAAGAAATTGACGCGCCGTGTACAGTCGCTGTTAATTTATCTGTTGTTGAATCGGGCGCGGTAACGCCAAAGCTGAAACTCGCCATGTCGGCTGTTTGTGCGCTTTTGTCAACGTTATTAGTGGGGACTGTATTTTCTACGGTTATGTATGTATTTTCATGAATTGCACGGGTTGGATTTACGAAACCCGCCCCCTGCTCATATACAGAAGTTTGCGTGCCGCTTGCATTAAAGTAATAAGGGCTATTATTATATACGGCGTTATTGGTGCTGTTCGGACTGATCAAAAAAGGGTCGGCGGTATTCATCAACCGAGCCTTAACTTCGGCAGGCGTTGCGGTTGGGTTTTGTTGCAATATCAGCGCGACCACACCCGTTACGGCAGGCGCGGACATAGATGTACCCTGCGCCGTTGCGTATCCATTTTCAAGAGAGGTAGATAATATCGCATACCCCGGCGCGATAACATCGGGTTTTATCTCGGCAGTTTCCCTGACAGGTCCTATCGAACTGAAAGTGGTGGTTTCTTTGGGAGCCGGTATATTTATGCGTTTTCCCGGATTGAGATAAATGGGGTCGTCTTGTTTAAGGTCAAGCAACGTTGCAGCCGCCTCTACGGGAGCAGAGAAAATGGCTAATTCATCAGAAGCAGTATCATTTATAGTCATTCCGTCTATAAATGTTGAATCGCGGTTTACTACGATTAAGCCGCCCGCGCCTGTCCTGAGGGCGTGATCTTTATATGTAGTAAAATCAATGCCGCGCCCTACAACTAAAATTTTGCCGTCTAGTGAGTCATTCGGGATTGCTTCAAGCATTCCTTCTGTAGTTACCGTTTGACCCGCCGCAGGAACGCCCGTCATGCAGAGTTGCAATTCATAGCCGTTGTCGGCTACAGGTGTGAGGTTAGAGTTTGCAAAACCATCGGATTGGAATACCCCGGATAGTATTCTATCGCTACTTTCAACAAGCAAATGGATTGTACCCGTGGTTAAAGCGTCCGAAACTTCTGCGTTATATTCATAAGTAGGATTCCCGCCGTACATTGACGCGGCTACGCTGATCGGAAGCGACGCGCCGCCCGATGTAATGGTGTAAGGGTTGCGCGTTCCTTGAAATTCGGTGTATGTTCTTGAATCGTAGTAAGCCGAGTTACCCGCCGAGGCGACAACCACCACTCCGTCCACTACCGCGTTATTTCTCGCGAACTGACCGGCTTCATAGGCGGTGTTGCGCTGGGCTTCCTGTGAGGGGTGATCAAGCGGCACACCGAGAGACATATTGATGACGTCTACCGCAGGTAAATTCGGGGTATATACGATTCCGTTTTGTGTATAGGTATAGGATACGCCTTTTGTAAAGCTTTCAATCGCCGCCATAACCACATCGCCTGCTCCGCTGTTGGTAGAGGATTCGTCAGCGAATACCTGAGCCATATAAATATCCGCGCCGGGCGCTATGCCGAGGGATTTTTCGCCTTGCGAGGCGATCGTACCCGCAACGTGTATGCCGTGGTTTCCGTCGGGGTAAGACATATTAGCGGAATTACCGCCTAAGCCGTTTGTGAAATTCCAACCGCCTTTGTACGCGCCTGCAATATCGGGGTGATTCGCCTGTATTCCGCTGTCGATAACGCCGACTTTAACCCCTCTGCCGTCAATGCCGTCGGTATGTAAATCGCCTATCCCCCACGCTTCACGCGCCCCCGCGTTGCCGGGAATGTCGTAGCCGGGGTCGGGTTTATAATCGGTGCTGTACAATTCATAGTAACCGACTTCGGTTATCATATAAACGCCAGGCATTTCGCCGATTTGCTCAACCACATCTTTGGGTGCTTTTACGGCAAAACCCGCAAAGACCTCGAAATATTCAAAGGTAATGGTTATCGCAGGTGCTGTTCTGCTTCTGGCAGAAGCCCCCATTCCGCCGAGATTTCTGATTTTCTCACGAGCGGTCTGCGCGTCTGTTTGCGCCGCCGAAAATCCGGCAACGCTCATGATTTCAGACTGATATACTTTATCGAGAGCATCGGGCAATTCCTGAAGCCATATAAAGACATGCAGTTCCTGATCGTCGGGCGTGTCCTCATAGCCGACAAGCCCCATAGGGTGGGTCAAGGCTTCGGCTACAGATCTGACATACACCGCTTCTTTGTTCAAAAAACCGTTATTTCCTAAAAAAAGATCCGACGGTTCTATCGGCGTAAGGTCGATTTCCGCAAAATCGAGAATCATATCATCTTGCACCTCAGCCGAAAGCACCATTGGAGGAGTTGCAATGACCATTGAAACCAAGACGGCTATCGTCAGCGCCCATGTTTTAAGTTTTATTAAAGTTTTCATTAAAAATTCTCCCGACTTATGTTGTATCTATCATTATATCTTTTAGAATAATTTTACCATAAAAAGCCATTTTTTGCAATGGGGAGGTTAAAATATTTTTTGTTTTATAAAAAATACTGACCAATGTTTAATCAGGTCAGTATATAATCCGGAATATCATATCAGACGTTTTTACAGTCGACCATCGCCTTGTCAATAACTAGCGAACGCTTAAACCCCGCCTCAAATCTACATTTGAAGCGGGGTTGCTTATCCCAAAACAACTATACTTTACGCCTACGCGCCATGCCCCGCGTCCAGGATAATAATCGCCTTGCCGTTTGCCCCCGCTGTAGCGGGAACTGAGGAAGTGCTATTATTCGCCATCAGCGCTACAATGACAAAGCAAGCCAAAAACGCAAATGTAAGCGGCATTTTTAAGTTTCGCATAATCATAAGTAGACCTCTTTTTTGTTTCATAGCCTTATTATAAGCCTGTCATGGTTTGTCTTTATTTATGATTATGAGAAAATGCCGCGTTTTATTCCGCTGTGATTTGAATTTCCCCTGTTTAATGCTTTTATTTAAAACTCAAAATTGATTACTTGATGACATATAATACTATAACTATTATTTGTATAATACTGACCCGCCCTCATTCTCAATACATATTCAACACCACCGACGAAAAGGCTTCGCACTCCTCTGCCTTGATTTGGCGGATATATATGAGGCGGTTTTTGCCCTACATCAGGGACATAAAAAATTCTCAATAATAGTCTTCCCTCTCGGCGTCAATACCGATTCGGGGTGAAACTGCACGCCGTATACAGGATATTCTTTATGACAGACCGCCATAATTTCCCCATCCTCAGTCCATGCAATTATTTTTAAATCATCAGGCAGGGTGTCTTTGAGTGCCATGAGCGAATGATACCTTGCCGCCTGAATAATAACCGGCAACCGATTAAACAGGGGGCTTGCTATACTCAGCATGACTTTTGAAGACCTGCCGTGCATTAATTCATCTGCGTAAGAAACCACACCTCCGAAAGCTTCATAAAGCGCCTGATGCCCAAGACAAATTCCGAGAATCGGGATTTCGGCGTAAAGCTGTTTGATTACCTCAATGCAGATTCCCGCATCTTTCGGCTTACCCGGACCGGGGGAAATCACAATGCGCTCAGGCGCAAGCTTTCTTATATCCGAAATATCAAGAGCGTCGTTTCTTACAACCCTAACGTTGGGATTGACCGCTCCGATAAACTGATATAAATTATAAGAAAAGCTGTCGTAATTGTCGATTAGAAGAACCATCAGTCAAGCCCTCCTTCAGACTCTTTTAGAGCTTTTATAACGGCGGCGGATTTATTTACAGTTTCGCGGTACTCGCTTTGCGGTACACTCGCGTCAACTACGCCCGCCCCAGAACGCACATATACCTTGCCGCCTTTTTTATAGGCAAGTCTTATGGCTATACAAGTGTCCATGTTTCCCGTAAGGTCAAGATACCCGATAGCCCCGCCGTAAATCCCGCGCTTGCATTGCTCCAATTCATTTATTATTTGCATGGCGCGAATTTTAGGCGCGCCCGAAAGCGTACCGGCAGGCAGTACGGCATTTATGGCGTCAAGCCCGGTTTTATCGGGAAGAATCATTCCGCTTACCGCCGAGCCTATATGCATAACATGAGAGAACCGTAAAACCGACATATATTTTTCAACTTCAACAGTGCCGAATTTACTTATTTTCCCTAAGTCGTTACGCCCTAAATCAACTAACATATTATGCTCGGCAAGTTCTTTTTCATCGGCTAAAAGCTCTTTTTCAAGAGCTGAATCCTCCTCGTCGGTCGCTCCTCTCGGGCGAGTTCCCGCTAAAGGGAAAGTGTAAAGCTTGCCGTCTTTGAGTTTAACTAAGGTTTCGGGCGAAGCCCCGGCGATTTCCTGGTCGTTCCCACTGAAATAAAACATATAAGGCGACGGATTGATAGTCCTTAAAATTCTGTAGGCGTCAAAAATACTTCCCTCAAATTCAGCCTCAAAGCGATTTGACAACACTATTTGAAAAGCGTCGCCCTCTCTTATAAATTCTTTTGCCCGAAGCACCATTTCACAATACTCTTCTTCGGTGAAAAGCGAGTTGAATTCCGATTTGATTCGCGCCGGAGAGGTTTTTTCAGGCTCTCCGGTTTTAATGAGTTCTTTCAATTCTTCAAGAACTTTTACGCCGCGCCTATATTCCTCATTAAGGTTTTCGGTGCTGATATTAACAATCAAAACGATTTTTTGCCTGTAATTATCAAAAGCCACCACTTTATCAAACAGCATTAAGTCAACATCGTTAAAACGCCGGTCGCAATCACCGTAGCTGTCATAATTATCAATGTTCAGTGCGGGTTCTGTATACTTGGCGTAATCGTAAGCAAAATAGCCCACAAGTCCCCCCGTGAAAGGCGGTAGCCAATCAAATTTCACACTTTTATACCGTTCCAGAATTTCTTGTATATGCTTATTGGGATTATCTGCGGGAACGTCGGCGGAAAGATTATATGTTTCGCCTTTTTTAACTTCAACGTTTACAGCACCGTCAATGCAAGTGATTTCCAATTTAGGGTCAAACCCCAAGAAAGTATATCTGCCCCAGTTCATAGAATCCTCAGCGCTTTCAAGCATGAAACAGTGTTTACTGACGCGTTTCAATCTTTTAAAAACCTCAATCGGGGTTACCGTATCGGAGAACATTTCGGTACTTATTGGCATAACTTTAAACTCTGCGGGGTTAATTTTGCCTGCTTCTTCAAGGGCGGGTCTAATCATAATTTTGTCTTCCCTTTCACGATTTTCCTTAATACTTAATTATACTATATTTTTATTGATTTTGTCAAATTCATAATTCCCTCAAAAATTCCGCCAGAATAGCCGCCGTCGGGGGACAGCCTTTAACATAATCCGTAAATTCACTTGTGCAATTCCCGCAACCGAGATTCCCGGATTTGCCGCGAAAGCCTTGCCCTACGCTTATTTTTTCGCCGTTATAGCCCGTCCGGTAAAGCGCGTTTATTAACGCGGAATAGCACGCCGAACACGCTCCGTCTTCAATCACGCGCGCCGAAAGTCTTTTTGTCAGTCCGCGGTCGGGATTAGAAAAAACGGGCTTTTTAAAGGCGTTTAGCTCTGTAATTTCAGTATTATCATTATAAAGCCCGCCCACTCCCAAATCGTAGGCTATGGGGATATAACCTATTTCCTCGGCTCGGTATCCTAAAAGGGTAGCGCAGTAGGAATCAAGCAAAAGCGGGTCTTGTCCGCAAATTATCATATTTCTGGTAATGGGATTTCCGCCTTCTTCAAAGGTTAAATCGCCGCAAATACCGTCGATTACACAAAAAGAGGTTTTAATTGCCTTATTCAGATAAGCAATCGGTTCGTGCAAACCCATTGTGTGAAAATTTCGCTTTTCTCGGTCAGAAATACAGCCTTTAAGGTTTTTTAAACAACAGGTTAAGCGGGTTTGACAATGGGCTTTAAGCACCGGCACGTTAATCAGAAAATCGGTATTTAAAGCCTTTTCGCAAATCTCAAAGGCATATTTACCTATATTTATCTTTCGGATTTTGTCGTCCTTGAGGTCGTGCAGAACGACCCCGTATTTTTTGATTAATTGATTATAACCGCAGACTTCATAGACCCGCTTGGTGTTGTCGCCAATCCAGGCGCTTTCTATAATTTCAATATCTTTAACGCCCGCCTCTTTCAGAAAAATTATAATCCCCTCAACCACTTCGGCATGGGTGGTCGCCCCCTCGGACGGTGGCTTGGCTAAAACCATGTTAGGTTTAAGAGATACTTTCATATCAGGTTTAACAAGGTTTGCGAGTGAGCTTGCTTTTAACGCCCCAATTGTACCGTTTAAAATATAGCCGCTGTAATTTATAATGATGTCGGACATGGTGAACCTCATATTTTTTTGTTGTTTTATTATATAATAAAATTCTTACTTAGCTGTAATGCGCTTGATTTTTAATTATTGTACCAACGCTTTCATGAATACCTTCCGTCTTTTTAAAACATACTGCTAAACGCTCCATTTCTTGCAAAACAAGGTCGATTAGAGCGTTTGAAACAGGCACGTCTTTCTCCCACCACCAGTTTTTAATTTGAATGTGCGATTTTGACTTTTCAGGTTCGAATCGGGCTATAAAACGATTTCCGTAAAGTACCGGGAGGACATAATAACCGTATTTTCTTTTCGCGGCAGGGATATAAACCTCCCAGGTGTAGGTAAAATCAAATAATTTTGTCAGCATATCTCTATCCCACAGGAGGTTGTCCAAAGGGGCGATAAACCGTATGGTTTCGATTCCCGATTTTTTATCAAATAAATGTACGTCTTTACTTTTGACATAAAACTTAGCCGCTATTCCCTCAACCTCAACACACTGAATTAATCCCTCGTCAACATACTCGTTGAGAATACGTTGACGAAGATTTTTGTCGCCCATAAAAGTTGCGAGCCATCCCCCGCCGTTCCTGTTCCAAAGCATACCTACGCTTCCGAGTCGCCTGTAAACATGCCATTTTATAAAATCATACTCAGATTTAAACGGATTGGGTTGATTAAGAATATTATCGGGAAGAAGATTTTCTATAAGGTCATATACTTTATTTACGTTTACTTTTTTGAAAACACCGACTTTTCCGATATGAAAAAGATAATCCAATGTCGCGCTTGATAAATTCCTGTGTCCCCAACTCCCCGAATCAGCAGAACCGAGCTTTATCTGCTTAGGCAACATAGCACCGTTTTCGGCAAGAGCGCTCAATACAGTTTCTAAATGAAGCAACGCATCTTCGGACTTTCTGTGCCTAAGTGTGGCAATCGTTTCAACACCCCTTTTTTCACGCACAAAATGAAAATATGCCCAATCTTCCCGTGAATAAATCGACATCATCTTGTCCCAACCGTCAATCAGAAAGCGGTCTTTATACAAAAGCTGTTCAAGCATCTCCGGCTTGTAATCCCTTATTCTTGACTGCAAAACAAGGTCGGCGTTTCGCGCAATAATATTAAGCGGGTCATATTGAATACAGCCGACTTTTTTTATATATTCAAGAATCCCGCCAACGCCCGAAAGCGGATTGGTCAGATTTTGATAATTAACTAAAAAATTGCGGGCGTCTGTTTTACATATTTTCATTTGCATATCCTCTTCATATTATATAAATCCCCATTATAAAAATAATTTTACATTAAATTTCTCTTAAAGTCAAATTCTTCTTGTAATTTTTGGAAATATATGTTAAACTTAAAAATATAAAAGCAAAATTACGCCGCCGGCTAACTTCAAACAGCCGCAGAAAGGAATTTTAACTATGCTTGTTTCCGCAAAAGAAATGCTTAAAAAAGCGTATGACGGCAAATATTCCGTCGGACAGTTCAACATCAATAACCTCGAATGGACAAAGGCAATCCTGCAAACCGCGCAGGAACTTAATTCTCCCGTTATACTCGGCGTATCCGAGGGGGCGGGTAAGTACATGGGCGGATATAAAACCATCGTAGGCATGACAAACGGCATGATTGAATACTATAAAATAACCGTTCCGGTCTGCCTACACCTTGACCACGGCTCGTATCAGGGGGCGTTAGATTGCATAGACGCGGGCTTTTCATCGGTGATGTACGACGGTTCGCATGAGCCGATTGAGCAGAATATCGCAAATACCAAAAAACTTGCCGAACTCTGCGCGGAAAAAGGAATTTCCCTTGAAGCCGAAGTGGGTTCAATCGGCGGTGAGGAAGATGGCGTTGTAGGTACGGGCGAACACGCCGACCCTGACGAGTGCAAACTTATTGCGGACTTGGGCATAACCATGCTCGCGGCTGGAATAGGGAATATTCACGGCGCATATCCTGCCGACTGGCGCGGATTAAGTTTTGATACCCTTGCCAAAATAAAAGGAAAAATCGGCGACATGCCTTTGGTTCTGCACGGCGGTACCGGTATACCGGAAAAAATGATAGCCGAAGCCATTTCCCTCGGCGTGGCAAAAATTAATGTAAACACCGAATGTCAGTGGGCGTTCCAAAAAGCCACCCGTGCCTATATTGAGTCCGGCAAGGATTTACAAGGTAAGGGATTCGACCCCCGCAAGCTGTTAGCCCCCGGATTTGAGGCGATTAAGGCTTCAGTTAAGGAGAAAATGGAACTTTTCGGGTCGGTGAATAAGGCTTAAATTGTGAAACAAAAAATGAAGCCGACCAAATTCGACTACATTGCACTAATTAAAATATGAAAAGGCTTTATTTTAATTTGCATTATACGTATAGTCAAACAAAAAGCGGGACGTCGTCCCGCTTTTTTTATCGCAAAGCGAACGCTACACGCAAAAAAGAGTGGGACTTGTCCCGCTTTTTTTTATCGCAAAGCGAACGCTACACGCAAAAAAGAGCGGGACTAAGCCCGCCCTTTAATATATTTTTAATTAGCTGATAATTTTAGTTACAACGCCCGAACCAACAGTTTTGCCGCCCTCGCGAATAGCAAAACGAAGACCTTCTTCAATCGCTATAGGGGTAATAAGCTCAACATCAATTTCAACGTGGTCACCGGGAATACACATTTCCTTGTCAGCAGGAAGTTTAACTACACCCGTAACGTCTGTGGTTCTGAAAAAGAACTGGGGTCTGTAGTTAGTGAAGAAAGGAGTGTGACGACCGCCCTCGTCCTTTGTAAGCACGTAAACCTGACCTACGAACTTAGTTAAGGGCTTTATGGAGCCGGGCTTGCAAATAACCTGTCCGCGCTCAATATCAGTCCTCGCAACGCCTCTCAAAAGTGCGCCGATGTTGTCGCCGGCTTCGGCATAATCAAGCAGTTTACGGAACATTTCTATACCTGTAACAACGGTGCTTCTGGCTTCATCGGCAAGTCCGACAACTTCAACAGGCTCGTTAAGTTTAATCGAACCTCTCTCAACGCGTCCGGTAGCAACCGTACCGCGTCCCGAAATGGTCATAACCTGCTCAACAGGCATAAGGAACGGAAGGTCAGCTTTACGGTCGGGGGTGGGGATAAATTCGTCAACCGCTTTCATAAGCTCTAAAATGCAAGCGAATTCGGGAGCGGAGAGGTCTTTGCTTTCTGACGTAAGCGCATCTCTTGCCGAGCCGCGAATAATGGGAGTGTCGTCTCCGGGGAAACCGTTTTTGTTAAGAATATCACGAATATCCATGTCTACAAGGTCCAAAAGCTCTTCATCGTCAACCTCATCGCACTTGTTGATAAACACTACCATAGCGGGAACGTTTACCTGACGGGCAAGGAGTATGTGTTCTCTGGTTTGCGCCATAGGTCCGTCTGTACCCGCAACAACAAGAATCGCTCCGTCCATCTGCGCCGCGCCAGTAATCATGTTCTTGATATAATCGGCGTGTCCCGGGCAGTCAACGTGGGCGTAGTGGCGGTCGTCGGTTTCGTATTCAACGTGCGCCGTGTTGATGGTAATTCCGCGTTCTCTTTCTTCGGGGGCTTTGTCAATCATGTCGTAAGCTTCAAACTTAGCGAACCCCTTTAAAGCGAGAGTTTTGGTGATGGCGGCGGTCAATGTGGTTTTACCGTGGTCAACGTGACCGATTGTACCGATATTGACGTGCGGTTTGTTGCGTTCAAATTTTTGTTTTGCCATTAGGTCTTTCCTCCTGATATTTTTTGAATTGATTATAAATACTATTTTAACAAATTTTCACAGAAAAAACAAGTCTTTTCAGGAAAAATTTATTTTCGGCGGCGACGCGACGCCGCTGTCTGTTCCCCCGCCACAAACAAGTTGTTTTTTGCGGCGGCATTTATAGAATTGCGAATGGACAAAATTTTATCTTGCCGCGTTTTTTGTGGCGATTCCTTCGGTTATGGACTTTGGAACTTCAATATAATGGCTGGGTTCCATGGTATATTGTCCGCGTCCCTGGGTCTTTGAGCGCATGTCGTTTGAATAACCGAACATTTCGGACAACGGCACGTTAGCATCAACCTGCTTTACGCCGCTTTTGTCGTCCATGCCGAGAATACTGCCGCGCCGTGAGCTTAAATCGCCTATTATATCACCCATGTATTCCTCCGGTACTAATACAGAAACTTTCATTATAGGCTCAAGTATTATGGGTTTTGCTTTTGCCATAGCTTCTTTAAACGCCATAGAGCCGGCGATTTTAAACGCCATTTCCGAAGAGTCAACATCATGAAAACTGCCGTCGTAAAGCGTTATTTTCACGTCTACAACGGGATACCCTGCCGTAACGCCCGAAAGCATAGCCCCCTGAATCCCTGCGTCCACAGCCGGAATGTATTCCTTTGGAATAGCTCCCTGAGTAATAGCGTTGACAAACTCGTAGCCTTTACCGCTCTCGTTGGGTTCAATACGGATTTTAACATGCCCGTACTGTCCGCGTCCGCCCGACTGTCTGGAGTATTTGGTGTCCTGCTCTACAGTCGCAGTAACGGTTTCCTTGTAAGCTACCTGCGGCGCTCCTACATTTGCCTCTACCTTAAATTCACGCATCATTCTGTCAACAATGATTTCAAGATGCAACTCGCCCATTCCCGCTATAATCGTCTGTCCCGTTTCCTCGTTAGTCCAGATTTTAAAGGTGGGGTCTTCTTCAGCGAGTCTCGCTAACGCTATGCCCATTTTTTCCTGACCGGCTTTAGTTTTCGGCTCAATCGCCAAACTTATAACCGGCTCGGGGAAATCCATGGATTCGAGAATAACGGGGTGGCTGTCTTTACAAAGGGTGTCGCCCGTAGTGGTGTTTTTAAGTCCCACCGCCGCCGCTATGTCTCCCGCGTAGCAAATTTCAAGGTCTTGCCTGTGATTTGCGTGCATTTGCAGGATTCTGCCCATGCGTTCTTTTTTGTCCTTAGTTGCGTTAAGCACTGCGGAACCGGCTGATACCGAACCCGAATAAACCCTGAAGAAACAGAGCTTTCCAACGAAAGGGTCGGCGGCGATTTTAAACGCCAACGCCGCGAAAGGCTCGCTGTCGGAAGAATTACGTACCTCTTCATCCCCCGTGTCGGGGTTGATTCCTTTAACGGGAGGAACATCGCCCGGCGCGGGCATATAATCAATAACCGCGTCTAAAAGCTTCTGCACTCCCTTGTTTTTGTAAGACGTACCGCAGACTACCGGTACAACGGCGTTTGCTATACAGGATTTTCTTATGCAACTCTTGATTTCCTCTGTAGTGATTTCCTCACCTTCAAGGAATTTGTTCATAACATCCTCGTCCTGCTCGGATATAGCCTCAAGTAATTGCTCCCTGTATTTTTCAGCCGTTTCTTTAAGGTCTTCGGGAATATCCTCAACCTTTATGTCTTTGCCCAAGTCGTCATAATATACTACCGCGTTCATTTCAACTAAGTCGATAATTCCCCGGAAAGTATCCTCCGCGCCTATGGGAATCTGAATCGGAACGGCATTGGTTTTGAGCCTGTCCTTCATCATGGTTACAACATTAAAAAAGTCCGCTCCCATAATGTCCATCTTATTGATATACGCCATTCTGGGAACATGATATTTGTCCGCCTGACGCCATACTGTCTCCGACTGGGGCTCAACGCCTCCCTTAGCGCAGAAAACAGTAACAGAGCCGTCAAGTACTCGGAGTGAACGTTCTACTTCCACAGTAAAGTCCACGTGACCCGGGGTATCAATTATGTTTATTCTGTGATTTTTCCAGAAAGCGGTAGTTGCCGCCGAGGTTATTGTAATTCCCCGCTCCTGCTCCAATTCCATCCAGTCCATCGTCGCGCTACCCTCATGGGTTTCGCCCAGCTTATGCGTTATTCCGGTATAGAATAATATACGCTCGGACGTAGTAGTCTTGCCCGCGTCGATGTGAGCCATGATACCTATATTTCGGGTCATTTCCAGAGATACATCTCTTGCCATAATAACCCCCTGACACCAATTGACGATTGACAATTGGCTTTTCGTATTGATTTTTTTACAATTTTTAAATTGATAACAATTTTTAGCATTAACAAATTGTCAATTGTACGTCACCATCTGTAATGCGCGAATGCCTTGTTAGCTTCCGCCATTCTGTGTGTGTCGTCGCGTTTCTTGCAAGCGCCGCCTTGTCCCTTTAACGCGTCAAGGATTTCTCCCGCAAGACGTTCTCTCATGGTTTTTTCGCCGCGGTTTCTGCTGTAATTGGTAAGCCAGCGCAGTCCTAATGTTCTTCTCCTGTCGGGTCTTACTTCCATCGGAACCTGATAGGTCGCTCCACCCACTCTGCGGGCTTTTACTTCAAGCTGCGGCATAATATTCTCGAGCGCAGTCTCGAAACACTCCAAAGGCTCCTTTCCGGTCTTTTCACCGACAATCTCAAACGCTCCGTAAACAATTCTCTGTGCGACTCCCTTTTTGCCGTCAAGCATTATGTTGTTTACAAGGCGCGTGACCATTTCGGAGCCGTACATAGGGTCCGGCAAAACTTCACGCTTGGGTACGTTACCTCTTCTTGGCAATGTACTTCCCTCCTTCATAAAAATGAGTTCATAGGTACTCGAAAACAATTAACAAATAACAAATACTTTTCGTCTTTGTAATTTGCTTCTTCTCCCGCCGCCGTAAGAGATAACAAAATATATGTTAATCTCCGCTGACACGGTGATTGCTGTTCTAAAAACCTGTGACTTTAGCAATAATGAATATTTATTCACTATTCCTGATTACTTTCCTGCTGTTTTCTTAGGACGCTTTGCGCCGTATTTGCTTCTTCCCTGCATTCTGCCGTCTACGCCCTGCGTATCCAACGTTCCGCGTACAATGTGATAACGTACGCCCGGCAAGTCCTTAACACGTCCGCCGCGAATAAGCACAACGCTGTGTTCCTGGAGCTTATGACCGATACCCGGGATATAAGCTGTAACCTCATAGCTGTTGGAAAGCCTTACTCTCGCGATTTTACGCATAGCAGAATTAGGTTTCTTCGGGGTATGGGTTCTGACAGCGGTGCAAACCCCGCGTTTTTGCGGCGAGGAGTTATCCGTTTCCTGTTTTTTCAGGGTATTAAGACCCTTTTGCAAAGCCGGAGACTTTGACTTCTTTTCAGAAACCTCCCTGCCTTTCCTGACAAGCTGGTTAAAGGTTGGCAATTCATTCCACCTCCTTCATTAAAAAATAATTATATATATTATGCACGTTTTAGCGCATACATATAACAAAAGTTCATAACTATATAATTATAGCCCTAAAAACGGCTAAAGTCAACATTTCAGTCGGAAATTTGTGACTTTTGCCGTTTTATCGGTGACTTTAAAGTATAAATTGTTAAAAATTACATCATTTAAAGTTATTTTCAGGTTATTGACTCGTATTTTGACATACCTGTACCCGCCGGAATCAGCTTTCCAATAATCACGTTTTCCTTTAAGCCAAGCAACGGGTCAACCTTGCCGTGTATTGCAGCGTCGGTTAACACGCGGGTGGTTTCCTGGAACGACGCTGCCGAAAGAAAACTGTCGGTGGCAAGGGAAGCCTTTGTAATACCGAGAAGCAAAGGGCTTGACGTGGGATATTCTATGGTTTCGCCTTTGAGTTCGCGGGCTTTAAGCTCTTCATTGACACGGACAAGCTCGTTTTTGTCTACAGCCGAGCCGGGAAGCAGATAGCTGTCACCCGAGTTTTCAATTCTGACCTTACGCATCATCTGACGTACTATAACCTCAATGTGCTTGTCGTTGATGTCAACACCCTGTAAACGGTAAACCTTTTGAACCTCGGCTATGATATAGTTTTCGACTGCCTGTTCCCCCTTGACCAAAAGCACGTCATGGGGGTTTATGCTACCCTCTGTGATGGGGTCGCCGGCTTCTATTACCTCGCCGTCCTCAACTTTCAGCCTGTAGCCGAAAGGAACAGAATAGGTTTCATTCTCGCCGTCAGCACTTGTCACGGTTATGTGTCGGGTTTTCTTGACCTCCTCCACCTTAACCGTTCCGGTAATATGGGAGATAATCGCGCTGGATTTGGGCTTGCGCGACTCAAAAAGTTCTTCTACGCGGGGCAAACCTTGGGTTATATCTTCTGCTGAAACAATACCGCCGGTTCTGAAAGTTCTCATGGTAAGCTGAGTTCCCGGCTCTCCGATTGACTGTGCGGCTATTATACCCACGGCTTCCCCTATTGAAATCGGATTACCGTTGGCAAGGGAGGCTCCGTAGCACTTGATGCAGACGCCGTGTTTTGCCTCGCAGGACAATACCGAGCGAATATGCACTTTTTTAGTGCCGGCTTCCATAATTTTGTTTACGTCTTCCTCAGCCAAAAGTCTATTTTTAGATATGATAACTTCCCCGTTAGCGTCAGTGAAGTCTTCCACAAGATAACGTCCCATAAGACGTTCGGGCAACGGTTCAATCAGCTCCCTGCCCTCTTTTATTTCATAGACCTCAATGCCTTTTTTAGTACGGCAGTCTTCGCTCCTGATAATCACTTCCTGCGAAACGTCAACAAGACGGCGGGTAAGATACCCCGAATCGGCGGTACGGAGCGCGGTATCGGCAAGCCCTTTACGGGCGCCTCTCGATGAAATGAAGTATTCTAGAACGTTAAGACCCTCACGGTAATTAGCACGGATAGGTATTTCAATTGTTTCTCCCGACGTGTTGGCAATCAGCCCCCTCATTCCCGCGAGCTGTCTGATTTGGTTCACACTTCCGCGCGCGCCCGAATCCGCCATCATGAAAATGGGGTTATACTGGTCTAAGTTCTCCATAAGAGCCTTTGAAACAAGCTCTGTAGATTTGTTCCATATATCGAGAATAGCTTCCTTACGCTCGTTGTTTGAAATAAACCCTTGGTCATAATATTCGTTTACTTCCTCAACCTGCTCATCGGCTTCCTCTAAAATTTTGACCTTCTTTTCCGGAATCGTAGCGTCGCCAACTGCGACGGTAATCGCCGACTTTGTGGAATATTTAAAGCCTAACGCCTTAACCTTATCAAGTACCTGCGCCGTTACTGCCGTACCGTGAATTTTAATGCAACGGTCAATGATTTTGCCGAGTTCCTTGTTGCCGACCTTAAAGCCGATTTCAGGAAGAAGTGCCTTTTCGGGGTCTTTGCGGTCAACAAAACCTAAATCCTGCGGTATAGGCTCATTAAATATTAACTTTCCTACCGTAGTGTCTATAATGCGCTCATTTATTTCTTCGCCGTTGTCCCTTGTAATACGAACTTTGATTTTAGAGTGAAGGGTTATTATATCCTCGTGATACGCCATTACGGCTTCGTTAGCGTCACGGAAAACCTTGCCTTCACCTTTCTCGCCGTCTTTCTCAAGGGTTAAATAATACGCGCCGAGAACCATGTCCTGCGTCGGAACGGTTACGGGACGACCATCGGATGGTTTAAGAAGATTCTTCGCGGCAAGCATAAGCGATTTTGCTTCGTCCTGCGCCTCAACCGACAAGGGCAGATGCACCGCCATCTGGTCGCCGTCAAAGTCGGCATTATAAGCCGTACAGACAAGCGGGTGAAGTTTAAGCGCCCTTCCCTCTACAAGCACCGGCATGAACGCCTGTATTCCCAATCTGTGAAGCGTCGGCGCGCGGTTAAGCAGAACGGGGTGTTCCTTGATTACGTCCTCCAAAACGTCCCATACATTTTCATTGGCACGCTCTACCATTTTACGCGCACTCTTAATATTATTGGATAATCCCCGAGCAACAAGCTCTTTCATAACAAAAGGTTTGAACAACTCAATCGCCATTTCGTTGGGGAGTCCGCACTGGTCTAATTTTAAATCAGGTCCCACCACAATCACAGAACGTCCTGAATAGTCCACACGCTTTCCGAGCAGGTTTTGACGGAAACGTCCCTGTTTCCCTTTCAGCATATCCGAAAGGGATTTCAGCGGTCTGTTTGAAGGTCCGGTAACGGCTTTTCCGTGTCTGCCGTTGTCAATCAGCGCATCTACAGCCTCTTGCAACATACGCTTTTCGTTGCGTATGATAATTTCGGGTGCGCGAAGCTCTATCATCTTATTAAGACGATTATTACGATTTATTACCCGTCTGTAAAGGTCGTTCAAGTCTGACGTGGCAAAACGACCGCCGTCAAGCAATACCATCGGACGAATATCGGGCGGAATTACGGGAATTACGTCCAAAATCATCCACTCGGGAGCATTTTCAGAAATCCTGAATGCCTCAATTACGTCAAGGCGTTTAAGCAGTTTCAGGCGTTTTTGACCCTGCTGGGTGTTTTCAAGCTGTTCTTTAAGGTCATCTGAAACCCAGACTATATTATTTTTCCAGTTTTCTTTAGGATGCTTTGCAATCAGTTCATTGTCGGGCTCTTCTTCCGCCGCTATATCAAAAAGCTCCTCAATATAGTGCGAACCTGTCTTGGTCTGAATAGGCGCTAAACCCTCGCGTATTCTCCTTGTGTTAAGCGGGATTACAACTTCCTCATATAATTTACGGGCAATGGTCTGACCTTGCTCCAAGTCGCGCTCACGCTGAGAATATTCATGCTCTTCCTTTTCGCCGTTCATTCTCATACGCTCGTAAATATCCTGCGGAAATTCAGTGATATAGCGATAGCGTCCGGCTAAAAAGTCCTCGATTTGCATTTTATTCAGTCCGAGGATTTTAGCGAAATCTCCCGCGTTTTCCATTATATAATGGTCATATCTGTCAGAACCGTATTCGGAAAGCAATTCCTTAATGGCTTCAGCACCCATACGGGCAAAAAAGTCATCTTCATAACGCTCTTTCATCTCCGAATATTCCTTTTCGGAGAGTAACTGACACTTTATAAGCGAGGTATCGCCGGGGTCAATTACAACGTATTTTGTGAAATACAAAATTTCCTCAAGGCGTTTTGGGGAAATGTCTAATACCTGACCGATTCTTGAAGGCGTGCCTTTGAAGTACCAAATATGCGAAACCGGAGCCGCAAGCTCTATATGCCCCATGCGCTCGCGTCTTACCTTGTTGCGGGTGACCTCAACGCCGCAACGCTCACAGATTTTCCCCTTGAAACGTATGCGCTTATACTTACCGCAATTACACTCCCAGTCCTTTTGCGGACCGAAAATCTTTTCGCAAAACAAACCGTCGCGTTCGGGTTTCTGGGTTCTGTAGTTAATGGTTTCAGGACGTTCAACCGTGCCGTAGCTCCATCCGCGAACCTGTTCCGGCGAAGCTAAACCTATTTTCATTGACTCAAAAGTATTAAATCCCAAAGTAAAACCTCACTTCTCCGGCGACGCCGCCGGTGGCAAATTCCGGCGTACCGCCGATGCAAATACCTTAACGTTGGTTTTTATCTTATTCATTTCCGGAATCGGTAGCGGGGTTCATAACCTCTTCCTCATCGTCATAAATGTCGATTTCTCCGTCTTCTTCTTCGTCCAAAGGTTCAAGGTCGTCATCTTCATCATCGTCTTCAAGGTCATCCTCGTCATCGTCTGTGAAGAAGTCGCTTTCCTCTATATCTCCGGTTATAAACGAAGCTTCAAGCTCCTCGTCGGCGACATATTCAAAGTCTTCTGCGCTGACGATTCCGACATCGTCTTCCTCGTCAAAGGTCTGTTTGAGGTCGATTTCTTCATTTTCCTCATCAAGCACCTTTACGTCTAAGCCCAATGATTGCAGTTCTTTTATAAGAACCTTAAAACTTTCGGGTACGCCGGCTTTAGGAACGTTGTCGCCTTTTACCACCGCTTCATAGGTTTTAACGCGTCCTACCACGTCATCGGATTTTACCGTCAAAATTTCCTGCAAGGTATGAGCTGCGCCGTAAGCCTCTAAAGCCCAAACCTCCATTTCTCCGAAACGCTGTCCACCGAACTGGGCTTTACCGCCGAGAGGCTGCTGTGTTACTAAAGAATAAGGACCTGTTGAACGGGCGTGGATTTTATCGTCTACAAGATGGTGCAACTTTAAATAGTACATATATCCCACGGTTACGGGGCTGTCGAATTTTTCGCCCGTGCGCCCGTCGTAAAGCTCGGTTTTAGCGTCCTCGCTTAATTCCGCCATACGTAACATATCCTGTATATCGGTTTCGCGCACACCGTCGAATACAGGAGACATGATGTTCCAACCAAGCGCCCTTGCGGCGTAGCCCAAGTGAACCTCTAAAACCTGTCCTATATTCATACGAGAAGGCACGCCCAAAGGATTTAAAACTATATCAAGCGGCGTTCCGTCTGGTAAAAACGGCATGTCTTCAACCGGCAGTATTCTCGAAACAACACCCTTATTTCCGTGTCGTCCCGCCATTTTGTCGCCGACTGAAATCTTACGCTTTTGCGCCACGTAGCATCTCACTACCATGTTTACGCCGGGTGAAAGTTCCTCGCAGTTATCGCGGGTGAAGACCTTTACGTCTACCACAATCCCGCTTTCGCCGTGAGGTACTTTAAGGGAGTTATCCCTAACTTCGCGGGCTTTTTCGCCGAAAATAGCCCTTAAAAGACGTTCTTCTGCGGTAAGTTCGGTTTCGCCCTTAGGGGTAACTTTACCTACCATAATATCGCCCGAGCGTACTTCCGCGCCTATCCGTATAATCCCGCGCTCATCAAGGTCTTTTAAGGCGTCTTCTGAGAGGTTAGGTATATCGCGGGTGATTTCTTCGGGTCCAAGCTTTGTATCACGGCACTCAAGTTCATATTCCTCAATATGGATTGAAGTGAAAACATCATTATAAACTAATTTTTCACTGATTAATACCGCATCCTCGTAATTATAACCCTCCCAGGTCATAAAACCTACCAAAACGTTTTTACCAAGGGAGATTTCCCCCTGATTAGTAGCCGGACCATCGGCTATTATATCGCCTTTTTGTACGCTTACGCCTTTTTCTATTATGGGTTTTTGGTTAATACAGGTACCCTGATTCGAGCGCCTGAACTTAACCATTTTATAAGGATGTTCCTGACCGTAGCCGTCGGTAATTATGACTTCGTCAGCGGTAACTTTTGTAACTGTTCCGTCCTGTTCCGCAACTACAACAACGCCCGAATCCACAGCGGCTTTGTATTCCATACCGGTGCCTACCACAGGGTTTTCGGTAATCATAAGTGGGACCGCCTGACGTTGCATGTTCGCGCCCATAAGTGCGCGGTTGGCATCGTCATTTTCAAGAAACGGAATCATTGAGGTCGCAACAGAAACCACCATTTTAGGCGAAATATCCATATATTCAACCGTACTGCGGGCAACTTCTATGATTTCATCTTTTCTTCTGCCGGTAACGCGGGAGCGCAAACGTCCTTCAGAGTCAAGGGTTTCGTTTGCTTGTGCTATGGTATAAATGTCCTCAACGTCGGCGGTCATATAAACCACCTCGTCAAGCACCTTTCCGGTGCCTTTGTCAACCTTACGATAAGGCGCCTCTATAAAGCCGTATTCGTTAATACGGGCAAAAGATGCAAGGTAGGAAATCAGTCCGATATTGGGACCTTCCGGGGTTTCAATCGGACACATTCTTCCATAGTGGGAATAATGCACGTCGCGTACCTCAAATCCGGCGCGCTCTCTTGAAAGCCCCCCGGGACCGAGCGCCGAAAGTCTGCGCTTATGAGTGAGTTCGGCAAGCGGGTTGTTCTGATCCATAAACTGGGAAAGAGGCGAAGAACCAAAAAACTCTTTAATTGCCGCCACCACTGGACGAATATTAATCAGAGAGTTGGGGGATACTTTTTCCATATCCTGAGCCTGTAAACCCATACGTTCGCGGATTACCCGTTCCATGCGGGCAAAACCGATTCTGAACTGGTTTTGCAGCAATTCCCCTACCGAGCGTATGCGGCGGTTTCCAAGATGGTCTATGTCGTCCGGGTCGCCTACATCTTCGCAAAGATTTATAAAATAACTGACCGACGCAAAAATGTCGTCCAAAGTTACGTGCTTGGGAATCAACTTGTCCGCCTTTTGTTTGACGGCTTCCTCAATTTCATCTTCAGATGAACAGCTTTCAAGAATTTCCCTCAAAACAGGAAAAGAAACCTTTTCGTTTATGCCGCATTTAAGCGGGTCAACTCCTTCAGGCAGATACGGCTTTATATCAACCATGCCGTTGCCAACAACCTTGACTTCCCTGTCTTCTATTTGCAGTAGGATTTCCATAACGCCCGCTTGTTCGATTTCCAACGCCTTTTCAAGTTTTACATAGCGCCCTTCCTCAAGCAGAAGTTCGCCTGTCATCGGATTTACTACAGGCGCGGCGGTTTTATGCCCGATAATCCTTGTGGATATACCGAGCTTTTTGTTATATTTGTACCTGCCGAAACGTGATAAGTCGTAACGCTTGGCGTCGAAAAACAGTGAATTAATGTGGTTTTGCGCCGATTCAACAGTCGGCGGCTCACCGGGGCGAAGTTTTTTATAAACCTCAAGCAACGCTTCTTCGGTATTTTTGGTGACGTCTTTTTGGGTAATGGTTTGCCTTATGCGCTCGTCCTCACCGAAGAGGTCGAATATATCCTCGTCAGTACCTTTTCCGAGAGCCCGAATCAGGGTAGTGGCAGGGATTTTTCGATTTTTGTCGATTCTAACGTAGAAAACATCATTGGAATCCATTTCGTATTCCAACCATGCGCCGCGATTAGGTATAACGGTAGTTTTGAAAAGCTTTTTGCCTGTTTTATCATAATCAAAACCGTAGTAAACGCCCGGGGAACGCACTAACTGCGAAACAATAACCCGCTCCGCTCCGTTTATTATAAAAGTACCGTTGTCGGTCATAAGCGGGAAATCGCCCATAAAAATTTCACTCTCGACAACTTCTCCGGTAACTTCGTTTTTTAAATGAGCCCTTACTTTTAAAGGCGCAGCGTAAGTTACGTCGCGCTCCTTGCACTGACTTATGGTATACTTGGGAGTATCGTCAAGACGGTGGTCAATAAAGGTCAGAACGAATTTTCCGTTCGCGTCGGTGATTTGCGAAACGTCATTGAAGACCTCCTTAATTCCCTCCTCAATGAACCATTTGTAAGAATTTTTCTGAATTTCAATAAGATTCGGCATTTCAAGAATTTCTTCAATTTTTGAAAAGCTCATTCTCTCAACTCTGCCAAGCTGAACCGGTTTGACGTTTACCATAGGCGCACACTCCCATTGATTGCGCTTGTTTGCATAAAAGCATAAAAACGCATATTTATCCATTGTGACATTATTTTAGTATATTATAATATAGTTTGTTTGTCAAGCATATTTTTCTAAATTTGTGAAAAATTATAAAAAAACTATTGACACAAGGCGCGGTTTATGTTATAATTTATCTTGTGTTTGACTTTTATCGCTTTTTTTGAGGAAAAAGTGAAGATTTAATATGGCTTAATTTTTATTGTAATTAAAGGAAACAATCCTCTGCATAATATGCGAATAATAAAGAATACGCTTCCGTGGCGCAGTCGGTAGCGTGCGTTCTTGGTAAGTATGCGCTCCATTAAGCAACAATAACCCGTAAACTCGCTTTATAAGAGCGTTTATAGGTTTATGAAATTCGTATTTTTACATCTTACCCACTATTTTACCCACTATTTTACAAAAGTGTTTTTTCGTAATTTTTTTCAAAAAAATTATAGTGGGTACGGTAAATGAAAGTTAAGAACCCCGCAAACCCGCATGAATACTGGCTTGCTCCCATAGCTCAGTCGGCAGAGCGCGTCCTTGGTAAGGACGAGGTCATCGGTTCAAATCCGATTGGGAGCTTCTCAAAAACCCGCACAGTAGCGGCTTGCATGGCAAGGCGCAGGGCTTATGCGGGTTTTTGATTTCTCTAAAATCTTCAAAATGTCGTACCCACTATAGTGGGTAAATAGTGGGTAAGTTTGGACAGGCTCCGATATTCCGCCTTTAAAGTTCCGGCTCGTCGCGTTTTTTCTTTTGGCTCGGCTGTGTCTTTTCTATAGCTTCTTTCTTGTTTCCCTGCTCCTTAGATTTTGCTATACGATTCTGTATACTCGGTTTAGGCGGTTTTTCTTCCGCTGTAGCGAAAAGGTCATTAATTTTGGCGATTTGCTCATGCGCCGTCGTGCCTATGACGTGCGAATATGTGTTTAGGGTCAGCGTTACGTCGGCGTGTCCTAAAATGTCCTGTACGACTTTGGCGGGGACGTTCGCCTCCAACATTCGGGTAGCGAAAGTATGCCGGAGGGCGTGAAAGGTAAAGTGTTCAAGCCCTGCCTTGTCTGCTATTTTATCCATTGTAGTGCAAACTCGGCGAGGTTCTATAATACTGCCTACATTAGAGCAAAATACAAGATTGCGTTCATTCCACGCCGACCCTGCCGTTGCCTTTTCGCTGTCCTGTCGCTCCTTGTGGGATTCAAGTACGGGGATTAAGCTGTCTACTATAGGAACGGAACGCCGCCCCGCTTTGGTTTTAGGCTCGGAAAAAATTAAATCCGTCTTTTGGGTATCGGGGTCTTTAATCCGCGAAACAGAACTTTTCACCATTATGCTTTTCGTGTTAAGGTTTACATTATCCCATGAAAGCGCGAGTATTTCTCCCCGCCTCATTCCCGTAGCCAACGCAAGAGTATAAAGGGCTTCTAAGCGGTGTCCTTTGCAAGCGTTTAAAAACTCTTTTTGTTCATAGTCTGTCAAAATGTGAATTTCTTTTTGCTCCATTTTTGGAGAAACCGTGGCTCTGATAGAGTTTACAAGCAGTATTTGATTTCGTATAGCTTGCTCGAACGCGCCGGAAAGAATGTTTTTAACTTTAATTACAGTCCACGGAGCGAGGGCTTTTCTTTCGGGTGTGGCTTGACCCATTTCATTTAGTACCTTTTGTATGTGGTGCGGTTTAATTTTTTGCAGCTCCGCATTTCCAAGCGCGGGGCGTATGTGTTGCTCTATGTTTTGGTGGTAACTGGCGTATGTTGCGGGGCTGACACTATTCTTTTTGTAATCTTTAAGCCATATATTAAGCCATTCGCCAAGCAAAAGGTCATTTGGTTTTATGCCGTCCTCTTGTTCGGCTGTTTCTATCCCTTTTATTAAGTCCTTTAATTTGCGTTTTACTTCGGTTTGTGTGGGGGCGTAAACTGACTTTGTTATTTCCTGCCCTAAGTCATTTTTATACTTATAGCGACCCTCCCATGAGCCGTTAGGACGTTTACGGATTGAACCGTCCCCCTTATCCCGTCTGCTACTTGCCATTTGCGCCGCCCCCTTTTCTTTTCTCTGCTTGTTGATTTATCCATGTTTGAAAGTGGTCTGTCGGTATAATTATGCGATTTCCGACATAAAAGGCGGGAAAACCTTTCCCGCTTACAAGTTTATACGCGCTGTTACGCCCGATTCCTAAAATACGTTGTATATCCCCGACTGTGTAAAAAGACGGGGCTTTATTATTTATGGCTTTTTGTTTCTCCATTACTTTTCCCTTTCTTTATTATAATAATGTAATCCCTGCCATTGCGGAAATTGCAGTATGTACAAGTTTCAAGCGTTTTTCGTTTCGAGGGGATTATTTTTCGGTTAGGCATATCCCGAAACTGCCTGTAACAGATGGCGCATAATGTTATAACCTCTTTTTTGTGTGCCATGTCCTCACCTTTCCTTTTCTCATTGAATACCTTATATATAAATGCGCTACGAACGCACAAGGACGGGCAGGGAAAAATAAGCATAGCTACCCCTGCCCGTATTTTCTGCGTTCGGTTTATATTAACAGCCGTTAGGCTGATTTACCGAAATCGTCATTTTTTCCTGTCCTTGACGTTGGCACACTTCAAGCCACCGTTAGCGCGGTGTCATAATCTGCCCCGTTATCGTTACACTGTTCGCCGATTTATCGGTGAACGGTGCGAGCGTAGTAGCGGAGCAATTCCCCCTCGTCCGAGCGGGCTACCCAATGCTTTGAGGGCGTTCAAGGTAGAAGTATCATTGTACCGTTTGCGGGGTCGTGGCGGTCTGCCCTTGCTGTCGGGCAGTTCGGGGATTACGTTTATCGCAAAATGCGCCGTTCCCCTGTCGCTTTCTTCCGAAGAAGCCCGTAAACGAATGTGCTTGAAATGCGGGTATTTAGTTGTTAAAACAAGTATAGCATCATATTCACGTCAAAAACTGCAATCATACTGCAATCGAATTTGTTAAACTTGCACAAAACAAAGGCGGTTATAATTCCTTAAAGATTTTTTCTAACACATCATTTGAAAGATTGAAAACCTGCCTTTCGCTGTAATTGATTTTCATAGATACCGCGACGGGCGTATGTCCTTTGCGGCGTAATTCTAAAATCCGCATTTCAACGGGCGTAAAATTGCAACGCTCAACAAGCCTTTTAAATTCAGATTCGGTAATGCTCGTCCACCTAAATTTCATTGTCTGCCTCCTGTTTTCGGGCATGAAAAAAGCACTAACGAATTGATTCGTTAGTGCTTAAAGCCCTGTTATTGCGGGTTTTCGGGCATGAAAAAAGCCCCGCTCGTTAAAGCAGGGCGTTCAGCCTATAATATTCCCATAATAACATTATAACAGGGTCGTTGTGGAAAGTCAGTACCAAAAATGGTAGATATTTTGTCTGTAAAAAGTCTGTCAAAAGTCGGAAATATTTCCGACTTTTTATGCCGAATATGTATCTAATACTGCACCGCATGTTAGTTTTCACCTTTATTGACAGCGCAGAAATAATTTCCACGCTGATTTAACCTAAAAATTTATGGTTATATACCTAAAAACGATGATATAGTTATAATGGTATTAACTATTATACTTAAAAAGATAACGAAATAAATAAATAGAGATATAAATGTGCCTCTCTTAGATTTTGCTATACCAAATAACATTACGCATATCGTAATAAATACAACATTAATCGCAACATCAGCCAACCAAGTGTTATGAGTGCTTATATCTAATATTTTAGAAACTAACGAAAACAATGCCATTTCGCCTATGATAATTGTAGCGTATATAATATACTTCTTATATTTTTTCATTTTACCCTCCACAAGTATTATTAATATCCATCTTTATATAAATCTATAGCTATTCATAACAGTAAATATCAAAACCTATTTCTGCATTAATAGTAGCCGAAAAAGCAACTACCTCGCGTGGTAGTACTATCTCTGGACAATCCCCATCTTGCATGTGAATTACAACTTTCAAAACAAATTAATAGAAGTGTCCAAGTAACATTAATCCTATTTTCAAAAAAATCACGTATTATCATGGTTTTATAGGTACCCCCTTCATTGTTCCATTTGGTACAAACATTCTATGGGTAACCATCCCTGCATTTTGCCCATTGCTTTCAATAAACTATTTCAAATACCAAATCTTTTTGAGAATATAAACAGATATCTCCCCTTGCTTTATTCCATGTCAAAGGAATAGCTAATGCGCTGTAGTCATGGCTAAATTCCATGAATGGTTGAATCTTTTTATTTGGTAATAATCTGAAAGAATCAACCCCTAATATTTTTATCCGCCGTTTTTCACATTCATCAATAACTCTTATAGCATCATTATAACGATAAAGACGCATTTCGTGATATTTTATGACAACGGATTCAAATATTTTATCAAATCTATCTTCCATAAAATTAAATTCCCTCCTATTTAGGTATATATGGATTAATAATTGAACTATCTGGTATCCAATTTTTATCACCAAGTTTGCTTATTTGTATAATTTGACTGGTTATATTATCCCTAACAATATAATCCCCTGCTTTATTATAATAAGCCGTTGCATTATTCCCTGTAGCTTTATTAATTGCTACACGGGTAGTATGGGGATTTTGTATAACTCTATCCATTGTACTACTTGTCCAACCGCGAGAACTCATTTGTTTTGAAATTTTATTCGAAACATTATATTGAACAGTAGTTCTGTTTCCTATGTAATTCGCCGATACTTTATTAGCAACCTCCGCCCCTGCATAAACTTCCAACCCTAGAACCGTTGCCCCGCCCATGCCATAAGCGAAACTATTCCAGTCACCGCTGAAGAAAGCCCCACTGATGTCAGTTCCCCATATAATTGTTCCGGATATAGGATTGTTTATTAGCGGGTCTTCCATGAAATAAGCGATACTGCTATCGACTGTACCAACGGGGTTAAATACGATACTGTATGTTTATTTATTTTTAATTTTTTGCAATTGTACATGGTTAATAAGCCCTGCTATTTTAATACTATAAAAAATTTAAATCATTTTTTTACATAAATTTAATCTTTTTATTTGTGTTTCTGATAAATGTTTTAAAATAGGAGTATAAAGTTTTATTACCTCATAATAGTCTCGTTTTTCCCAAGCGGCTTTTGCAAGCTCTTCAATATAATTTAAATTGTTCCTATTTCCTATTTCTTCTTTGTTTTTTTCATTGTTTTTTTCTATCTCTTTAAAAAAATCAATATCACCCAACAAAGCTTTATGAGCATATGTTTTTACAAAATCAGATAAAAATTGCAATCCGTTTTTAAGACGTTCATCATCAGAAGCAGTATAAGAAACTGAAGTTTCACTTCCCATTACAAATTGCATTATTTCTAAGAGCGATATTTGATAACGACCATCATTTGTACCTATTTCAACAAAAAGTGAATATCTATCGTACCATAATTCTAACCATGTGATTTTTGATTCAAATTTAATACATTCTTCATATTTTGTATCTACGATGTGCATATCATAATTCTCTTTCAGAAATCCAAAATAATTAAATGTAAATTCAATAAATGTTTTTCTATTTCCCCACAAAACAGATTCCCTCCTAACTGAAAAGAAATGTTAATAATAAGAAAGCATTTTTTCGCATTTATTTAATAAGGATACCAATAGCCATTGCTATATATCCAACCATGGTCATATAATAGATTTCTCTCCATATGCAAGAAAGTATTTGCGTTTTTTGTTCCTGCAATTCCTAATCTTGGGTCTAAAGCACTGTCAAATAATGAAACATCTCTAATGGGGTTTCCTTCTTTCATAATTGTTCTTAATGCTCCCGAATTCTGTATCCAATTTGCTTTAATTGAGCCTTGATTTGGAAGTAAATCTGCTACCCTATATTCATTTATACCGACTATTTCTAAATCAGATATTCTACCGATGACAGGCGTTTTACTTGTGGGAGCTGTTCTGCCTTTAGGTGCAGTACGAATTGCTTTATTAGCAACCTCCGCCCCTGCATAAACTTCCAACCCCAGAACCGTCGCCCCGCCCATGCCATAAGCGAAACTATTCCAGTCACCGCTGAAGAAAGCCCCACTGATGTCAGTTCCCCATATAATTGTTCCGGATATAGG
>Ga0099364_10001902_pt1 | contig 33751 bp, 24 predicted proteins | sample TergutTh196P3_FD_73070 | JGI IMG/M metagenome (GOLD analysis project Ga0099364, IMG submission 73070) | Microcerotermes parvus P3 segment gut microbial communities from Pointe-Noire, Republic of the Congo - Th196 P3 | ecosystem: Host-associated > Arthropoda: Insects > Digestive system > Gut ... | reverse complement strand
CTTTGCGAACCTTGCACTTCTCTGCGTCTTTGCGGTTAAATTCTCTTTTTTTTAACCGCAAAGTTCGCAAGGGAATGCGCAAAGGACGCAAAGAAAACGTCCAATTTCTCCCCGTTTACAGTATAATCGGTTCCGATTGAAAAAGAGGCAAAACGGCTTCAAGTAACTTGATAATCAGTGGTCGCATCCAGCATTGTTTCATCCTGTTTTGAGCGGAACAAATCGTTCCTTTGCTAGTTCAGCAACGTAGCCGATGGCGGCTCTGATGTCCTCATGTTTGAGTGAAGGATAATTTTTGAGAATAGTTTCTGCATCAACGTCGTCCGCAAGATTATCCAATATCACGGATACCATAATTCGCGTTCCACGAATGCACGGCTTGCCATGACAAATGTCGGTATTAGTTGAAATACGTTCAGACCAGTCCATAAAGAGAGGCAATCAAAGCGGCAATTCTTTGTACTGTTGCTATTGTATCGTCTTTCGTCTTTTTTTTCAACTGAGGCGCAACCGGCGCGTAAAAAAACCGATGCTCCCTACTTTCGCCATTGTTTGACTATCATCGGTATCGAAAGCGTGACGCGGAGTCCGGCTAAATGACTCGGCGACCATCAAACCATTCACTGTTCCCAAAAAGCACTGTAAACATCAGATGCTTCTCCCTCGCCGCGTTCGGCAGAATCAAACGCACGAGGCGTAATGAGCAAAAACATTCCCATGTCCTCATGCTGACCTTTCACTCCCGGAAACGCCACGAGCAACGACATGCCTTTGGGAACGACAATTTCAGGAGCGTTAACATAGAACGTACGAAGTGTCGGAACTTGGAATTGAATAGTTTGATCGCCGCTTTCAATCAGTGCGGCTAATTCTACTTTGAAAAGTGTGCTGAACGTAATCTGACACATGTCCAATCGGCAAGAGCCGTCTTGAAGAACTGTCCCTTGAACAACGTGCTGTTGCCCTTGTTTGACAACCCGAACAATCGGCTCGTATGCAGTATCAGTATTGTCCTCAAAGGGACTGATTCCTTCCACAATCGGTGTCAGAATCGTATCATCTATTGACCCTCTTTGTCCACTGAGAAGGGTTATTTGCGGTGCTTCCATGACATTCGATTGCCGTCGAAAAAACAGATGAACGAATTTTTCAACATTGGCTTTCTCCAAAAAGCGGACGTAGAGGGGGGACTCCGTGTACTCGCCAGACCATACCCTTCCCGGCATTGTTTCAGTAGGCAGGATCACTTGTTGCGGGTTGATTTCCTCTGCATCAACCTGCGAAGGCGCGGGAGGGAGTAATACGCTCCAATTCATTGCGGGATGGGTGGCAATCAATTTTGCATACGGCGACATGAGATAACGAACCTCGACAGCCATTGGAGCATCGGGGACTTCCGTTACGGGGATATTTGTATCAGGAGATTCCTGTTGAGGAGTCCGTATTTTTTGGCGAAGTTGAGCGATGGCTTTCGCTTCTTCTTCGGTGGGAGCGAAGCTTTTCAAAGTTGCACGAATCTCTTCAACACCGGCGATGTCGGTTGCAGTTTTTGCCCAGAACCAGTTTGCCGCAAAGAGCCCAGAGCAAATGACAATACCGGAAAGGATGACGGTGAACAGGATGGTTAACGAAGGGAGACGCATGATTGATTTTCCTTGAAAAGATTGCTGTCTATCAGTGGAAGGATAGGAAAAACGGCGGATTGCGTCAAGGGCAAACGGCGTTCACAAAGAGCCGTAGGTGTAGCGGTACTCCGCGTAACCTACGGGTGCATCTGCAAATTACGCAACACTTGCGGCTCTTTGAAAGCAAACGCTTGACTTTTACGGAGTTTTTGCAATACTGGGATCGCGGTTTCTATTGACTGCCTATTTCGTATCCGATACTTCCATGCATATTTTTTTGCTCAACCGTACCGAGAGCATTCGCCGTTTGTGCGAAAAGTTCAAGGTGCGTCGTTTAAGCGCCTTTGGGTCGGTATGCACGGAAAACTTTACAGAAAAGAGCGATATAGATTTTTTGTATCTGTTCGATTCCGACCGATTGCCTCTGGTCGAACACGCCGACAATTTTTTTGCTTTCAGAGAGTCTTTACAAAAACTGTTCCAACGCCGAGTCGATCTTGTACCGGAAAAAACCTTATCGAATCCCTATTTCATCGAAGAAATAAAAAAAACACAGGTGTTAATTTATGAGCAGCAGAGTGAATAAGATTTATTCGACATGAAAATTGCGATAGAGTCTATCAGCGAATTCGTTGCCGATATTGATTTAGAAGGATACAAAACGAACAAATTGATTCGGAGTGCTGTCGAAAGGCAACTGGAAATCGTCGGCGAATCCGTGAAAAGAATCGAGCGAACCGGTGAACCGGTTCCCATAGCGAATGCAAAACATATTGTTGCTTTCCGAAATATCCTTGTTCACGAATACGAAAGACTCGAAGAAGAGACGGTTTGGATGATTATCAAAAAAGATGTCCCTAAACTTCTCGAAGAAATCAACAGTCTTTTGGAGAATACGTGCCAGGAATAAACAGAAGACGAACAACGGCTGTGTCGCCGGAGTGCGGCGGCACAGCCGCTGGCTCAGTGTCTGGAGAAGTTTTACCCGCCCCGGTAACAGGGATACCGGGCTGCGCCGTTTGCTCCCTACACTCCGTTACGGTCGCAACGGCTACGCTCCGCCATCCCTGTTATCTAGACTCCAAAACTAGGGAAAGACGGAGACCAACGCTGAGGTTCCCGTACGCCGGATCGAAGTTGAACCGAGCCGCCGATCGGCAACCCTGCGCACCGTTGTGCCAACTCCCGCCGCGAAGCCCCCGAATCGAGCCCGTAGGAGAACCTACAGGGTCAGTTACTGCACCGCTAGGATAATCACCAGCCCAATCCAAACACCATTCCCATACGTTGCCATGCATGTCCTTCAAACCCCAAGCATTCGCAGGATAACTGCCAACGTCTTTAGTCTTGCCTGTACCCCAGTCCAGAGCAAAGTTTGCTTGTTGTTGCGTGAGCGTATCCCCAAAATGATAAGCCGTCGTCGTACCCGCTCGACAGGCATATTCCCACTGCGCCTCTGTCGGGAGCGAAAACTTATAACCCTCAAGAGCGGCGGGTGGTTGCGCAAGAGCGGCGGGTGTCAACCCGCCGGTAGAAACGGGGGACTGACGTCCCCCGCTCTTAATTTCATCATTCAACTTCTTGATAAACTCCTGACAGTCATTCCAAGATACCTGTTCTACCGGAAGTTTTGCACCCTTAAAGTTGCTAGGATTATTCCCCATCACGCTCTCCCACATCTGCTGCGTTACCTGCGTCTCCAACATCCAAAAGCCGCGAGAGAACGTTACAGTGACCTCACCCAGGCCATCGCCCATCATAAACTTTCCCGGCGGACACCAACGGAAAGCATACTCCACGCCCTTGATGGCAACGGTCATACGTTCTCCTGCCTTGCGGTCGGCATCGGCGGGGACTTGTGCCACGGAAAACACAGAAAGCAAAGAGAAAAGGCTCACGAAAAGGAAGATGATTTTATTTGCCATAATTTTTCACAGGGTTAAGGACATGGCGACGATTATATCATAAACGGCATGAAAAAAATTGTAGAAATGCAACCTCATTTACCTTTACAATAAACGAAACAACCTCAGTAGCCAGAGTACGCTATAAAAACTAACCTCATTTTCCTCTTTGTGTATGGAAAAATGAGGAGAAAATGAGGTTTTTATCTACAGAGCCGCAATCGTCAGATTGCGAGATACACACGCAATCTGACGATTGCGGCTCTGATTCATTTCGGCGCGTAAAAAAACCGGCGGAGCCTACTTTCGCCATTGTACGACACTTACTCTGCCAAATTAACAGCGACACTCTCACGTTCAAAATTCTCTGCCTCAAACGGAGAAACCGGATGCAACCGAGCGAGAACCGCGATGAAACTTTCAGGGAAACGCTCCCGACGATTGTTGTACGTTTCGACCACATCGTTGTAATAGTTCCGTGCCAACGCAATTCGCTGTTCCGTTTCAATAAGATTATTCTGTAACTTCAGAAAAACGTCATTCGCTTTGAGTTCAGGATAATGTTCGACAAGCCCAATGATTTTGTCGGCACACCCCTGCACCGGCGACGACTTGTCTTCCTCAACAGACCGCATGGTAACTTGACTTCGCAACAGAGCAGTCGTTTCCTGAATATCGCGTTCATGTTTCTGTAAACCATCGACGGCGTTGACCAACTGCGGAATCAAATCGCAGCGGCGTTTCAATTCAACATCAATGTTCGCTACAGCCATACGAACCCGATTTTTCAAACCGATCAACGAGTTGTACACTGTCCAAAGCCAGCCGGTTCCCCAAATCATGAGCATACCACCGCCCATCGCGGCGGGAATGCTGATTGCCGTCATCGGATCATTCACTTCGGCGGCTAATGCGATTCCGATTACTGTCGGAATGAGAACGGCAAAGATGCCGAGCCCCCAAAACATCCAAAGTCCACTGGCACGGTGTGATTCCTCCGTCTTGCTGGAAATCAGGAACATCGGGGTCCTCTGGTCGTAGGCAATTTCGGCGGCGACGCAATCTTGCCGTTCTCGGGCTTGTCCGACGACGTAAATCGGTTGGTGGAGCAAAATTATTTGCTCTGAAAAAGAGCGTTTTCCCGTCGAATTTACAATTCCATTAGACGGACCTTTGTCATAGTAGAGCGGATCTCTTGTCGAAACGGTCTTGTTAAAAGCATTGACCGCATGAATTTCCGCTTTGTCGGGATTGATTCGAATAACGCCAAGATCGTCTTTAAGGTAAAACAGAGAAGATTCTCCGCCGGAAGCAACGGTTGTCCAACCACTTTCCTGTCGGGTTCGCGTTTGTGTCTTTCCATTTGCGTCTCGGTAAGTTTCTGTAACAGTTCGAGACCAATGTTCTTGAACATTCCAAGTATAATAAACGCACCGTTTCCCAGAGAGAAAACCGATGAAGGGCGTTTCTGTTTCTGCGGTTCCTTTGAGTTCGACGAGTCCGATAAAGATGCCGGTCGTTTTGGAGGTCGGCAAATCTTCCATAAGCCGTCGCCGCTTCAAGGCACGGAGCGATCCGCCGACCAAGAGGAGCAGCACAACGGCAACGACCAAAGCAACGAAAATAGGAACGGACGAAGGCACGGCAAAAAAGTGATGGAATCGCCATTATATCACGTTTGCAAAAGTACGTTCACAGAGCCGCAAGTGTAGGCGGTACTCCGCCGAAACTTGCGGGTGGCACGCGTATTTGGTGTGCACCCGCAAGTTGCGCTACGCTACACTTGCGGCTCTGTGAACGTGTTCGGCACGGTTAACGCAATCGGCGCGTAAAAAAACCGGCGGAGCCTACTTTCGCCATTGTACGACTATCATCGGCATCGAAAGCTTAACTTCTATGTTCGGGATGGAAACCTAATGATCGCTCCCAAGCCCGTATGTACAAACCGCTAACTCGTAGAAGTAGAATGCCGTAAGTTTTCAAAGTAATCTTCCAAACATTCTTCGGTTTCAGTCCAATATACCTCCTTGCGGTGGACATAGTCGTTGCAACCACAACAAAAAGTGAACTCATTGTACATGGTAGGGTTAACCAAGTAACTCCTAATAATTTCTTCCGGCATGCGTGTTGACGTACCGCATTTCGGATGATAGTAAACTTGCGGAATGTCCCTAAACTATCCGTGTAACGTTGTTTCTCTTTTAGTGTAATATGGTCATGCATTTGTCCATCGGGACGCAGTGCTGTATGCTTTGCGATATGAGACGGATAGAACAACACAAAAATACTTTTGTGGCAAAAGGGACATTCTTTGAAAAACATAATCAACCAGAACTTACAGCCTATCTTTATGCTCCATTGTAACCTACAAAGATTTGGATGGCAAGTGAATAAATGACAACGTCCGGCGCGTAAAAAAACCGGCGGAGCCTACTTTCGCCATTGTACGACTATCATCAGCATCGAAAGCTTAACTTCTATGTTCGGGATGGGAATAGGTGTGACCTTTCGACTTAACCACCGGAAAAGACCCTAACCGGCTTATTCACCCGGTCAAGGCATATTCAAGTTTGGCAGAGCGGCATGTAAAGGAGTTAGAATACAGGAGTTAGGAGTTAGAATACAAAATTCAAGAGCCGGATATAGGAAAAAGCGTTAGAATATCAATGCCAGCGTAGCCGACGTGTTCCTTCTAACTCCTAACTCCTAACTCCTAACTCCTACTCAGAGTATTAGATATATGCGATCAAGCGTTCGTCCATTAGTATCGCTTAGCTAAAATCCTTACAGACCTTACACACGCGACCTATCAACCTGGTCGTCTTCCAGGGGACTCTCACAATATCATTGCTACGAAACCTCATCTTGAAGCCGACTTCACGCTTATATGCTTTCAGCGTTTATCCATTCCGTAGATAGCTACCCAGCCGTACCACTAGCGTGATAACTGGAACACCAGAGCTACGTACAATAAAGTCCTTTCGTACTAAGATTGTATCTTCTCAAGTTTCGTGCGCCCACAGCAGATAGGGACCGACCTGTCTCACGACGGTCTGAACCCAGCTCACGTACCACTTTAATTGGCGAACAGCCAAACCCTTGGGAGCTCCTCCACCCCCAGGATGTGATGAGCCGACATCGAGGTGCCAAACCGCTCCGCCGCTATGGACGCTCGGGAGCGATAAGCCTGTTATCCCCGGAGTACCTTTTATCTGATGAGCGATAGCCCTTCCATTCGGGACTACCGGATCACTATGTCCTACTTTCGTATCTGCTCGACTTATGAGTCTCGCAGTTAAGCACCCTTCTACCATTACGCTCAACGCCTGATTGCCAAACAGGCTGAGGGTACCATTGAACTCCTCCGTTACTCTTTCGGAGGAGACCGCCCCAGTCAAACTGCCCAACTGACACTGTCCGTTGCCCGGATTCACGGGAATCAACGTTAGAACTAAAGTATAATCAGGGTGGTATTTCAACGTTGGCTCCACCGATGCTGACGCACCGGATTCACTGCCTCCCACCTATCCTACACAAATTAGACCTCAGCCCAATATCAGCCTACAGTAAAGGTTCACGGGGTCTTTCCGTCTTACTGCGGGTACGTGGCATCTTCACCACGACTACAATTTCACCGGGTTACTAGTTGAGACAGTGTATCAGTCATTACGCCTTTCATGCAGGTCGGAACTTACCCGACAAGGAACTTCGCTACCTTAGGACTCTCAAGGTTAGAGCCGCCGTTTACCGGAGCTTCGGTCGAAAGCTTTTCTTGCGATAACCTCCTTCCTTAACTTACCGGCACCGGGCAGGCGTCAGACCGTATACATCCACTTACGTGTTAGCACGGTCCTGTGTTTTTGATAAACAGTTGCTGATACCGATTTACTGTGACCACCAGGAGCTTTAACACCCCCAATGGCATCCCTTATTGCGAACGTACGGGATCATTTTGCAGAGTTCCTTAACTAGTATTCTCCCGAGCGCCTTAGTATACTCAACCCGCCTACCTGTGTCAGTTTTAGTACGGTTATTGCTGTTTCAACCATTAGGAGATTTTCTTGGACGTTCTTCAGATAACTTTTGTAACTGGACATGGATACCTGCTTCACCACCACTCGGTAATTTAACCCCGATAGGATTCACAGATAGACCACCATTTCTATCCGGTGGCTCACCATCCAAACGCCGTCCCTCCATCTGTCCACAGCAATAGCAAAGGAATGTTGACCTTTTATCCATCGACTACGCCTTTCGGCCTCGTCTTAGGTACCGGCTAACCCTGGGCGGAATTACCTTCCCCAGGAAACCTTAGGCTTTCGGCGAACAGGATTTTCACCTGTTTTATCGTTACTCATTCCGGCATAATCACCTGTATGGACCGCGACCGCTCCTTTCGGTACGGCTTGTATCTTCCATACAGCGCTCTCCTACCAATCTTTCGATTCCGCAACTTCGGTACATATCTTACTCCCGTTCATTATCGGCACTCAAATGCTCGACCAGTAAGCTGTTACGCACTTTTTAAATGATGGCTGCTTCTAAGCCAACATCCTGGCTGTCTCAGCATTCGAACTTCCTTTGTGACTGAGATATGTTTGGGGACCTTAGTTGGCGATCTGGGTTGTTTCCCTCTCGTCCGCGAAGCTTATCCCTCGCGGACTGACTCCTGAGATAGTTCAAACGGTATTCGGAGTTTGGTCAGGTACCATACCCTTGGAAGGGCCAGTATCCAATTCAGTATCTCTACCCCCGTCTGATAGTGGCTCAAGGCTAGCCCTAAAGCTATTTCGGAGAGAACGAGCTATCTCCCAGTTTGATTAGACTTTCACTCCTCCCCACAAGTCATCCCCTCGGTTTTCAACCCAAGTGGGTTCGGTCCTTCACGCAGTTTAACCCGCGCTTCAACCTGCTCATGGGTAGATCACTGGGTTTCGCGTCTAGCACATACAACAATCGCCCTATTCAGACTTGGTTTCCCTATGGCTTCGGTCCGTAAGACCTTAACCGGGCTGTATACGCTAACTCGCCGGATCATTATGCAAAAGGCACGCCGTCACACGTTATAATCGTGCTCCGACCGCTTGTAGGCACATGGTTTCAGATTCTATTTAACTCCCCTTAGTCGGGGTTCTTTTCATCTTTCGGTCGCCCTACTTGTTCACTATCGGTTATCAGAGAGTATTTAGCCTTACGGAATGGTCTCCGTGGATTCAGTCGGGGTTTCACGTGACCCGACCTACTCAGGAACACCTCGGAAGATTGCTCGAATTTCGTGTACAGGACTTTCACCTTCTATGGTACGGCTTTCAACGCGTTTCTACTATTCGGCAATTTGGTAACTTCCGTATTGAGGGTCCTACAACCCCAGTGGGAAAATCCCTCTGGTTTGGGCTCTTCCGCTTTCGCTCGCCGCTACTGACGGAATCGATTTTTCTTTCTTTTCCTCCAGGTACTTAGATGTTTCAGTTCCCTGGGTTGACGACAGGCACCTATGGATTCAGTGCAAGTCTGTTCGAGAATTCCGGGATCAAAGTTTGTTTGACAACTCCCCCGGACATATCGCAGTCTTCAACGCTCTTCTAAGTCTTCTGATACCAAGACATCCCCCATGCGCCCTTTCTAGCTTGATCGCAAATATCTAATACTCGTGTTTTACCCAAGTTTCGTTACACTACACTTGCGGCTCTTTAGAGTTGACATTTGCTTGCTAGTGTCCGCCTTGCGCGGCGGACAGTAACGATGCATATAAATTTTTCTACCTTTACTAAGCGCTCTATAAAAATCGGTTTGCTTTCCGTTAGATAAATCTAACGAAAAACATTTCGTTTATAGTGCAGATGCCGCTCTTGCCTCACCTAATTGTAAAAGACCAAGTCAGCGCTTCGGAGGACTAAACAGCACCCCAAGTCGACTGATGAGGGGATTGTACCCGATTCCAGAATCTCGTCAATAGGGGGTGTTCTGCAAATACTCCGCCGCTCCGCTGTGAGTTGCCATCTTTAATCCTCTTTTTTTACCGCAAAGTACGCAAAGGCTGCGCAGAGTTCGCAAAGTGCAATCTGCAAGGTGCAATTTTATGCCGTTCACAGTATCAACAATATAAAACTGACCCGATGCGCACGAGAGTTGCCCCCTCTTCGATGGCAATTTCAAAGTCGTCGCTCATGCCCATCGACAGTTCCGAGAGTGTAACATTTGCAGGTAATCCCCGGTTTCGTGCGGACTCCGCTGTTGTCCGCAACCGTTCAAACTCCCGGCGGATTTGTGTCCTCTCCGATTCCAAACCCGCCATCCCCATCAAGCCTTTTATCACGATATTTTGGAGTGTCCCGATTTTGTCCAAAACGTTCAGCACCTTTCCTGGGGGGATTCCTTGTTTGTTCACATCTTGTGAAAGAGCGATTTCCACTAAACAGTGGACGGGGGGCAACCCTTCTTCTCCGGCAATCCGGTCGATGGCTTCGGCAAGCCGAAGAGAGTCGAGTGAATGAATCAATTCGGTAACGGGCAAAATTTTCCGCACCTTGTTTCGTTGGAGCGAGCCGATGAGATGCCACCGGACAGGAGTGTCCACATAGTGCTCTGCCTTTTCGAGCAATTGTTGCGGTCTGGCTTCGCCGAGTTCCATACAACCGGCAGCGAGCAAGGCTTCGACGATACCGTCTCCGATGCCGGCATACTTGCTCACGGCAACCAATCGGACATCTTGACCGCTGCGTCCGCTTTTGACGGCTGCATGTTCCATCCGCAGGCGGACTTCGCCCACATTTTCGGCAATGCGTTGCTGTTGTGTGTGAGGGTGCATTTGCGGAGATACCAAGTACGGAGATGCCGGATACTCAAGGAAAACACTATACCATAAACGGGGAGGAATGGGCATTTTTCTTTGCGTTCTTCGCGCTTCTTTGCGCCCCTTGCGGTTAAAAAAGAGAATGAACCGCAAAAAGTCCTGACGGTACACTACCCTTTACCGTAAAAAAGTGGTAGAATTCAGAAAATGCAGAGCGGTTTTTTTAGATTTTCCCAAAACGTTTCTTAATGAGCATTATATCAGCAAAGGATTTTACCCTTTATTACGGCAACAAGATCGGCGTAGAACAGATCACGATGGATATTGAGCAAAATAGCGTAACCGCCATCATTGGTCCGAGCGGTTGCGGAAAAAGCACCTTCCTGCGCAGCATTAACCGGATGAATGATCTCATTCCCGGTGTCCGCACCGAAGGACAACTCTATGTCGAGGGGGAGGAGATTCATAATAAACAACTTGACCTCGTTCAACTCCGCCGCACGGTCGGGATGGTGTTTCAACGCCCAAACCCGTTTCCAAAAAGTATTTACGACAACGTTGCTTACGGTCCCCGTTTGCAGGGCATCCGCCGGCATAGTGCCCTCGACGAAATCGTCGAACAGTCGCTGCGTTCGGCAGCGATTTGGGATGAGGTCAAGGACAGTTTGAAAAAGTCCGCATTGTCCATTTCCGGCGGACAGCAGCAACGGCTTTGCATTGCACGGGCGTTGGCGACCGCTCCAAAGGTACTTCTGATGGACGAACCATGCAGTGCTCTTGACCCGATTGCTACGACAAAGATCGAGGAACTCATCCGTTCGCTCTGCACTTCTTACACGATTTGCATTGTTACCCACAATATGCAGCAAGCCGCCCGTGTGAGCGACTGGACGGCATTTTTCTGCCTCGGAAAGTTGATTGAATACGATAAGACCAATAGAATTTTTACAAATCCCAAAGAGAGGCAAACGGAAGATTATGTAACAGGGCGTTTTGGGTAAACGGTAAACGGGGAGAAATGTCCTTTACGGTTAAAAAGAGGATTGAACCGCAAAGACGCGAAGAAGCGCAAGGGACACGAAGTCCGGGGACTGCGCTCTTTGACTTAATACACCACCTCATAATAGACCGCCTTCGTCTCGCCGCCATTGAGAATGAATTTACCGTCGGCAACATTGACATCCACCGTCCTGCCCGTGCGGCGACCATCATGGTCGAGAATGTGTACCGTCGGAGTACCCAGTCGCTTAAACTGTAATTCACACACCACAGGCTCCATCAAAATCGGTCCCGTACCCCGATGAATCAACGTACCCACAATCATCTTCATATCCGTATTCCGCGCCCGGGCGATGGTCGTGATCAAAAAATGTTTCGACTCGCCAATCGGTGCGTCGTCTAAACTGGTGACGTAAATTGCCGCGAAAGGATTCTTTGTGCTTATCTTTACATCGTTCAAAGCAAGACTTGATCCGGGACCGAAGTGAAAACCAAGCCATGCCTGTGTGCGAGGAGTATTGATAGCGATGATTCCCTCACGTGAATGTTCGCCATAATTCCATTCAAGTTCATGTATCTGTTGTACATTAACCCCATCACCCTCTTCATAGGTAGAGGAAATGTAAAATTTGCCGTCCCATCCATGTTCGGAAAGATCTGCCGTCTCCGTTTCCTCCGCCTTGTCAACAAAATCGACGACCACCCGACCGACCGCCAATGCTTGCATCGGTATCACATCCGTTGTAAAACTCTTTACGTCGTAATCCTGCTCCACCCGGTCATCGAAGTTCAGCCGCCCTTTTTGCAGAGAATCAAAATCAACATTCATGGTGAAAACAGTTTCCGACTCTTTCACATCTCCGCGAATCACCTGCCGCGACACCGCCGGAAAGAGTCCCAAAACCTGCGGAGCTACGACATCCCACGTCTCGCCGAGCGACTGCCGAAAATGTCCCCGGTCAGAATTCTGAAACATAAACGAAACATCCCAGCCGTTCAAGCCCATTCCATAAGCACCAATGATGGCAGGTCCCTCGACGGCAAACTCATTCGGAAACGTATGAATCCATTCCGAAAACATAAAGGGACGATCCGCTACCTGCTGCATTCCCGTTGAGAGCAACCCGGAGCCGGGCATCGCCAGCATCGAACCTGTCCCTTCGAAATAATTGTGCCGGTCAATCATTCCGACACGCCAATCAGAGTGGAGATTCAAAAAATGGCTCGTCCCGCGTCCCGCCTGCCAGTTCGACGCAACGATTTCTCCTTCGTAACCGGTCTCACGGATGGCGGCGACGAATCGGTCATAAAATTCGTTCTGCTTGTCGTACCAGAAGAACATCGTGTCGAGCAGGCGTTGCTTTCGGGCTGTTTGCGAACCGCCGTCCATTTGCGTCGGGTCGTAAAACCAGGGATTCCCCACCGGATAAATCGGTCCTTCGCCATTGTTCCATGCTTCACCGGTCGCTCTTTCATTGACGAAAGAATTCAGAACATTTCCCCACGCTTCGAGCAGAGCGGCTTCGGTATTATATTTCGCTTTTAACCAAGCGGCAAACTCTTTGCCCATTCTCGCTTTGAGCGTTGGCGACTCATTCATTGCCCGCATCGTGTTGTAGAAGAGTGCGCTGTCTTCGTTGACCAATTCGACGCAGAACACGCAAGGGTCTTCGGCATAGGTTAAGCCGGTTTCGGCGTTCTTGTGTTTCAGAAGATTGATCAACTGCTCGATTTGAATGTCCTGCAACTCTTTGCTGACAAACATCGCCCCGCCGCCGGGGTCGATCATACCGCGGTCATTCGGTCGTCCGAATTCGGCAGCGTAAGGCACTCTGGCGATGTCATCGCGGTACATTCTCGCTCTGCCGAAGTTGGCGGAGAGTTTCACGTAGATTCCCCGCTCTTTAAGTTGGGCAACGTAGTAATCCATCAACGCAAGTTTTTCGGGATTGTATTTCGTGTAGGAATTGCGGTCGAGAATTCCGTCCCAGTCGGGTCCGTCGGCAAACTTGTGCAGCCGCACCGCATTGATCCCATACTTTGCATAAAACGCTGCCCGTTGTGCGGAGACTTCCTTCGGCGAGGCAATCGCTTCGTAGCAAGTGTTCACTCCCCAGAGTTTAATCGGCTTGCCGTTGTAGATGAGTTTATCGCCGACGCTCAGAATCCGTCCATGCTTACCGGCAGGGGCTTCGAGCAGTTCCGATGCGTCGATAACGCTGGGGGTGCTGACATCGGCGGTTGCCGTCCAGGGGAACCAGCGATCCCAGTCGGGCGGGTCGGGAATGCTGTCCGCCGTGAGATAAAACGCCGCATCTTCCGGCAGGTCGAGAGTGAGCGTGAACGTTTTCCCTTCGTTTGCTTTGATTTGATTCTCCGCCAGCGTGATTCTGATTTCGCCGTCATGATTTGCCAGCACGGGTTGATCGAAGGAGAGGGTATAAACTTTTCCTTCGGCATCTTTGACACTGATTTTTTGGAAGGTTTCGGTGAGTCTGCCGATGCCGAGCGGAATGTTGATGGTTTTTTCGCCGGTTGCGTCGGTGTAGGTGCCTCGATTTTCTCCTCGCAGGGGCGTATCGAAGACCAGTCCGATGCCAGCCAGCGTTACTGCGGAGTCTTCGGACGTTTTGAATTCTCCTTCCATTTTGAGTTGCCGTTTGCCGTTGGTCGTCAACTTGGTATGGAAGGTAAAGGGAACGTTGGAGCGTCCGATTTGTCCATCGAATTGTCCGAAAACTGCGGAGCGCGCGGAGCGTTCAGTGAATATAACACCGCCGACAATTTTCTGATAGTTTCCTTGGATTCCTGTCCATGCCCAGTCGGGACCCCAGAGCCGGTATCCGATTCGGAGGATGTTTTGTCCGTCCGGCGTGATGACGTTGAGGTTGTGTTCGTGAGTGTACACGAGCAATGGTTCATCACCGAAGGTTTTGGCGGCGGGGATGAGAAACATCCCCAACAGGAGTAAGGGGAGCAGGGAAAGTGAGCAAGTTTTCATGAACCTACTTATACCATAAACGGCACAAAAGGGCACCTTGCGTCCCTTGCGTAAACTTCGCGTCTTTGCGGTTAAAAAAAGCAACCGCAAGATTCGCAGAGGTCGCAGAGGGCATTCATAACACAATCTGCATTAAAGCGACGCACTTTTAGCAAAACAGACGTATTTTGCATCATTTTGTTGCGTACTTTGAATGATGCCTGCTTATGCCGACACATCATCATATCATCTCGGTATTAGTTTTTCAAGCCTGTCAAGAAAATGCCATTTTTTTATTGCCTTTTTTCCTCGATTGGCACAACAGTTGCTAGAATTCAAGGTGCATGTATTCCGTTGCGGCGTGTTGTGCCGACGGAGGTACACAGCCAGACGGAGATACAATTCAACTTAACAATTTCCGGCTTAACAGTTGCCAGTGCGGAAGAGAGGAGAATGACTATTATGAGTAGGACACTGATCACAATAACCCTGGGACTGGCGGTTCTTTTTGCCGCATCTGCCGTAAGAGCCGACACGATTACCTTCAAAATGGACACCGGCTATGCAACGGGCAAATTGATGCCGATCGACGTAGCCGACTTCGTGACCGCCAATCTCGGCTCCGGTCAGGCTCGGATAGATGCGAGGGAGAGACTCAGTGCTGCGGGCACACCGGGAGCCAATGTGGACGGTTTGTGGTTTACTCAGGAGGAGGAGCGGTATCATTTAATTTATGCACCCTTCAGCACCCAGATAGACCGCCCCTTCTATATACCCGGCTTTGGTGCTCAAGAGTTCGGCGGCATGAACCTGATGCACACAACTTGGACGGGAACGGGAACATCGCTTGCCGATTCTCACTACACTGTCTTACAGCAGGGTATGCTCCAATCCTTGTTTGACAACCTCTACTACACGGCGTACGGCGATTATGGTCTGACCGGCGACTTGTATGAAAAGAACAATTTTTGGGCACCGACACTCTCGAATGCCATTCACGCAATCCTGTACTCAACGGACTATGACACCGGGGAATTTTTGTCCACCCTCGCCCGGACGGACAGTGACGGGAATTGGTACCAATTCCACACGGTTGAAGGTTGGGTGATGAATCAAGAAATGTATGACATCCTCACCTCATTTGTGGACGCAGCCTACGAAGAAGCGATGTTTGGAACGACCGCCCTTTGGGACGCATTAGGGTTCGCCAGACACGAGACCGATGTTATGTGGTACAACCTTTCCAGTATCACCACGACTTCTATGTACACGTTCAGCGACGTAACCACCCCCTTCTTTCATGTAACCTATTCAGGGAGCAGCAACATCGTCCCCGAACCCGCCACCCTTGCCGTGCTGGGACTCGGTTTAGCCGGACTGGGCTTGGCACGTGCCCGGCGGAAGAAGTAGTCTACTTACAAACAGCATCAAGTTGTTCTTTGCGGTCAAATCCTCCTTTTTTTAACTGCAAAGTACAGATTGGGTGCGTTTCGGCATCAGTCAAAGTGTAAAGATTGATTTTTAGAAGTTCCCTGTTGTAAATGAGGTTTTCACCCCACCGCCTTTACCCGTTGGGCTAAGGGAACCTCTAAAAATAGATTCTTTGCGTCCTTTGCATAATCTTTGCGCCCCTTGCGGTTAAAATAGTTCGGACTTAACTGCAAAGTACAGACTTGGGTGCGTTTCAGCATCAATCAAAATGAAAAAATTGATTTTTAGAGGTTCCCGTAAACATACTTTATCAGACTGTGGGTTTTAGTGTTTTGGTCGCCATCTATCGCACCGCCTTGAAAAACAGCCGATTTTTGGTAGAATTTGCGGACATTTCAGGTTGGTGGACCAATTTGATACTTTGCTTCGGAGGATGCTATGACCAAAAATACACCTGCAAAAGATGCACCTAAAACGTCTGTCTCACCGGAAAAATCTGACGAACAACTCTCCTCCGCCGAGTTAGAAGTTTATGAAAACCAACTGATTGCACTGAGAACCCGAATTCGCGGTGATGTTTCGACGATGACCGATGGGGCTGCCGAAGCCGCCGGTAACCTCACATCAGCACCGTTGCATATGGCGGATGTCGGTACGGATAATTTTGAACGGGAACAAACTCTCGCCTTTATCCAGTCGGATAGCAAGACGCTGAAACTCATCGAAGCGGCACTGGCACGGATCAAAGAGGGGACTTACGGAACTTGCGAAGATTGCGGCTGCACCATTCCGAAAGCCCGGCTGAATGTTCTGCCCTACGCAGCAAGTTGCATCCAGTGCGTGGAACAATCCCATCAAGAAAAATAGGTGTCATAGATGCAAAAAACTATTGTCTTGGGGCACTCTAAAAATGATTTTTACCTCTTGGTCTATGCAGGGACATCCACAAATCTGTACTTTGCGCAACCCATTGCGCACTTTGCGGTTAAGTCCGAACTATGTCAACCAGAAGGTGCGCAAAGGACGCAAAGAGTCTATTATTAAGAGGTTCTTCTAAATTAAACGTAAACTCGTGAACGCTTGGGAGTTTTTACGCACCCCTGTTTTAACGCACCCTGATTCCCCCGCCTTGTCTATGGTTTTTTTTTTGGTAGAATGGGTAAAGTTTGTTTTGGGGTAACGGGTTATTTGCCCGAATTGGTACTATCTTTTTGGAGGACTTATTGCTATGCCGTCAAAAGAGGATGTGTTCGCGGGAGTTAGGGAACAATTAGTAGAGGCTCTTGCTGTTGATGATGATGACGTGACCCGTGAAGCGACCCTTATGGGAGACCTGGGTGCCGAGTCTATTGATTTGCTCGACATCGTTTATCGTCTGGAAAAGCATTTCTCCATCAAAATTGATCGAGGCGAACTTGTTCCCGACGATATTGTCAACGATACACAGGGTAAGTACGTCGTTGAAGGCAAGTTGACTGCGCTGGGACTGGAAGAAATCAAGAAACGTATTCCGTTTGCCGACCTCTCTTCGCTTGAGAAAAATCCGGTGATCCAGAATTTGGCAACGGTTCTGACGGTCAATGATATGTGTTACCTTGTTGAACGTAAACTGGGTATTTAACGCTGTACTTTTTATGAGACCATGCATTGGTTCTGGATTGATCGCATTACGGTTTTTGAAAGTCAACGGCGTGCCGAGTCCATTAAGGCGGTAACGCTTGCCGAGGATCATCTGCATGATCATTTCCGGTTCGCTCCGATGATGCCCGGTTCGTTGATCATTGAGGGAATCGCTCAAACTGCCGGTCTCCTGCTCCATGAAGCGAAGGGATACAAAGAAAAGGTGGTCTTGGCGAAAATCCCAAAGTTTACCTTCCATCGGGTCGATATCCGACCCGGCGACCTTTTGCATTATAAGGTGCAGTTAGAAACCTTTCGGGAAGCGGGCGGCGTTGCGTCGGCACAGGCTTATCGGGGTGAAGAACTGATTGCGGAAGGTGAGTTGATGTTTGCTCATCTGGGGGACGATTTTTCAGGGAAATCCCTCTTTGCGGACGGCGATATGTTACAAATGATGCGGACATTCCGTGTCTTTGACGTTGCGGTCGCACCCGACGGCTCTAAACTGTGTGACCCGGACGCATAGGTTGTTCCGTTGTGGTACTGACGACCTGTGGACAGCACTGGCTAAATGAACGGCACTGACCGGGAGCGGTACTAACCGATGAAATATGAACGAGTCCCATTTCTTCCAATCCGTTCTTGCAAGCGGGCTTGTTCCGATAGAACCGTTGGAAAAAATTGCGGATTTCGTTCAAAAACGTATTGCCGGTTCCGTGTCAACACTGGATGCTATTCTTTATGATATTTCGGCAATAAAACCGGTTTCTCTGGAACTGCACCAGCGTCTGCCGAGGGTGCGGAAAATGTTTGAGCACGAATCTGTGCAGAGCAAAAATGAAACTCTCAACCCCACGGATGCCGCACTAGATGCTGTGGAAACGGAGCATAAAAACAGAACCCCCGAAGAAACACAACTTGCTGAGGAACTGATCCGGCAGGGATTCTTGAACCGCTGGCAGGCAGAGCAACTTTTGGAGGGACGCACCAAGTTTTCGCTCGGAGAGTACCGGATTTTCGATGCCGTCGGAAAGGGGGGATACGGCTACGTTTTTCTCGGACGCAAACCTTCGGAGCCGAAGTTTGCGGCACTCAAAGTCCTGCCGATTTCCAAAGCCACGCCGCAACTCTCACGCCGGTTTGCACACGAAATTGAAGTGCAAAAGGATTTGCGGCATCCCCATCTCGTCCGGTACATCGAGTCGGGAGAGGACGGCAACGTAAATTACATGGTTCACGAATTTATGAACGGCGGCGATCTCCGCGCCCTTTTACGGCAGGAAAACATTTTGCCGTTGGATACCGCTGTCACCATTATCGCCCAAATCGCACGGGCTGTACAACACTTGCACGAAAACGGAATCGTCCACCGGGACATTAAACCGGCAAATATTTTGTTGTCGAGCAATGGGACGGCAAAATTGATCGACCTCGGATTGGCAGCACCGATAGATGCCCAATACACAGCAGCGCAGCAAAGCAACAACAATGAAAACAGCGACGAAGACAGTTATGCAGGCAGTCGGCAACTAGACACGTCGATCATCACCTCAGGACGCGTCGCGGGGACCGTCGATTACATGGCACCGGATCAACTGCGTGCGCCCACACATCCGGTTCCTTCTTGGGATATTTACTCACTGGGTTGCACTTTATATCAAATGTTAACGGGCAACGTGCCTTTTCCTTCGGGAGGCACGCAGGAAAAATTTCGGGCAAGACTGCAATCGGAACCGAAGGATGCCCGCATTTACAATCAGGCGATTCCGTATGACATTGCCGATTTATTGCGTTCGATGCTCACTCCTCACCGCCACTACCGGATGACAACAGCAGAGACCGTTGCGGAGCGTCTCGAAGTTTGGATGCCGCCGGAGGGAGTGGCGAAAGGATTGGAGTTCTGTTGATGGCGGAGCGGGTTCATCATCTGTCATTCCAACAGGTGATACTGACAACGGCATGAAATTGTCTCTTGCGTTCTTTGCATTCCTTTGCGTTCTTTGCGGTTAAAAAGATAACACAGAGGGTATTGCCATTCACCAAACGTGTGCTATACTCTCCTCGACATTTGAAATACCGTCCGGCACGTCGTCGGGCGATTGAATTAGAGTTCGTCAGCAATTCAAAAGCCGCGTTAGATTTCTTGAAAGTCGAAGTGCGGATTGGTTGACTTCACGGTCAAAACTGCTTGCAGTGTGAAGATAACCTTTGCCTATGAAATGCGGCGTGCTTCCGTAAGGGAGCGTGCGCATAGGCAGTGGAAAGTCTTCAGCGGCGCTGTCTTGACAACAGCAAGCATCACATTTGACCGTGAGAAGTAACCATCTTTTGAACGCACCGCTCCTCTCTTGAGCGGGCTTGTTGCCGGTCTTCCGTAACCCCCTATTGCAAAAGACTATGCCCAACTTTTTTTACTTCGATGCGAACGGACAAAAGCAAGGTGCGTTTACTCCCCAGCAACTCAAATCATTGGCGGCGCAAGGAGTCATTGGACCTCAAACGCCCTTGGAAGCAGACTCTGGACACAAGGGAACCGCCGGGCAGATTCCCGGACTTTTTCCTGTTTCGGCAGCACAGCCGCCGGCTCCAAATCCGCACACCGCTTCCCCCCCGGCAGTCAACCAAACAACGCCGCCGGAAGTGTCCGTTCCCGTTGAAGTGCCGCAAACCGGCGGGGGAAAAGCCCTCAGTTCACTGGTATGCGGCATTATGAGTTTGTTGACCTGCGGCGGACTCTTTCTTCTGCCGATCATCGGCTTGATTCTCGGCATTTTAGGATTGAAATCCAGTAAAAAGGGAATCGCCATTGCGGGAGTCAGCCTCAACGGCGTTGGTCTTGTACTGGCAGCTTTTGTTATCATGCTGCTTCCTTTCCTTCAAGCCGGACGTGAAGCGGCAACAAGAATGCTATGCACTAACAATATGAAACAGATTGGGATGGCACTTCAAGATTATCACGGCACCTATCGAGCATTCCCGCCTCTCTATACAGTGGATGACGTGGGCAAGCCGCAGCACAGTTGGCGGGTACTGATTCTACCCTTCATCGAACAAACAGCACTGTATGACCAGATACGATTGGACGAACCCTGGGACAGCGACTACAACAGACAGTTTCACAACAAAATGCCCGATTTATTCCGTTGTCCGAGTAATCCCGGCATGGGATGTACCTATGCGGCTGTTATTGGTGAGGTTTTTGCACCTGCTATGATGAAGAATAGCCTTACTGGTAGAAGTAGATGGGACATTAGCAATGGAATGATCAACACGCTTGCCATTGTTGAAGTCAAGGAGGCGTTCAACTGGATGGATCCGACTGCCGACATAACGTTGATTGATTTGATGCGTGGCATCAATACGGGCGGTCGTGTTGGAAGTAATCACTCTGGCGGAACGAATGTCGTATTACAGGTTTGTGATCCATTGCCGGATGGCACGGTGTTGATGGGTGGTCATGTACACTTTTTACGCAACGATGTTTCGGGGAATGCACTCCGGGCAGGGGCAGGCATTACTGGAGGGGAAGCGTTAGTTCCCTAGTGCCTTGTTAGCATTACTGCCCTGGCAGTAAAAAAATGACAGGTAGGCAACCGACCGCCGGGCGGTTGCGTCGGCGATAGCCGACAGGAAGCGGGTTCTGCTTCCTGTGCGGAGTACCGCACGTTGCCGCCCGGCGGTCGGCAACCTACCTAATAAACAATGATAAACGAAAGGAAAACAAAAATGGCAAACTGGCATTACTTCAACGAAAACAGAGAAAAAATTGGTCCGATTACCGGCAGAGAACTCAAACAACTCGTCCAGCAGGGAACGGTTACGCCGGAAACGTTTGTCGAAGACCCCAACGGACGAACCGGTCTGGCAAAGGACGTAAATGGATTGGTCTTTCCTGAAACACCGTCCGAACAGGCACCGCCCGAACCGGAGGAACTGTTTGTCGCGACTCCTCCCCCTGTTGTCCCCTCCCCTTTTGTTCCCTCCCCTTTTGTCCAAACGGCTCAAGTGCCGCATACCGCACCAACTCCTCCTCCCTCCGCCAACCTGTTTTGCACCAACTGCGGAAATTCCATTGACGCGCAAGCGGTTGCTTGTATGTCCTGCGGTGCCAGACCTACCGGACATAAAAAGTTCTGCCGACAGTGCGGCATAGGACTCAATCCCGAACAAGTCATCTGCATCAAATGCGGAGCGGAACTGGATGGTACTTCTGGCGGAGGAACAACAGCAAATTTCATGTCGGTATTTCAAACAACGAGCGGTGCTCCCGGTACTCCTGCCGGTGCATTGAGTAAAACCCTCAACATCTATTTCATGGTGTGTTGGATTTGTACGGCAGTCGGAATAACACTGCAACTTTTGGGGACAATAACAACACACATGGGGCTGTATATTGCGGCAAGCGGCAGAAATGCGGATGGCATCCTTACTCTTGGCTGGGCAATGACAATAATTCCTCTCCCCATTGTAATTGTCGGAACAGTTTTTGGTTATATGCTGCTTTACCAACTGTGGAAACAGATACCAGCCGACATTGCCCGCACCACTCCGGGCAAAGCCGTCGGATTTTGTCTCATTCCTTTTTTCAATTTCTACTGGTTTTTTGTTGCTTACAAAGGACTGGGAGAAGACACGAACAAGACGTTGCAACGGTGTGGAATCCCCTACCGGGTCAATGATTTAGGCTTGTCCTTTTGTATTCTTGCAATTCTTGCTTACGTTCCCTTTGCCCTTATTCCCCCTGTCGGTCCCTACATCGCTACCTTGATCGCTGCGGCGATGCTTATCGTTTATGTATTTTTCGTCAAGTCCATCATCAATGGTGTTCTTGCCTTTATGGAACAGGGCGGCTGCAAAGTATAGAGCAGATAGGCAATAATTCTTTTTCCACAGATTACGCAGATGGACACAGATTATTCTAAATTAAAAAATCTGTGAAAATCCGTGTAATCTGTGGATAAATTTCTGTAATTTGCAGTTATACTGTAAACGGGGAGAAATTGGACGTTTTCTTTGCGTCTTTGCGGTTAAAAAAATAACACAGAGGGTAAGCAATAATCCTTTTTCCAGAGCAAAAAGAAACACGCTCTAAAACAGTTTGTTTTACGGCAAAAGCAGCCGATCCACTGCATCGCGGATTTCCTGAATGCGGTTTTGATATTCGGCGGCAATGATCGCCCGGTAACTTCTTTCCACCAAACGGATGACCGTTTCGTAGGCATCGTAGTGCCACTCGCCGTCCACCTCTTGTAATTCAATTTCTATCGGAGTGCCGCTTTGGATAAAATGCTGAAAGGTTTCCTCCACAATACGGACTTTCACCCGGTCAAGGTCTTGTACGAGAGTTTCCAACTTATTGTTCCAGTTGTCGTAGTTTGCACTCGCCCGGTCATACTCGCTTTTGAATTTTTCGTATTTCTCCCGTTCCGCGCGCGGGGCGAGCATTTTCAAGAGGTCTAAAACCTGGACAACCCTATCCAGTTCGACACGGATGGATTCGGTATTCGTTTTCAATCTTTCGAGTTTTCTCCGCAAATCTTGCAGGTCAGAAACGGCAGACTGATCCAACTGCTGCAATGCCGCCTGAATGGCAGGAGCGAGAATTTCATCTGCCGATTTGATTTTACAGTCCGGCAATAAGGTGATGGAAATGCGTGCCCTCTTTTGCAGTGCATCCGTGAGGTCTTCGACCCAAATCGTCATGCTGCCGGAAACAAAAATATCGTCCAGCACCGGCGCATAGGGACCAAAAAGACCGATGGGGGCTTCGGCGAGCGCAAAGACCCGTTTGTCCGTCCCCCCCAAAAATGCCGCCGAGTCGATTTGCCCCTGTATAAAATCAACAGAGTAGGGCGCAAAGAGTGAGGGATACCGCGTGGCGGTGAGGGTAAAATCGTTGATTTGGATCGTTGCCCGAAACGGTTTTTCGAGAGTATGGTCGATAAAATCAATTTCGGCATCTTGGAGCAACAGCCCTTGGAGGTGATGTTCGCGGGAATCACTCTCTCGGAGGTCCTCACGTTTGGTCTCCTCTGCGATGCCGCCGTCTGCTCTCTTGCCTTCCCCCTCATTCTCACCGTTCTCATCGCCGACACCCACTCTTTCAAAAATGCCACGGACACCTGTAAGAGAGAGCACAGGAGAACGGAAATCGTTGGGCACCATCGCTGGCATTCGCACACGGTCGGCTCTGATGGTGAAATTGCTTTCAGAATGATTCAGCCGCTGCACAGTGAGTCCGTCCAGACATAAAAAGGCACCGCCGCTGAGGGAAAAATAAGCCCTGTCGAAGGTGAGAGAGATTCCCGACTGGGCTTCGACGCGGGAAAAGACCGCACGCAACACTGGTGCCGGATAGACGAGGACAGTAATCACCGTAGCGAGCAGGAGGAGTATAAAGACCTTTCCCAAGGTTACCAGAAGGCTCTTTTTTCTTTGCCTCCGCTGCGGGCTTGGCGCCTCTTTTGCTTCATGGATGGTTTCATTTTGCATAGACCAACAGCATACCATAATTTTGTTGATGCAGTACATGGGGAGAAATTTGCGGTTAGGTCCCTTTTTTTAACCGCAAAGGGCACAAAGTACCATTTCATGCCGTTTACAGTATACACCTCTTTTTTCTGCCAAAATCGGATATAATCATTTCCTCTATGAGCATCGAAGTCAAAAACATCACCAAGCGTTTCGGCACGTTCACCGCGCTGGACAACGTCAGCGTGCATATACCGGACGGTGAACTCGTTGCTTTGCTGGGACCCTCCGGTTCCGGGAAAACGACGCTTCTGCGAATCATTGCCGGTCTCGAAAAATTTGACCCTGCCGACGGAGCAGATATATTGTTCAAAAACGTCAGCGTTATTGGAAACCGTGTTGCCGAGCGGCGGGTGGGATTCGTCTTTCAGCATTATGCCCTTTTTCGGCATCAGCGGGTTTTCGACAATATCGCCTTCGGACTTCGTGTGCGCCGCGGCAAAAACCGGTTGCCCAAAGAGGAAATCACGCGTCGGGTGTCAGAACTCGTCCGCTTAATTCAACTGGAAGGAATGGAAAACCGCTATCCTGACCAACTTTCCGGCGGACAGCGGCAACGGGTTGCCCTTGCCCGCGCCCTTGCCATCGAACCGAAGTTTCTGCTCCTCGATGAACCGTTTGGTGCGCTGGATGCCCGGGTACGTCAAAATCTGCGCCGCTGGCTTCGGCGGTTACATGATGAAATCAAACTGACCAGCGTGTTCGTCACACACGACCAAGAGGAAGCACTCGAACTTGCCGATAGGGTCATCGTGATGAATCATGGGAAAATCGAACAGGATGGCACGCCTTACGAAGTATTTCACAATCCCACCAACGCTTTCGTGATGGACTTTTTGGGGAGCGTCAATCTGTTTCACCGGCGGATGGATGTCGGGGGGGTCGTTTTCGATCCGAAACACATGGTCGGGCAGCATCCATTTTTTGTGCGTCCGCATGAAATTGATCTATTGCCGGACAATCCTGACAACGAGGGCATCTCCGCAAAAATCCGCCGGATTCAACTTGCGGGAGCCATCGCAAAAATTGAATTGGTGGACGTAAACGAACGGGAGATTTACGTCGAAATGTCGCACGAAAAGTATCAGGTTCACCGTTTCACCATCGGCGATGCCGTTTTTGCCGTTCCGCAGAAGACGATCATTTTCGAGGATAAGCGAGCGGGAAACGGTATTTGAAAACCCTTGCGTCCCTTGCGATTAAATGCTCTTTTTTTAACTGCAAAGAAGCACAAGGTTTGCAAGGAAAAAACGTCCCAACAGCCTTAGGCTGCCGCCGGAAAATAATGTGCCCTTTTCCGTCATTCCACTTCGTTTCATTCCGGCTTTTGTTAACAACAAATTTCGTTAACAACGGATTTCGTTAACAAAAGCCGGAATGGAGCGCAACGAAATGACGGTAGATTACTTTCTGGCGGAAGTTTTACTGCGGCGGCACATATCCCGGATAGGGGGGATAGCCCGCATAAGGATCGTAGCCGATATAGGGGCGCGGCGCAAACATCAGCGTCCTGAAATTTTTGAACGGCGTAGGACGATGTACCACCACCGGCGGTCCTGGAAGTGCGGGAGCTGGCGGAACAGCGGCGATCATCCCCTGTTGCGGCGGCACCATTCCCATTGCCAGGGGCGGAGCCGACCCTAACGGCGGAGCAGGCGGCGGCGGAGGCACCGGGGCAGGCATTGTACCGGGTTGCGGCAACGGATAGGGTTGTGCCGGCGGCGGAGCAAACCGGGCAAAGAAGGGGCGTTGAGGACGCTCAGAACGGGGAGCACGCTGAACGCGCGGGAATGAGTAAGGATAACCATACGGCGGCAACCCTTCTACGGTGGTCGGATAGGGCGGGTAACCAAACGGCAAAGCCTGCGCCGGCACCGGAGAGTGCGGAGCCGCCGGGACGTGTGCATAAGGAGGCATCGAAGCGTGAGCGGGCACCGCGGACACCGTTGCCTGCACCGGAGCATACACATCTATACCGACCGGTTCGGCGGGTACTTGCGCCGGAGCATGAGCACGCCCTGGGGGATCATTCGATTCGGCAATACTCACTTTGTTCAAAACGAGTATCAGCGCAAAACATAAAGCAAAAATGAACATTTTTTTCATTGAAAAACCTCCTTAATAGGAATTCGAAAAATGGGGGTACGAGCGACACCACTACCGTCCGCTGCCGCAGGGAGCGTATTACGTAATTCGGCAAAGCCGCAGGCACTTCTCCCATTATTTTGAGAGACTTACGGTATCGGTGAAGAATTTCACCGACGCGACCGGTAAAGACGAAAAATCGGGAATAATCGGTTGAGTTCACATACCGTAGAGGATTTCACCGCAAAGTGCGCAAAAAACACAAGGAACGCAGAATACCATTTGCGTGTCATTTTATGGTATAGTAGCCCCATGAAATCCATCGCTCCCCCGGTTATCAGAGGGATGGCAACTTTGTTTCTCGCCTCCCTGACACTCGCACACGCTTCGGCAAGCGAAACCGTTCTGCAAAAGATTCTCGCCCTGCCGCCGTACATTGAACCGCAGTTCCAAAACTTTACCATCTTTGGCGGGGATTGGAACGCCGAAGACGAACACACCATTGCCGTCGCCGCCGATAGCGGTCCGAAGTTGGTCTGCTCTCTCGAACAATTTCAAAATCTAACCGCCGGGGAAGTTTCCGTCGAAATCTTCTTTCCCGAAACACGAAGAGGCGGCGGATACCAGAATGCAGGAATCCTGTTAAAAATCAGCGAACCCGGTATCGGTGCCGATGACTTCATCGGCTATGAAATCGCACCCAGTTGGGAAAGTCAATGTGTAACACTCGGTCTGCACCGACATGACTTCCGAAAAATCGCAGATGTTCCTTGCGTTATTCCAGCGGAAAAATGGATCACGCTCCACGTTCGATTCAACGAAACATCCTTCGAGATTTATCTCGACGATAAATTTATCACTAAATACAATGTTCCCGCACGAGATAGTGTCCGCTCCGGCGGAATCGCTTTGCGTCCCTGGCAAGCCAGCGTCAAATACCGGAACCTGAAAATCAAAAATGTAGAGGAACAATGGGAGACTGTTTCGTTTCAAATGGTAGAGCCGACGGAGGAAGAAAAAACTTGGCATCCGGCACTCGCCACGGAAAACCTGCCGCCGATTCTGTTTTTGATCCGCCATCCGCTGACCAAACCGTTTGCTGTGGGGAACGATATTTGGCAGGCACGACCCACCGCTCCCGGCTGTGCGATTAAAGTTTTCTTTCCCGGCGAACCGGAAAGAGAAATCCAAACCATTTTCAGCGATCCGGGCGGCAGCATTTACGATATGAATCTCTCGGCGGATGCCCAAACGATCTATTTCTCTTATCAGAGGCAAAACGAACATTTTTGGAATCTTTGGCAGATCGGCACCGATGGCACCGGACTTCGGCAACTGACCGACGGCGAGTTTTACGATGTCAGTCCTTGCGAAACGCCCGGCGGGGATTTGATTTTCGTCTCGACCCGGCGGTTCGGTTACACCGTTTGCCAGCCGGGTCCCGCTTCCAATCTGCATCGGCTGCAAAACTTTGCGCCGGGAGAAACACCGATGATTTCCTGCGTCAGCATGAACACGCTTTCCGATATGAGTCCGCAAATGATGCGCGATGGACGTGTGTTGTTCACCCGCTGGGAGTACATCGACCGCGATTTGACCTATCGGCAAAGTTTGTGGACGCAGAATCCCGACGGCACCGGATATCAACTTTTTTTCGGCAATACGATTCGTGATGTCGGAACATTTTGGCAAGCACGCCCACTGCCGGGACAGAGCAACGTTCTCATTGCGACCTTTGCTCCGCACCACCATCACCCGCACGGCATGATCGGTTTGATCGACCGCAGTGCCGGTGTCGAAGGGGAAAAAGGAAAAGGTTTCACCTATATCACCACCGATGTCGAAAGCGTTCAGGATAATGATATTCCCTGGGGATACCGCGATCCCTTCCCGCTGACGGATGAATTGTTTCTGTGCAGTTACGGCGACGGCAGAGGTTTTTACCAAGACGGAAAAAAGAGATTCGCTCTCTATCTGCTCCACCGAAGCGGACAAAAACGTCTGCTGTTTGAAGAGGAGGAACAAAGTTGTTTCTTTCCGTTTCCTTGGGTTCCGGCGCAACCTGTTACGGTCATTGCAGATAGAATCCAGCGACACACTCCGCCGGATAGACTTGACGATCCCAATGATAAAACGCTCTTCGGCACCGTAACGCTTATGGATGTGAATGAAGGCTTGCAGGGACGTGTCGCACCGGGAACGATCACATCGCTGCGCATTATGGAGCAAATCCGCAAGACGGAGGAACTCGTCAACAGGGCTTACGATCAATCGCCGGTGATGGGGTATGCGACCTATTATGCCAAGCGGGATTGGGGAACGGTGCCGATAGAGAGCGACGGTTCCGCTCATTTTACCGCCCCGGCACTTCGGGAAATCTATCTGCAAGCACTCGATTCGGAAGGTCGCGAAGTCTTTCGGATGATGTCCGCGTTTCAACTGATGCCCGACGAACATCTCAGTTGTGCCGGTTGTCATGAAGATCGTGATGCGGCGGCGGCGGTTCTCAACCGTGTGCCGATAGCATCCCGAAAGCCGCCGCATGTTCCGCAAAGTCCCGATTGGCTGCTCCAACGGGAACGCCTCAACGAGTTTCCCGACGCGAGAGTCTTTGATTATCCTTCGGTCATTCAACCGGTGTTGGATAAATACTGCGTGGAATGTCATAACGGAGAGCGTGCCGAAGGGGGATATGATTTAACGGGAGACAAAACGCGGTACTTCAGTATGTCGTATGACAATTTGCTGGGAACGAGCAAGTCCTATCGGCAACACAATATGTTGACCGGCGAAATGCTCCCGTCGGAAGCGGCGAAGGGAAAACCGCTGGTACATTATTTCTGGTTGTTGCACACGCCCAGTTCCCATAGTTCGCCTTACATTACAGGTTCTCATGCCAGCCGGTTGACGGAGTTGATCGAATCGGATCATGGCGGAATAGCAATGCCGCCCGAAGACCGGCAAAAGATTTATTATTGGATGGACGCAAATGTTCCGTACTATGGGACCTACGCTCATTCTCGACCGCGTGCGGCGGGTCGTCGGGACCGCTTTGCCGATCCGGTGTCAGGCAGATTGTCTCCGTGGGCGGAACAGTTTCTTGAGGTATATCAGCGACGGTGTACCGATTGTCATGGAGCGTTTCGGCTCTGGGAGCAAGCGGAGCGTGAGGGACAGTATGCTTGGGTCAATTTGAGCCATCCGCAGAGGAGCGCGGCACTGACAGCACATTTACCGTTGGAATTAGGCGGTCGCGGCATTGCCGCCATGAAGGGGGGAAGCCGCATACTGGCGGAATTGCCGGAGCAACTGTTGTTCATTGGTACGGACGACGCTGATTACTTGAAGATGCTTCGTGCTCTTGAAGAGGGCAAGCGGATGATGCTGGCGAATCCTGAAGCGGATATGCCCGGCTTTCGGCAGGCGCGGGCGGAACCGTAGCGGTGTTTCCAGCGTGGTGTTGTTCTTTGCGAACTTTGCGGTTAATTTTTGACCGCAAAGGACGCGAAGCCCTGTTAATCATTGAGACGCGAAGGACGCAAGGTACAATTTCATGCCGCTCCCCGGACTCTCGCATTTAAGACAACTTCAAGACACCGTAACGTTTGCTCTTACGCCGGCGCAAAATTGCCTTGTTCGACGGTTTTCCGCGTTTCCTCGTCGAAGTCCCCTTCGTGGGTTTGCCTGTCGGTGTCACGGGATGTCGTCCCCCTTTGGTGCGTCCTTCACCGCCGCCGTGCGGGTGGTCTATCGGGTTCATTGCCGCTCCGCGAACATGCGGGCGGCGACCCATCCAACGGCTGCGACCTGCCTTGCCGATCACGATATTCATGTGTTCGAGGTTTCCGACCACACCGATCACCGCCCGGCAATTCACCGGCACACGGCGGATTTCGCCGCTCGGCATATTTAACTGCGCCCAGCCCCCTTTGATGTCTTTTGCCATCAGAACGGCTTTGGAACCGGCGGAACGGCACATCGCCGCTCCCCTATTCGGTTGCAGTTCGATGTTGTGAATGTCCGCCCCAAGCGGAACCTCGGTAAGCGGCAAACAGTTGCCCAAATTGGGCGGAGCACCGGGACCGCTCATCACTTTATCACCGGCTTTCAATCCTTCGGGCGCAATAATATACCGCTTTTCGCCGTCGGAATAGTAGAGCAGTGCAAGCCGCGCCGAACGGTTCGGGTCATACTGAATTGAATTCACCGTCGCCTCGATACCGTCTTTGTTTCGGCGGAAATCGACTTTTCGCAACTGCCTCTTATGTCCGCCGCCTCGATGCCGCACCGTGATGAAACCTTGATTATTGCGCCCGCTGCCGCGACGCTTCGGCAGAAGCAGACTCTTTTCGGGAACGGCACCCTTCGTCAGTTCTGCAAAATCACTGACACTCATATTCCGCCGACCCGCTGTATTTGCTTTGTACTTTTTAACGCCCATTGTAGAATTGAACTTGTAGAATTGAACCAGTCCTGTGCCGCGACTATCCCCATCGTTTTTTCCAGTGCATAATTCTAGGGCATTTTGCCCTTTTTGCAAGAGGGTGCGTATATGCTGTATCCGAATCGTGCTCGATGACTCGCCAAAAAAACGATACGGCAAGCACATCGAAGGAGCGAATGACCATCACAATCCGACACCCGGCAAGACCGATGCGAAGTTTTGTTACGGACACAGTTGGGTTGTTGCCGCACTCATCGTCGCCCATCTGATGTTCGGAGAAATCTTCTTTCCGATTGCTGCCGAATTGTATCTGCGACAAAAAGAGAGTGTAAACGGCATGAAATTGCCCCTTGCGTTCTTCGCGTTCTTTGCGGGAACTTTGTGTCTTTGCGGTTAAATCTTCTTTATTTTTTACACATCCGTTTGCCCTGTACTTTTATCGGCTTGCACTCAACACGGCAACGATTTTTTGGTAGTGCGCCATCTCATCAAGTGAAAGCGTGCGTCCCTTGCGGTCCTTCAAGTATTTCTGAGCCGGACAATAACCGCCGATGTGAATGTTCCAAACCGCCGCAGGAACGTTCTCAAAATACTGCGTGTCGTTAATGAATGCCTTGCCCTCCGCAAACCGGACGGCGTTCACTCTGTTGCTGCCCGAAACCGGAAATACCGTTTGAATTGCCGGTATTTCTTCCAATAAGTGCTGCTTCCGCAAACGTGTGCCCCTTTCCACATACCGCTCAAACTCTGCCGCATCCTTCGGATAAGGCACATGCGGAAAGTCTAGTTTCAGAAACTCTTGGTATTTCCTCCGGTATGCAGAATCATGCAGCATGCCGTAAACGTAATCGAAAATCTGCACCGCACAGGGAATAAAGTCTATCCGCTTGGCGATTTCGCGGACGACATTTTCATTCAGGTTCATTTTTTTCTCACCGCTCTCCTCGTAATAATAGAGCGGAAACGCATACGTGCCGCGTCCGAGGAGGCAATGATCGACCATTCCCGTTGCGGCGAAAACCCGGTCAAAGGCTTGCACGGTTGGTTGGTTGCGCAGGGTCAGCAGTACAAGGTTTTCTTGCATAAGATGCTGCATCAGTTTCTTTCGGTCATCCCCCCGGACAACGATACTGGAAATCTTGTCCATCGGGTAATACGTCCACCGCCTATCAAAAACACGGTAAAGCACCGGCACAATATCCTCCGCACGCCAGTCCAAAAAGTATTGCCGCTTCTCTTGGAGTTGCCAGTCTTTTGTCTCGGTGGTGTTATACTTGGCAAGGAGTTCTGCGTCGCCAAGCCGCGCCATATCGGCAAGCATGGTTTCCACATCATGCCGGGTGAAATGATTCTTGACCAGCAGGTTATCCTTTCGGAATTTCACTCCTGTACCATATCGGACAAACAACTGAGGGACACCGAAGCCGCTCTCGTACTCTTTTTTGAGCGTCCAATCCTTCGGAACAAAATAGTAATGCGGAGCGGCGGGAGCAAGTTCTGTAAAGTCCGTTGTTTCCAAACGTTGCGCCGTTAAAAAATAGAACTTATCCAAACGCTGACCGTAAAGGTCGGCGTAAAAAAAACCTTTCTCACGCAAAGGCACTGTTTCACATAAAGGCACCGTCTCGCACAAAGATACAGGGGGCTTGGAGGCCGCATGACGCACAAAAATGTTGATCGACACCCCTTGTACAATGTTAAAAATGTTTTCATCTTTACTCCCATCCGGGGCGGTTTCTTTTTTGCGGCTGTTGCCGTGAAGGTTCAAAATATAAATTTTGTCAAAAGTTTCCAAGAGCGATTTCCGCATCGTCCGGTGGATCACGCCGTCGAGGAAACTATTGTTGGTGATGTATGCCAGAATTCCGCCCCCACTCTGCTCCATCCAGTGTTGCCCCAGTGCTATAAACTTAATATAATCGTCCGAAAGCGGTTGGAGATTCTTTTCGCTTTTGAGTTCTTCTTTGTAGAGGGCAATCAAGCCTTTGGCGTGGTTGCTTTGGTTGAGAGTCGAAACATTGTACGGCGGATTACCGAGCAGGACGATGAGGGGAGTTTCTCCAAAATCACCCTCCCCAAAATCATCCCCTGTCAAAGGAGTGTTATTTTGTTTCTCACAAAGGCAGGAAGGAGACCAAGTTTTTTGTCTGTCTTCCCCTGTGTTCCCCATGTTCCTTGCATTTCCTGTGTTCCCTACATTTCCTGTGTTCTCCATGCCTTTGCATGAGAATGGACAAACATCCAACGCATTTGCGAGTTGAAAGAGAGGCGGAGTACCGGCACGATACCCCATCTCCTGCAAAAGAATCGCTAACTTCATGTGCGCGATCAAATAGGGGGGCATTAAAACCTCAAAGCCATGCAAGCGCGGAAGGAGATGCTCCGTGACGTAGTTTTCCCAAGCATCAAAATCATCTTCCTTTGCCACTCGGCTAAAAATTTGCCCAATCACCCTTAACAGAAATGTTCCCGTCCCCATTGCCGGGTCAATGACTTGAACCCGGCGGTCAGCAAGTCCCTTGGAGAGGTGAAACTCCCGCCGCAAAAGCATATCGACGGCTCTAACGACATAGATCACCGCCGGCAGCGGTGTATAGAATACTCCATGGGACTTCCGCTGGTCCGGGTTATAGGCAGCCAAAAAGTGTTCATAAAAATGGATCGTGGTGTCTTCACCCCCTTTTGCATTCGGCAATGCAATAGGATGGTAGGGGAAAGTTGCCTCGATATTTTGCAACAACCGGGCAAGTTCCGCAACAATTTTGCGAATCCGCTCGTCGGCATCGGAACGCGTGATGTAATCAAAAAGTTTACGCAGAAACGGCAGCGGCTGGGGAATGGTTTCCAGCCGGTATAACTTGCTCACAAACATTCCATAGGCACTCGTTTGGGCACAAATACCGGCAAACTCTGCCGATTCCATTTTTGTGTCAAATACTTCGTTAGTCCAAACGAGAAATTCCTGAAAAAAGTGCCGCGGCTCTTCATGCAGGATGTTTTCAATAGTATCGGCAAGTTTTTGAGCGGTTTTTGCAAGAGCGGCGGCAAGAGTGTTCACAGCGGACATGAATTTCGGCGGAGCGTCGGTTTGTACCACAATACCATAAACGGGCAGGAATAGGAAATTTCCCTTTGCGCACTTTGCGAAAACTTTGCGTCTTTGCGATTAAAAAAAAGAACCGCAAAAAAATAACCGCAAGGGACGCAAAGTACCATTTTGCTCTTGCACGAATTGCCCAAAATCGTTACCTTTCGCTCTCTGTCAGTTTTACAAGGTCATTTTTTATTGGGTCAGTTGTTATCGGAATTATTATGAAAAAAACAGCACGTCTTCACAAA